>Ga0247831_1005789_pt1 | contig 15137 bp, 17 predicted proteins | sample LaCruzMarch2015__9_FD_192406 | JGI IMG/M metagenome (GOLD analysis project Ga0247831, IMG submission 192406) | Freshwater microbial communities from meromictic Lake La Cruz, Castile-La Mancha, Spain - LaCruzMarch2015_1m | ecosystem: Environmental > Aquatic > Freshwater > Lake | place: Spain... | reverse complement strand
TCAACTTGATGGTGATCGCCTTAGCCATTACCAGCGCCAACCCGCGCGTAGGACGCGGTGGCAATTTAGCTCTGGCGATGCTGATGTTCTTGACCTACACCAACTTCATCAACCTCGGCCAAGCCTTGGTCAACGACGGCAAGATCCAGTGGTTGGTGTTTTTGTTCACCCTACATGGTGGCACTTTGCTACTCAGCTTGGCTTGGCTGACGGTGCGGGCAAATAACTGGTCTTGGCGGCAGTTGTTGCCGAGGAATAAAAAGCTCCAGCCTCAATAAAAGACTTGACGAATGTTATTTCAATGTAATAACATTCGATTTCTTTTTTTGAATTAGGGACGCAACATGCAAGTCACTATTAGGCCATTTGGCAATTCTCGCGGCGTCATTATTCCAAAGCTATTGTTGGCGCAAGTTGGCTTGCAAGAATCTGCTGAGATTGAGGTCCATAACGGAACACTCGTTTTGCGTAAGCCCCAACCGCAAGTGCGTGAAGGATGGGCTACGGCTGCGCAATCTATAGCAGCGGCGGGGGAAGACACTTTGGTTCTAGGCGATCAATCCTTGGCAAATGAAGAGGATTGGCAGTGGTAAAGCGAGGAGATATCTGGTTAATCAACTTAGATCCCACGGTCGGTAGCGAGATCAAAAAAACACGTCCCTGTGTGGTGGTCTCACCCCCAGAGTTAAACAATCACCTCCGCACTGTGATGGTTGCACCCATGACATCGAAGGGGTTTGATGCCCCGTTTAGGCCGCAACTGACATTTCAAGGGACCCAAGGGCGCATCTTGTTGGACCAACTTCGAGCCGTTGATAAAACTCGTTTTGTGAAAAAGCTCGGAAGTGTTTCTTCTAGCACCCACCAAAAGGTGCTTGGTGTTTTACAAGAGATTTTTGCCGCTTAAAGGAGCCGATTTAATACGCGGCGATATTTCGCTCTTATACAAACCGCAAGCCAACACTTTAAAATGACTGGTTGATCAAGAGGAACCCCATGGCCCGCACCCTGTACGACAAGATTTGGGACGAACACGTCGTCCACACCGAAGAAGACGGCACCGCCATCCTCTATATAGATAGGCATTTGGTGCACGAAGTCACCAGCCCCCAAGCGTTTGAGGGCATTCGCCAAGCGGGACGCAAAGTTTGGCGGGTCAGCTCCATCGTTGCTACGGCAGACCACAACACGCCCACCACCGGCTGGGAGCTGGGTTACGACGGCATTACCGACCCCATCAGCAAAGAGCAAGTGACTACTTTGGACGCGAACATCAAAGAATTTGGTGCTGCTGCGTTTTTTCCTTTTCTGTCTAAGCGCCAAGGCATCGTGCATGTGATCGGCCCTGAAAACGGTGCCACCCTGCCCGGCATGACCGTGGTGTGCGGCGATAGCCACACCTCCACCCACGGCGCGTTTGGCGCATTGGCTCATGGCATCGGCACTTCTGAGGTCGAGCATGTGATGGCGACGCAAACATTGCTAGCTAAAAAAGCCAAAAACATGCGCGTGTCGGTTGAAGGTACTTTGCAAAAAGGCGTCACCGCCAAAGACATCGTGCTGGCCATCATCGGCAAGATCGGCACAGCCGGCGGCACGGGCTACACCATTGAGTTTGCTGGTTCTGCAATTCGCAGCCTCAGCATGGAAGGCCGTATGACGCTGTGCAATATGGCGATCGAAGGCGGTGCACGCGCTGGTTTAGTTGCCGTTGACGACAAAACCATTGAATACGTCAAAGGCCGTTTGCTTTCTCCCGGCACAGACAAAGCGACGGGCAAGTTTGTTGGTGGTGCCGAATGGGACCAAGCCGTGGCTTACTGGAAAACTTTGCATTCCGATGCAGACGCCAAGTTTGATGCGACGGTCGAGTTACATGCGGCGGACATCTTGCCCCAAGTCACATGGGGCACGTCTCCTGAAATGGTTTTATCGATCGAGGGCCGCGTGCCTGACCCCGACAAAGAAAAAGACGCCAACAAGCGCACTGCCATTGAGCGCGCCTTGACCTATATGGGTTTGGAGCCAGGCAAAGCTTTGAACGATTTGTTTGTTGACAAAGTGTTCATTGGTTCATGCACCAACAGCCGCATCGAAGACATGCGCGAAGCTGCTGCGGTAGTGAAAAAACTCGGATTGAAAGTCGCGAAAAATATCAAACTCGCGATGGTGGTTCCAGGTTCGGGCTTGGTCAAAGAACAAGCTGAGCGCGAAGGCTTGCACGAGATTTTCAAAGCCGCTGGTTTTGAGTGGCGCGAACCCGGCTGCTCGATGTGCCTAGCCATGAATGCAGACCGCTTAGAGCCCGGCGAGCGTTGCGCCTCTACCAGCAACCGTAATTTTGAAGGCCGTCAAGGCAATGGCGGACGTACCCATTTGGTCAGTCCTGCTATGGCCGCCGCCGCCGCCGTCCACGGACATTTTGTTGACGTGCGTAAATTCGCTTAAAGGCCACAAAATATGCAGAAATTCACCCTACACACTGGCCTCGTGGCGCCCATGGACCGCGAGAACGTAGATACCGACGCGATCATCCCCAAGCAATTTTTAAAGTCGATCAAAAAAACAGGCTTCGGTCCTAATTTATTTGACGAATGGCGTTATCTCGACCATGGCGAACCTGGCCAAGACCCCGCCAGCCGCAAACCTAATCCTGACTTCGTCTTAAACCAAACCCGCTACGCTGGTGCTTCTATCTTGGTAGCCCGCAAAAACTTTGGTTGCGGCTCCTCCCGCGAACATGCGCCTTGGGCGTTGGACCAATTTGGCTTTAGAGCCATTTTGGCGCCAAGCTTTGCAGACATCTTTTTTAACAATAGTTTTAAAAACGGCTTGTTACCCATCGTGGTTCCCGAAGCGACGATGGACTTGCTGTTTAACGAGACCTTGGCATTTCCCGGCTACGAACTGACAATTGACTTGGACAAACAAGTCATCGTAAGACCCCAAGGCGAAGAAATTCCTTTTGAAGTGCAAGCGTTTCGCAAGTTCTGTTTGTTGAACGGTTTTGACGACATCGGTTTGACCCTGCGCCAAGCGGACAAAATCAAAGCTTTTGAGGCCGAACGCTTGGCCACCAAGCCTTGGTTGGCGCATACCCTCTAATTTCTAACTACCCATCTATTATGAAAATCGCAATCTTGCCGGGTGACGGCATTGGAACTGAAATCGTGGCCGAAGCGGTCAAAGTCTTGCATGCGCTAGATCTGAAGTTTGAAAGCGAAACCGCATTGGTAGGTGGTGCAGCGTATGACGCGCACGGCCACCCTTTGCCAGAGTCCACCTTGAAACTGGCCATGGCATCTGACGCCGTCTTGTTTGGTGCCGTGGGCGACTGGAAATACGACACCCTAGACCGTCCTTTGCGACCAGAGCAGGCGATTTTGGGATTACGCAAAAACATGGGGCTTTTTGCCAACTTCCGTCCAGCGATTTGCTACGAGCAATTGGTCGGCGCATCGAGCTTGAAGCCCGCGCTCATCTCTGGTTTGGATATTTTGATCATTCGCGAACTCACGGGCGATATTTACTTCGGCCAACCCCGCGGTCGCCGAGTCGCAACCGACGGTCACTTCCCAGGCGCTGAAGAGGCGTTCGACACCATGCGCTACAGCAAGCCAGAGATTGAACGCATTGCCCATGTTGCTTTCCAGGCTGCTCGCAAACGCAAAGCGGCAGGCACCGAAGGGCGTGTAACGAGTGTGGACAAAGCCAATGTGCTCGAAACCTTCCAATTCTGGAAAGACGTGGTGAGCGAAGTGGGTAAGCAATATCCTGACATCGCTTTGGACCATATGTATGTCGACAACGCAGCGATGCAACTGGTGAAAGAGCCTAAACGCTTTGACGTGGTCGTAACCGGCAATATGTTTGGCGATATCTTGAGTGACGAAGCGTCCATGCTCACTGGGTCTATTGGCATGCTGCCTTCTGCTAGTTTGAACAGCAAAAACCAAGGTCTCTATGAACCCAGCCACGGCAGTGCGCCTGATATCGCGGGTAAAGGTATTGCCAATCCTTTGGCCACCATCTTGAGCGCAGCCATGATGTTGCGCTTCTCCTTGAACCAAGCGCAAGCTGCAGACCGCATTGAAACTGCCGTGAAGAAAGTGCTGGCCCTAGGTTTGCGCACGACTGATATTTACAGTGAAGGCACTACCAAGGTGGGTACTTCGCAGATGGGTGATGCGGTGGTCAAGGCGTTAGGCTAAAGACTAAAATTTTTTTAAAAGGCGTTGTCATGGGTAATTTAGTAGGTTTAGTAGGCTGGCGCGGCATGGTCGGATCGGTTTTGATCGACCGCATGCAGCAAGAAAAAGACTTCGATTTGATCGAGCCTGTGTTTTTTTCCACCTCTAATGCAGGTGGCAAAGCGCCTGCCATGGCGAAGAATGAAACTGCCCTCAAAGACGCCAACGATATCCAAGCACTCGCCAAGTGCGACATCATTCTGACCGCGCAAGGCGGCGACTACACCAAAGACGTTTACCCCAAGCTCCGCGCCGCTGGCTGGAGTGGCCATTGGATTGACGCAGCCTCAGCCCTCCGCATGGACAACGACGCAGTCATCATCTTGGATCCTGTGAACCGTGACGTGATCGATTCAGCTTTGGCGAAAGGCGGCAAGGTTTGGGTCGGCGGCAATTGCACGGTGAGTTTGATGTTGATGGCCATGGGCGGCTTGTTCAAGCACGGCTTGGTCGAGTGGATCAGCGCTATGACCTACCAAGCGGCCTCTGGCGCTGGCGCCCAAAACATGCGCGAGTTGCTCTCACAAATGGGCGCCTTACACGCAGCAGTCAAAGACGATTTGGCCAACCCCGCTTCGGCCATTTTGGATATTGACCGCAAAGTCGCGGCCGCTTTGCGCGACCCAGGCTTTCCAACCCAAAACTTCCGCAACACGCCATTGGCTGGCAGCTTGATTCCTTGGATAGACGTGCCCGTCGAACACGGACAAAGCAAGGAAGAGTGGAAAGGCGGCGCCGAATGCAACAAGATTTTGGGCAATCCCGCCTTCAGAAGCCCCGGCAGCATCCCGATTGACGGCATTTGCGTGCGTATCAGTTCCATGCGCTGCCACTCACAAGGTCTAACCGTCAAACTCAAAAAAGACGTGCCGATGGACGAGATCGAAAGCATCTTGGCCAAAGCCAATGACTGGGTCAAAGTGGTACCGAACGTTCGTGAAATCAGCGAACGCGAGCTCACCCCTGCCGCTATCACTGGCACCATGACGGTTCCAGTGGGTCGCCTACATAAGTTGGCCATGGGTAACGATTATTTAGGCGCTTTCACGGTGGGCGATCAACTCTTGTGGGGTGCTGCGGAGCCTCTGCGCCGCATGCTGCGCATTTTGTTAGAGCGCTGAAAAACCCGTTAATATCTTGCCCATGAACTTTGCACACCGCGCCACGCCCCGTTTATTACGTCAAATAGCGCTCGGGGCCGCGCTAAGTCTAGCTTTTGCGAGTTCTGGCTGGGCCATGACTTTCTTTAGCCCAGTGGTGCAGTCCAAAAAAGGGGAGCCGCTGCTGGCAGAGATTGACCTCAACGACGTCTCTATCCAAGAACAAATTGAGCTGCGTGCAGGCATGGCGTCTGCTGACATCTACAAAGTTACCCAGGTTGAGCTTCCCAATATCAACGGCACGCCTTTGGATATTAATGTGGAATTGATACGCCGCGACAGTGGCCGTTACTACCTAAAACTCAGCTCTGACAAAAGTATTTCCAATAACTTTTTAGATTTACTGATTGAGTTGCGCTGGTCAACTGGTCGTCTTATTAAGAAATTCAGCATCGCTTTATCCGACACCAAAGCAGAATCTAAATCTGAATCCAAAGCCAGCATGCCTGTGATTGGCTCTGGTTCAGACAAGCTGGTGGTTGAGCGCGGAGATACCGCCAGTGAAATTGCTGTTAGCAAATTAGAGAGTGGTGTCTCCTTAGACCAAATGCTTTTGGCCATGTTGCGAAGCAACCCCGATGCGTTTGTTGCCTCCAACGTGAACCGCCTCAAAGCGGGCGCGGTGATTTCCATGCCCACGGCCAAGCAAGCGGCCGAGGTCTCTAGAGAAGAAGCGCGTAAACAAATCCAAATTCAAGCCAAAGAGTTTGACGATTACCGCGCCGAATTAGCCAACCGGGCGTCTGGCGGCAACGCCACTCAGGCCAGCAGAGATACCGCTGGCAAACTATCGGCCCAACTCGACAACAAAAAGGCAAAAGGTCCGCAAGACAAGCTGACACTCTCAAAGCCCTCCAAAGGTAACGAAGAAGAAAAAATCGCACGCCAACGTGAAGCGCAAGATGTAGCAAGCCGTGCTGCTGAAATTGGCCGTAACGTCGCTGAACTCAGCAAAATTGCTAGCGCCACTGCCTCTGAGGCGGCCTCAGGTGAAGTACCTGTGAGCGCTCCTGTCCCCAAAAACAAAAACTCTATGCCTTGGTTAGACAGCCTCACAAGCCACACTTTGGCACCTGTGGGAGCGGGCACTCTGATTGCCCTCTTGGTATTGATTGCTTTGTGGATCAAACGCGCACGCAGTTTGAACAATGACCAAGATATTGAAGGCCTACCCCCTTTGAACGTCAAATTCAACCTTGACCTGCCAGAGGGCGATAACCGCCAGCCGTTCATTCCTTCCCACACCAACCAAGAAGTGCCACAGCACAAAGAGCCTGGACACGGCGCATACGAACAAGACCATGCGCGCTCTTCATTTGATAGTGATCCTCTCGCATCTCAACACGAAGGCAACCACAGTGAGTTAGCAGCAGAGCCTGCTGCGCGTTATAACCCCTCTATTCCAGATATCTCTCTTAACCTTGACTCTGGCAATAGCAATGACCCCTTCCAAGTGCGTATCGATCTAGCCGACGAGTTATGGAATTTGGGACAACTGCACACCAGCAAGGCGCTGATGGAAGAAGTGGCGCACGAGGCCACTGGCGATACCCAAGCCCGCGCCCTCAAGTGGCTGGCTGAACGAGGCTAAGCCATGCGCTTGGCGATGGGCCTGAGCTACAACGGCCAGGCCTACGAGGGTTGGCAAAGCCAACTATCTGGCCGTACGGTGCAAGACCGTTTTGAAAACGCCTTGCAAAAATTCACCCAAACACTGATTTCTACGCATTGCGCTGGCCGCACAGATACAGGCGTGCATGGCCTGATGCAAGTAGTGCACTTCGATACGGAACTCAAGCGCGATATGTATTCGTGGGTAAGAGGCACGAATTCATTTCTGCCAGATGACATCGCGGTGCAATGGGTACGTGAAGTGCCAGATGCCTTCCACTGCAGAGGCAGTGCTATAGCGCGGCGCTATGCCTATGTATTGCTTGAGTCCGCAGTGCGTCCAAGCGTTGAAGCTGGACGCGTCGGCTGGGTTTATCGCCCGCTCGACCTACAAAAAATGCAAGAAGCGGCGCGACATTTAATTGGCGAACACGATTTCACATCGTTTCGTGCGTCGAGTTGTCAGGCTTTGAGCCCCGTTAAAAACATGACACGTATAGACATCAGCCGTAAAACTACCTCACCCGATTCGGCCTATTGGCGCTTTGAGTTTGAAGCCAATGCGTTTTTGCACCACATGATTCGCAATCTGATGGGCTGTTTTGTCAAAGTGGGAACTGGTGAACATGCGCCTCAATGGATGTCTGAAGTTCTGGTTGCAAAAGACCGTAACGCCGCAGCACCCACCTTCAGCCCCGATGGTTTGTACTTCCTGGGCCCTGTATATGAGGCGCATTGGGGCTTGCCAAGCCAAACCCCTGCGTATGATGGCCTGCCATGACACGTACCCGCATCAAAATCTGTGGTCTCACCCGCGAGCAAGACATTGACGCTGCGGTATCGGCTGGCGTTGACGCTGTAGGTTTTGTTCTTTTCGCTACCAGCCAAAGGGCAGTTACCGCAAAGCGCGCAGCAGAGTTAGCGCAACGATTGCCTGCGTTTGTAACCCCTGTGTTGCTTTTTGTGAATGCGAGCGCAGAAGAAATTTCCCATGCCTGCGCGCAAATGCCTGGCGCTTGGATGCAGTTCCATGGCGACGAAACGCCTCAGTATTGCCAACAAATAGCAAATAGCCTAGGCAGAAAATGGATGCGAGCGGCTCGTATACCGCTAGAAACCCCTGCAGGACAGGCCCCCTTTGACCTCTTAAAATACGCGCTTGATTATCAAAATGCCGACGCGCTGCTACTCGACGCCCATATCGAGGGGTACGGCGGAGGCGGAAAAACTTTCAATTGGTCACAGCTTCCACAAAACGTCAACGCTCACCTCGTCTTGTCTGGTGGACTCAACGCTGCCAACGTGACCGAGGGCTTGTCTGCGCTGCGCGGACGGGGTTTGTCGCTCGCGGTTGATGTGAGCTCTGGCGTGGAAAGCGCCAAAGGCATCAAAGACGCTGACAAGATCCACGCATTTGTCAATGCCGTGCGCTTGGCAGATGCTGGTTAATTAACCAGTCTCTACATTTCGGTTGGGATGTATACCCACCCAAATAGATTCCAATCATCGAATTTTGTAAACCATCATCAGCCACAGAGTGGCTGATAGTTAAATAAATTAGGCACCACACATATGTCGAACTACCAACAACCCGACGCCAGCGGCCACTTTGGCCAATTTGGTGGCAGCTTTGTAAGCGAAACCCTCACACACGCCATTGAAGAGTTGAAAGAGGCTTATGCAAAATACCAACACGATCCCGCTTTCGTGGCTGAATTTCAAAGCGAACTCGCCCATTTTGTAGGGCGTCCCTCCCCCATCTACCATGCAGCACGCATCAGCCGTGAAATGGGTGGCGCACAAATCTATTTGAAACGTGAAGACCTCAACCACACGGGCGCGCACAAGATAAACAACACGATTGGTCAGGCCATGCTTGCCAAACGTATGGGCAAGCCTCGGGTGATTGCTGAAACGGGTGCTGGACAGCACGGCGTTGCCACCGCCACCATCTGCGCACGCTATGGTTTGGAATGCGTGGTCTACATGGGCAGCGAAGACGTCAAACGACAAAGCCCCAATGTGTACCGTATGAAATTATTGGGTGCCACAGTAGTGCCTGTCGAGTCCGGCAGCCGCACCCTGAAAGACGCATTGAACGAAGCCCTGCGCGATTGGGTCACGAATGTAGAAAACACCTTCTACATCATCGGTACGGTTGCAGGCCCACACCCCTATCCAATGATGGTGCGTGATTTCCAAAGCGTGATCGGTGAAGAGTGCATCGCACAAATGCCGACCATGCACCAAGGTGCGCAACCGGATGCTGTCATTGCCTGTGTGGGTGGTGGCAGTAACGCCATGGGCATCTTCTATCCCTACATCCCCTTTGAGAAAACACGTCTCATTGGCGTGGAAGCCGCAGGCGAAGGCTTGGAGAGCGGTCGCCATTCCGCATCGCTACAAAAAGGCGCGCCCGGCGTATTGCATGGCAACCGCACTTACATCTTGCAAGACAACAATGGGCAGATTACGGAAACGCACAGCATCAGCGCTGGCTTGGATTACCCAGGTGTGGGGCCTGAACATGCGTTCTTAAAAGACATTGGTCGCGCAGAGTATGTCGGTATCACCGACCAAGAAGCCTTGGATGCTTTCCATTACCTGTGTCGTACCGAAGGCATCATTCCTGCATTGGAATCTAGCCACGCAGTCGCACACGCCATTAAGCTCGCTAAAACCATGACGCCCCAACAGTCGATCTTGGTCAATCTCTCGGGTCGAGGTGACAAAGATATTGGCACGGTGGCTGATCTTTCGAACGCTGATTTCTTTTGCCGACCCAGTTGCCAAGGGCAATCCATCAAAGGCGCAGGTGTTGTGCATGGCGAACAAGTTGTCTCCTTATCTAATCTGCAAGGAGCCAAAGCATGAGCCGCATCAAGACAACGCTCGATGCGCTAAAAGCGCAGAAACGCAAGGCGCTTATTCCTTATGTGATGGCTGGGTTTCCGAATGCGGAAATCGCCCCTGTACTGATGCACGGCATGGTGGAATCTGGCGCAGACATCATCGAACTCGGCGTTCCATTCAGTGATCCGATGGCAGACGGCCCCGTAATTCAAAAAGCGGGTGAGGCTGCTCTGCGATTGGGAATTGGTATGTCGCATGTGCTCGATATGGTGAAAACCTTTCGCCAAAAAGACAGCACCACACCAGTTGTTTTGATGGGCTATGCGAATCCTGTGGAATGCTATGACTTGCAGCATGGCGCCCATGCTTTCGTTAAACACGCCGCGTCTGCAGGCGTTGACGGTGTGTTGATAGTTGATTACCCGCCAGAAGAATGCAAAGACTTCGCTACTACCTTACGCGCCAACAACATGGATTTGATCTTCTTGTTGGCACCCACCAGCACCGATGCGCGCATTGAACAAGTGGCACGCGTGGCAAGTGGCTATGTATATTACGTCTCACTTAAAGGTATCACAGGCGCCGGTAATTTAGACACAGATGCTGTCGAAGCCATGTTGCCTCGCATTCGTAAATTTGTACACATTCCCGTAGGTGTGGGTTTTGGTATTCGCGATGCAGCTACTGCGCAAACTGTAGGACGTGTTGCAGACGCCGTTGTGATTGGTTCGCGCATCATCCAATTGCTGGAGGCAGCGCCAAAAGGCAATGAAATTGCCAGCGTGCGAGAATTTCTCCAAGGCATCCGAGTAGCGCTGGATGCATAAGACATTGCAAAGGAACCATCTATGAGTTGGCTCGAAAAACTTCTTCCTCCCAAAATTCAACATACTGATCCTTCGGACCGCCGCAGCGTTCCCGAAGGCGTGTGGGTGAAGTGCCCTAGTTGCGAGACGGTTCTCTACAAGAGCGATCTCGAACAAAACCAAAACGTGTGCCCTAGTTGCAGTCACCATCTGCGCATTGGTGCGCGTGCGCGACTCGATGCATTTTTAGATGCTGAAGGTCGCTACGAAATTGGCCAAGAAGTGGTTCCCGTAGATGCATTGAAGTTCAAAGACAGTCGAAAGTACCCAGAGCGCTTGAAAGAGGCCATGTCTAACACCGGCGAGACCGACGCCTTGGTGGTAGTGGGTGGCGCAGTGCACAGTATCAATTTAGTCGCTGCGTGTTTTGAGTTCGACTTTATGGGTGGCTCGATGGGCTCTGTCGTTGGTGAACGCTTTGTTCGCGGCGTGCACACCGCCATTGAGCAAAAAGTACCTTTCGTGTGTTTCACTGCGACAGGTGGTGCGCGCATGCAAGAAGGTTTGCTGTCGTTGATGCAAATGGCCAAAACCAACGCTGCATTGACACGTTTAGCCAAAAAAGGCTTGCCTTACATCAGCGTATTGACAGACCCCACCATGGGTGGTGTATCAGCAGGGTTTGCATTTTTAGGCGATGTGGTGATTGCAGAACCCAAAGCGCTGATTGGCTTTGCTGGCCCGCGTGTAATCGAAAGTACTGTGCGCGTTACTTTGCCAGAGGGCTTTCAACGCGCCGAGTTCTTACAAGAAAAAGGCGCACTCGACATGATTTGCGACCGCCGTCAATTGCGTAGAACCGTTGCAACCACTTTAGCCATGATGCTGCGCTTGCCAGCGGATGCTGTGGCTTAATCCAATAGCAAGCTCTCCAAAAGGCCCTTCGGGGTCTTTTTTTATGGCTTTTAAAGATGTAGATGTGTGAGTGGTACTTGCTATTTTTTAAGAAGCAGATCATTCATTTTTCTGCAGATATCCATAGGATGCAGAGTTTATTTAATTTCAAATTTTACCGAAAATTTGTAACTGTAATTTAGTTACATATTTTTCATAAATTCCACTACAATGGCCCAACACGAGAAAACACTTAGGAAATTACTTTCTAAGCCAACCCCTACAGATTTAACTTGGAATGAGATGACAACACTATTCAAGTATTTGGGATATGAAGAAATCAACAACGACGGTTCTAGGAGAAAGTTTGTATCCCAAACCTCCGGGAGAAAAGTCTTTATTCATAAACCGCATCCACAACCGACGCTAAAGGTCTATGTGGTGAAGCAAATCATAGAAACCCTCAAACTACATGGATGTATATAGATGGAAATGTTTACCTACCAAGGCTATCAAGGCTCCGTTGAAACCTCCATCGAAGACGATGTGTTGCACGGAAAAGTACTCTTCATCAACGACCTCGTAACCTACGAGGCCACCACCATTAAAAAATTGAGGCAAGAGTTTGAACTCGCCGTCGATGACTATTTAAAAACCTGCAAGCAACGCAATATAGAGCCTAACAAGCCTATGACCGGACAATTCAATGTCAGAGTTGGAGAACTCTTGCATAAACAGGCGACCATTTACTCTTTGGAATCCAACACATCTTTAAATAATGTCGTCGTAGAGGCCCTCAACACGTTTCTCAAGAAATCTCACCGTGCTAGCGTCCGCCATTCATAAGTTTTTTGCAGAGAGGCTTACTCTTAAAATCGCTAATCAACTGCTTTTGGCGGTTTAATTCTCACTACCCAATAAGATGTCTAACAACAACTCCCCCGCCTCGCCTGAATCCGCCCCCGTTGACGAAAACCAACTTATCGCCGAAAGACGCGAAAAGCTAAAAGTAATGCGAGATCGTCAAGTGCAAGGGCTAGGTGTTGCGTTTCCCAATGACTTCAAGCCAGCACACCATGCGTCCAATTTGCATGCCTTGCATGGTGAGAAAACCTCTGAAGCCTTGGTGGAAGAAGGTCAGTTCGCCAAAGTAGCAGGCCGGATGATGCTTAAACGTTTGATGGGCAAGGCAAGTTTTGCCACTTTGCAAGACAGCACTGGGCGTATCCAAATTTATATCGTGCGCGATGACGTGGGCGAAGAAGTCTATGCTGACTTCAAGCACTGGGACCTCGGCGACATCATTGCCTGCGAGGGTAAGTTGTTTAAAACCCGTACGGGCGAGTTGTCTATTCATGCGAGCAGCATCCGCATGCTCACCAAGAGCTTACGTCCCATGCCGGACAAGTTTCATGGCGTCCATGACCAAGAGATTAAGTACCGCCAACGCTATGTGGATTTGATGATGGACGAGAGTGCGCGCACCCGTTTTGTGGCGCGCAGCAAAGCAGTGAGCGGAATTCGCGACTTCATGGTGCAACACAACTTCTTAGAAGTTGAAACACCCATGCTCCACCCTATTCCTGGTGGCGCCAATGCCAAGCCGTTTGTTACGCACCATAACGCACTCGACCAAGAGATGTTTTTGCGCATTGCCCCCGAGTTGTATTTAAAGCGCTTGATCGTGGGCGGCTTTGAGCGCGTCTTTGAGATCAACCGTAACTTCCGCAATGAAGGTATCTCGGTTCGTCATAACCCTGAGTTCACCATGATGGAGTTCTATGCAGCCTATTGGAATTACCAAGACTTGATGACTTTCACTGAGGCGTTGATTCGCGATGCTGCAGAAAAAGCAGTAGGCACTTTGCTTCTCACCTACGACAGCAAGCCTGTCGACTTAAGCCAACCCTTTGAAAGACTGACGATCCGTGAAGCCATCCTTAAGCACACGGATGCAGGAGACCACGTTGACGACGCTTTATGGCTGTCCATCCAATTGAATAAACTAGGTTTCAAAGAAGAAAAAGACAAACTCTCCACCCGAAGCTTGGCTAGCTTACAAGTGATGTACTTTGAAGAGACTGTCGAAGACAAACTTTGGCAACCCACATTTATTTGCGAGCACCCTGTGGAGATTTCTCCGCTTGCACGCGCTAGCGACACACACCCTGACGTGACAGAACGTTTTGAGCTCTACATCACAGGCCGCGAATTTGGTAATGGCTTTAGCGAGTTGAACGACGCTGAAACACAAGCGGCCCGTTTTCATGCTCAAGTCGCTGCGAAAGACAGTGGCGATGATGAAGCCATGTTCTACGACCACGACTTTGTTCGCGCTCTGGAATACGGTATGCCGCCTACCGGTGGCTGCGGTATCGGCATTGACCGATTGATGATGCTGCTGACTGACAGCCCTAGCATTCGCGATGTCATTTTGTTCCCGGCGTTACGACGTGAGGTTTAAACGTCTAGTTACATTTGTTTAAATTTTGAACACAGTTTCATTTTTATTTAGTAATACTTAATTGCTACTATTAATTATTTTTTAGTATTTAATAAGTTAATTTATTGATGATCGTGTAGCATCTCGCCCTTTGAAACTGGGCGGGTATCTTGCGTAAATTGACGAAACGTGAAGTTGAAATCTTAAGATGGACGGCAGCTGGCAAATCTGCTGACGAAATCGCCCATGTCCTGCATTTGTCAGTCAACACCATCAATTACCACATCAAAAAGTCCATCGCTAAACTGGATGCACCCAATAAAACTGCTGCAACTGTGAAAGCTGCTGTTCTAGGTCTTTTGAATTAACTTGCAAAGACTACCAAAGTTGGTAGTTGTTCTTTAGCAATACTTTTGATTTAATACTTTCTGTTACGTAAATTTTTACTGTGGCTTACTTACAGAAAGTTCTCGGATGGATAGCGCGCAAGATGTAGATTGGAAACCCGACACGCTCACGCTTGAGCAAGTGCAAGCCGTGTTGACGCATCACCGTGAAATCAACATCGACTTTGTGATCAGCGTTTTTGCTTTGTGCCTAGCAAAAAAGAAACGCAAGAAAAAGCCGCCTTCACTCGCGGCTCTACGTCAAGACCGTCACAAATTGGGAGGACTGCCTTCAGGTTTTTGATCGTCCTGTGTCGCATCACCATCAGGTGAATTCTTGCGACCTTCACGTTCTTTCAGTTTTTCTTCTTTTTTCTTCTTCTTTGCCAATTCGCGTTGGCGTTTTTCGTAGTTGTAGTTGGGAGCTGCCATGGTTTATTTTTTCTCAATAGGTGGTTTGCACTCGTGGCAAAAAAAGGCCAATGAACCAGCAAAGCGTCTTTGGCTTCCTAAACGACGTGGTTTGTGTAAGCCGCATTTCATACAAGACATGGTTTCTCCTACTTTGCCCATGCCTATAAAAGGTGAGCCGTTCTCACGGCTCGTGAAACGCAGTCCGCTGTCGCTGACCTCGTTTTTTCCATTCTTTGTCGCCATCTTCGCTTTCGTTAGTGTGGCGAACTACATTGCTTGCTAGGGCAACAAGTCCAAGGCCCGCACGTAGGCGGGGTCTG
>Ga0247831_1005787_pt1 | contig 15140 bp, 8 predicted proteins | sample LaCruzMarch2015__9_FD_192406 | JGI IMG/M metagenome (GOLD analysis project Ga0247831, IMG submission 192406) | Freshwater microbial communities from meromictic Lake La Cruz, Castile-La Mancha, Spain - LaCruzMarch2015_1m | ecosystem: Environmental > Aquatic > Freshwater > Lake | place: Spain... | reverse complement strand
CTCGATTCTGACGATTCCCGACGATATCCGATGCATATGAGGCTCGACGGAGCCTCTAAAACACTCATCCGGTTGATTGAGGGGGTATTTCCAATATTCGACCCCATACAGTGCAAAAACACGTGCCAGTGACAGCAAAGCGACCGCTACTCAGCCCCCGAGCCGCCCACGACCACCGCGCCGCCACCAAACGAGTCCGCTGAGTCCGCCGACGAGGTAGGTTGCGGCGCGGCGCAGTGGCCGCTCTGAATGGCGGCCGTTCATTGATGAATGAGGCCGGTGGACGGTTCACCATGGTGCCTTGTTTTGAGTGGAGTTTTGACCGTTGTTTTCTGGTCCAAAACTCGATGCCAGGAAAATGGAAGTGTTCTCCCGCCCATTGTTTGTGAAGTGGCAAGGTACCTACGTATTCAACTACGTACTCTCTTTCGAGAAGATGCGAAGCCAAATAGTGAAAACGTGTAATACTATTGTGGAAGTCGTTAAGTGTTTTGAAGAAATCTATGAGAAAGAACCTAAAACTTTGTCCGAATGTCTCCGGAATGAATTTATTTGCGTTGCACTTCCTCACAATTTCTCTTCATCCTCTATCCATCTGTCAATAATAATATTGGTGCACCACACCAGCACAATCCACCCTTCATCCTACTAGCCGAGCATCTTACTCTATTTGTTCGTGATTTGTTCTCACCAGTATGAGCAATCCCGGGGAACGTCATTTTTTCGGTGGACCGCCGGGTCGAAATGATAGTAATAATTTGAGCAGAGACCCCGATTTGAACGGCCTTTTTTCCTCCGGGTTTTCCTCCGGTCTACCGCTCGGAAGGGGTGAGCAACACACTCAAACATCACTTAGGGGGGTGAGTTAACTATATATGATTAACCATTGTCCAGCGACGTGGGGAGCAGTGTCCTGGGACGTGGGGAGAAGATGTATCTTTTACCATCGTATAATTTTCATCTAACAATATTTCTGAAATATTTGTCATCATCAGATGGACCCTAATCAGTACGCGGCTGCCCTCGACTTCGAAGAGATCCGGCTCCGACATCAGCTCGAGGTACAACATGACATTGACTTTCGCCGACGACTTATAGAAGAACAGCAGAATCAATTTCTTTCCGAGTTGGAGTATAGGTCCAAGATACAACAGCTCCATGAACAGCAGCTACATGAGCAACAGCTACATGAGCAACAGCTACATGAGCAACAGCTACATGAGCAACAGCTAAATGAGCAACATATCCAAGAACAACAGCAGCGGCAACGTCAGCAACAGCAGCTACATCAACATCGTTTGAGTCAGCTCTTTCCTCAAAACTATCAATCAGGTCAAGATAATTCATTGTTGGCATATCTTCGTGATGATTTCCTCATGCACCGACATGCACAAATGTTACAAGATCAGATGCAACAACAACTTCAGGAGCAAGTGGCACGAGAATCACAGCAGCATGAGCAAGAGGAACTATTGGCTATGCTCCAAGCTGGTGGGAATATAGGGGGGGTGCTTCCCTCTGAACTATCGTCCTTCTTGTCCTCGTTAAGACAAGAACAAATGATGGCTAATCAGATACCATCAAGTCTCCAATCGCCCAGTCAATCATATGATCCATCAAGTCTTCAATTGCCCGGTCAATCTTATGATTTCCCCCCGCCCAGTGACAATAGCCTTCATTTATTGGAGAACGCTGTTGATAACACCATGCAGCAACCAATGGCTGATTCCTCTCCAACCCACCAAGATGGCGCTTTGGCGAGAAAGAGAAGTCACAGCGAGTCAATGGATTTGAATGTCGAGGGCACCACGCAAGATGTGCCCAAGAAGCGGGCGGTGAAACCAAAGAAAGGTACGTCAGAATACCTGGCATCTTTAGCGGATAAGAAGGAAAAAGCTCTTGCAGCACGGGCGTCTAAAAAAGCAGCAAAGGATCAAGCAAAGGAGGTAGCAAAAGAATTAAAGTTAACTTTGGGTTCGGAAAAGCCAAAGCAGATAAGGCAAAAGAAGACTACGGCAATAGAGCCACCCGATAAGGAAGGAGAGAAATCAACGGGCACAGCAGAAAACACCTTGAACAAAAAGGGGGCGAAACCAAAGAAGGGACCTAATGTCGCAAAGGATGCCAAGAAGGGCACGTCTAAAAAGGGTAAGAAGATGTCATCTTCATCCAATGAAGTAGTGGATGTTGATGGTCTCATGGAAAAGGAGTCGACGGCGCTCTGTGATGATGAGGCAGTTGAAATTGTACTCAATTTTCAGCGCTGTGCTGTTCCTGATAGTGATGTACAACAGGTCAAAAAGTGGGGTAAATACAACCGGATGAACCAAACGTACACGTATCCAACAATTCCGCCGGAGAGTATCCCCTTTATAACTCCAGGATTGAAATTCAACCTCCCTTCATTACCAATTGAGCCGGAAATTGATGAGCTTGATGAAGATGTGATTATGATTGAGACTACTTCCCATCCAGTAGCTGATGTGAATGTCATAGATGGAAAAACTGAACCGGCTGAGAAAAGTCAAACCTCTCATACTGGAATGTCGAATCCTTTATCCGCACTGATTGTGGCGGCGAACGATAGTAGAAAGGATGCGTACGATGCGATGGACATTCGATTCATCGGTACGAAGAAAAAGGTATTCAAACCAAAAACTCGCGAAAAAGGACAGGATGACTGGTGGCCGTCAGATGAGTGTATTAGCAACGAACGTCTCAAGATTGGTGAGAAGCATTACGAGGAAGATACAGATGAGGATAACGAAGATGCGGCCGTCTCTACAGGTATGAGTTTTGTGAATTCTCGAGTGGTCGAAGCAACGAAGAGGAGGCTGAATCAGTCGGTCGAGCCTGGTGTGTTGGAAAAATTGCCACATTGCTATTTGTACGATGAGAACCGTCCAAGTTCCAAGGGCAGTAAGAAGAAAATGTTTTGTTGTCAAACAACGGAGATGTTCCCCTTCGAGCCAATGTTATGTTGTACCATCTGTAGTACATGGCGACATGCTCAGTGCGGTGGACATTACAAACGTTACACAGCCGAGAGTGTTGATCCGTCGAATTTGCTATTTGAGGCTGTTTGTGATCAGTGCTATTTGGAGAAGAAAGCTGTCGATATAAGTCCGGAGGCATCAACACGTCTTGATCGACAAAGGACAGAGCACCTACGTCAATGCAATGCCATTAACGCAGTTATGCGTCAAGTTGCATTTGCCAAGCATTCTGGACAATACAAATGGCCGCTAGGGAGTGTCTCGACAACTCATATTTTAGGTCATGTACGGAGTGTTCAATGTCGACACGACAAGGCGGAGAAGCAATGGAAGGAGATGGTTACACGCCTGGGGAGCTTACCGGACATGAAACCACGTGAACGTCAACGAGTGCGAATGCGAGAGCTCGAACGTCTCTTAACTCACGTTGAGGATGCAGGTAAGTTGATCAATGCCATATTATTTTCACTCTGCTTGCACTTCCCTTCTCTCGTTTCTGACTCAATGATCTCTATTGTATTTACATTACATTAACTATTAGAGGGTGCAATGGATCGTCATAATATGATGCTCTTTCTACAGAATGACACTAGTAAGCTCCATCCTGCAGGGTTCGAGGTACCTAGACGTAATATTTTCGATCCCGAGGAAGATCCAATCGATGTCTTCTCTGAAGAAGGTAGTAGTATGGATGTTTTGGACCTGCCGGGTAGCAAGACAGGCAAATCATCGGACGTCATATGTGCACGTATGGACTGTGATAAACGTTCACGCTTTGATTCAATCTTTTGTTCCGACTCGTGTGGTGTATCAACATTGGAGAAGGATTTGCTGCACTCCTTGCAATTTGCTGCGAATCTTCATCCGTCCGTCTTGAGATAAATTAATAATTTACTTAATAATATCAGAACTGAAAATGATCAAGTCTACTGTAGGAGTGTAAGAACTGTGCGACGATTCTCCCCTGAGTGCCACGGGTGAATCAACTTACCAACACAGCGTTTGGGCACCCATAAAATCACTAAATCACCCAATCGCCCGCCAAAAAATCAGTTACGTCGCCCTCGCTCGTGGGGATGACTCAAAGGAGTTGGCACTCCACGATCCTCGTCATCATCATCGTCATCATCAACTACTACTGCTACCAATGATGAGAGCAACGATAAACGAAGGATGAAGCAACGACGGTGGCAACCTGGAGAGATCCCTTATGTAACGCCCGACGATGGCTCCACGCGGTACTATGCCGATAGATTCTACCTCGATGCGCCAACGGGATTGGCTGAATATTCTTCGTCGTCAGACCGGAGGGCGGACGAACGAAAAGTCGATTATTGCAATATGTGTGGCGAACGAAAGGTGCAATCATCATCATCATCCTCGTCATCCTCATCATCATGCACAACAAGGAGGATCATGTTTGATCGAGCAAAATTCATTAATTCTCTAGATTTGATTGCAGTTATTGTTGGGACATATGTTTTAGGGGATACAACATATTTGAGTAACGAATTTCCATTACTTTTCCCTCCTCCTCCACCTAACGACGTGGATGATATCATCAATAATAAAATAATGAGGCGAACAATGCGTCGTCATGTGCCTACGTTGGTATTGCATGGACGTGCACCCAAGGAGAGGACAAAACCAGCGACCGGAGAAGATAGAGTTACGTCTATGGAAGGTGACAAAATCAATGTAACAACGACAGGATTATTTGACAGTCACGAATTGGATGAATCTACTCCTGTTCGTACAAAGAGAGATAGAAAGGATCTTAGTAGTAGTAGTAGTAATACTAATTCTAGAACAAAACGACAACGACCACAATTTACATTCGAGGGAAGGCCACTCAAGTTGACTGAGACACCTGAACGGATTCGGAGTAAACGATGCGCTAATAAGAGAAGTAGGATGGATGGGACGAATTCACACATGAAGAGAGATAACAATAATGCAGACGATTTGATGGAAGATAATGTCGACGTATCATTGCCTACTGATGTTAATAGTAACAATGAGAAAGTGTCACCCTCGCGTGAAGGAGCACGGCTGGGTATTCCCATCTCGGTTTCTCCATCGGAATCATCAAATGCTGCTGTCGCGTCAGTTCGACAGTCTCGTCAGCACGTCGCCACCGAAAGTAAGGCAGGGGATGTATTGTCTCGTGTGTTAGGCAGACAGATGCCATTGACGACTATGAGACCAATAGTATACAATGATGATGGTCCGAGCTCATCACAGGAAGCTACACCACAAGACGATTTGAAGTTGGGAGCTACAAAGGTATCTGCGGATGAAGGACCTGTATCAAAACGTGATAGTGCGACACCTGCATTCAATTTTGCTGGAGAGGTTCACTTTACTCTGGTCCGTCCTCGTCGTCGACGTCAGCCGTCATCCTTCGGTGCTGGTGGGACGAGAGATCTACCACCACCAGCTGAGGATAGTGATGATGATGATGGTATAGACAATGATCCAGCAGCAACATCAACTGTACGGGGTGTGCATCATCCTAAATTCTTCCTTCTATTTGAACGGTCTGGTTCGTTGGTCGTTATAGTTTCTACATCAAATCTGACTCCGCAAACTGCGTTAGAGGGGTCATGGGTTCAAAGATTTGAACCCGTGGAGATGGCACCACGTCCAAACTACCTCAATGATGTTGGTGGTGCTGGTATTGTAGATTTTGGTATGCCGTCCGACTTTGGTGTCGTCTTGACTGATTTCTTGGAGAAGCAGTCAGAGGCGGCGGCAGCAGACGGAGGGATGCTACCCGATAACTTCCTTCGTAAGTACGTCCCTTGTCTCAGCAATTTAGGACTTGCTGGACTAGCCAATCAGTATCACTTCGATGAAGCTCAGGTTCATCTCGTTTCGACGGTACCGGGAGAATATATTAGTACTATCCCTCGACGACATGTTTCATATCGTCCACGTGTTGCCTATGGTCCACAGCGCGTATCTTTCATCCTGTCACGGATATTGAATGAACACCACCGTCGTGCGGCGGCAACCATCAGGGCGTCGGCAACAGGTAGATCAGTAGGAGGACGAATGGAGGCCGACGTGCCCTGGTTACCTCCAACGCTTGTGAGTGCAATGGATAGGTTCGTAATACAACCGACATCGTTGGGAGGAAATTGGACCAGAGACGATTTAGAACTTGTCGTACGATCCTATCTTCAACCGCATTGGGACTTTCCTAAGGTGGGTGGAATGTTAGAGAAAGGTCCATTGCTTCTCATGGACATTGTCTGGCCATCCATGGATTACTTTGATACCATGATCAAATTACGTCGAGCCATACGTAGAAAGAACCCCAACTTGTCGAACGCCATTGCTAAACAATCAACAGATGTCAAAGAGAATAGAGAGTTTGGCGAATCTCACGTTTTCCTCTCGTCTGTTTCATTTGCTAAACTGGATCGGTCATGCATATCTCGCATGGCTCTCTTCACACATTTGCCAAACGTGATGCCGTACAAATCTGCCTCCATTCATATTAAGAGTGTATGCAGATTACTTCGTTTGAAAGGAGTAGACTCTGTTGCTGCATGTCGGAGAGTGAAGTCTGATGAAAACAAAGCAAGTATTGAATCGAGAGAATACCTTTCATGGTTCTTACTTACAAGTTCCTGTCTTTCTCGGGGAGCACAAGGTTCGCCCACTCCACATCGAGACCCGGCAAGTGATCAAACGACCTACACCAACTTTGAACTTGGTATTCTCTTCTGCTCACGAGCAGTGGGCGACAACAAGCATGATCGACAGTACGTAAGTGATCCGAACCACATTACTGGGTGTCAGTGTGGACAGGCGAATAAATGGGTGACAGGGAACAGATGGTACAAGCCTCATCTTATACTACAAGCCAGTGAAGTTAACTCGTTCCTTGAGTGTGTGAAGAAGGTTCATCTTCCTGTACCCTACCTTTTGCGCCCTATGCCGTACCAGATCGATCCAGAATCAGACTTTATGACGCATACACCTTACATGCACGAAATTCCTGATGGCACCGGGTGTGTTGGGAATATGAAATTGACTCCGTTAGGACAGCAAATCGCTCGTGATGCGGAGAAAGAGAGGAGAAGTATGGATGGGTAATAATTAATAATTACCTGTTGTCCTAAAGTTTACTCGTATATGATTTTGTTTGGCACATCCATCTACTCCTGCATAAGTAACAAGAATTGATAATCCAGAGCATCGGCAGCACTGATCACTGCGTGATTAGCTGCAGATTCTATCCTACGCTGTGTTCTGTTGATTGTGCTATTCACCATGGTTTGAGCAGGATTAATTACGTACGCGGAAAGCATCTCCACGAAACGAAACATAGCCGCTTCGATGGTCAACCATGCATCGTCTGTGTCTACTATTTGACCAGTCCTTTGTCCTCTGCGTTTTGCCCGACGAAGTGCCTCCGTCACAAGTGTGTACTGCTCTCGAATTATTTGTTCTTGAGAAGAACCTTGGGTAACAAATATAGCATCTCCAGTACTTAAAAACTCAGCTTCCGTTCCATCACTTGTCAAATTTATCGGCCTTCGTAAACCTGAACACATCCGCCGTGACAAATCTTGAAAGTAGTTATTCCTATACACGGACAACGATTGTTGATAGTATTGTACTGCCTTCGAAAAGTTTCGTGTTGAGTCATACATGTTTCCAAGCTCAAGCATTGCCGAAGCTACCGTAGGATGATTCTTCCCTAAGCTAAGTCGAGAAATTCGCAACGATTCGCTGTAGCAAAAGATCGCAGTGTCTGGGTTGGATGATGATGAACGAGATAATGCTGAACCCATATGGTTCAATAAATTGCCAATCCTACAGTGATCATTTCCCAGAACAGCCCGCTGGATTCGAAGGGCATGAGAAAAGTGGATGAGAGCTTGGTCAAATTTCCTGAGCTTCACGTATACAAGTGCAATTTTATGCTGAGTTACTGAGGCAGATAAGGTAGCACTGTTGATTTTGCAATAGGCTTTGTCTTCGCTTGCCAACGACTGAAGCACCATTGAACGACTGTCTTCAGGATTCATTTCATCCACAAGAGTCATGGCCGAAGAACTGAAGCCAGCTATTGCGTTCTTTATCGCCAGTGCCTCCTCATAATGCGGTTTCGATCGATGATATTCCTTCTGGATGTCGAACACGACTCCGATATTGTGCAGGCAATGAGCAAGGCCCAATAATTCGTCTTCGTCTACAGTCGTATCAGAGAAATATCTGTCCAAAATGTTTTCGATGGTACCGCTTCCAACGTGTCTCCACCGAAGATCGCGACTTAGAATAAAGTTCTGCAAAGCTTGTGTATAATCGCCCATTTGCATGTGTATGTTCCCCAAATTGAAGAAGTCCGCTGCAAGAGCTAATTCTTCTTCGTACAATTCTACACCATCAGAGGGCTGTGTCAGACTAGACATTCGATGTTTCCTTATCTTTACAGCCCCATTTAAGCAAGTCAACGCAGGATCATATGCCCTGACGTTATAATGACAAATTCCCATAGCTAGAAGAAGCAGGTATGGTTCACGAGATTATTAATCATTAAGTTTACACATGACAACACAAGCATGATTGGTATATATGAAAGTATTACTCACCAGTTAGAGTCCTTGCAACGTCATTTGAATCCTGACTATCGATCATCTGTATACGCAGCGCCTCGTGATACCGTTCCATGGATGCAGCATACCTGTTTAATCGAGCAAGTACAACCGCACTAGAGAAAAGCGTCTCAGAAACTCGGCGACTATTGACACCGAGATGAATCTTTCGTATTGATAACGCCTCATTGAAATAACCGAGCGCGTCATTATCCGACTGCGAGCATAATCCCATACGATGAAGCACTGAGGCAACATATAAATTCTCATTACCGCAAGCGATCCGATAGTAATGGGCCGCATCCTGGAATGACTGCAAGGCTTGATCGGCCCTGCCAAGTAGCTCACAAACTTGACCTTTCATGAAGCAGATATGACCTGAAAGTGGAAGGTGCTTAACCTCCTCATCAAGTTCCTCAACACCCTCACTTAATTCAAACCAACACTCATTCTTTACTTGGTCGAAGAGATTCATCGCATTCATACACATCGCTCTCCAACTTAAACCACCATCCAAACCGAGAGAAGAAGATGATATACTTGTTATCGATCTCAAACGAACGGGAACTTGCGAAGCAGCTTTGTGTAAACCCACTGCTGTCAAGAATTGCATGTAGGCTAGAATTGTTTTGTCGTGGCTGCCAGACATAAGATTTTGAGCTTCATTGAGCAAGTTTGATATCTCTGAGTCAAAATCCACGGCAACCTTCGCAACGACAAGACAGTACACAACTACACCTCGACGAAATGGGTCCTTCTCTTCCTCTTCGCCAATGCTTTTCAATATCCTCAAACATTCACTGTAAAAGGAGATAGACTGTTCAAAGTTGCGGAGGTAGTAATAGCTTGTAGCACAATCGAGGAGGACTCTAGCGACTTCTAAAGAATCTATCGTTCTAATGTTTTTCCGTAAGTGTCTCAATGCAGTCAAGAAACAGCGAACTGCTCGTTCGTGGTCATCTACTGCGGCGTTACATATTCCTAATGCGTAGTAGAGTTGTCCTTCTCCTGGATCATTTTCATCTGGTACCATTTTATCTTGATGCCTACGTGATGAAGAAGTACGGCTAAAGTCTGAGTCCGAGTCTGATGTTTGTGATGCTGGATCTAGAGCCCATTTGCTTCGCAAAGCAGTTTCAAAGTGACCTGAAGCTTCTTCATATTGTGTTTGGTCTAATTTCAGTTGGCCCAAATAGAATGATGATCTCATCAACGAAGTCTCAAATGCATCACGTCCTGCCTTGAAAGTGGATGAAAGCGATGCGAGCAGTGAGGAAAATCCAGGAGATTTAGACCTAGTTGACCCATATTCGTTGTTCCAGTTAAGTTGTTTCTTCGCATGAACAAGATCTATCACATTTGTATGAATTTTTGAGAGCTCTTTCATCAATTTAGGTGCAGACGATCTACCACGACGCTTGGTAAGATTGGGCACAAAAAAGTGACAAAGATCTCGTCGATTCATCATCTGAAATCCAATTTTTGAGTCGAGATCGTCAAGTATGATTGTCGGAACTGGCACCGCTAGTCCTAATCGTAGACCAATGGTATCAAATGCATCCACTTGGTCTTGATGACTTCGCAGCTTTGTACTGAGCAATTCAGTAACCTTCACATAGCAGCATATTGCATTGTCATAGTCCCTTACGGTTTCATATACCCTCCCCATACACTTAAGTGTCAAAAGTATACTGTCGTCCAATTCTGCGATAAGCGAAGGTGAGGTGACCTTATTACGTTGATCAAGGCGAATTCGGAGGCTCTCGTGATATCGACTGATGGCTGAATCATACTGCTCGAGATCGTCGTGAACAACACCTATGTTGAAATGAAGTGATGCAACATCAAGGGAAAGCTTCCCTACGTGAATTGTTCGCAGGATCAACGCCTCTTGAAATAGAGCTAGGGCTTCAAAGAATTTTTGTCTTGCATGTTCATTGAGGGCACAGTACTCCAACGTTAAAGACACATTCAACTCAAGCTCCTTCATTTCAAATGCACCTCTGGGAAGATGAGCACGGGCGTGTGCGACCGAGTATTTAAACACATTCACAAACGCTTTCTCCGACAGTTCTTGTGGCGACGTGACCAAATAATTGCGCTGTTTTGCCAAGTTGCTCGGATCAACTATTGTGCAGTCCTGGCTGAGTTCTTCCAGCATCTGCCTCCTGAATCGAGCAGCCTTATCCAAATGCTCTCCAGCTTGGACAAAAGCCCCTTGCTCATAGAAATAAACTCCAAGTGCATGCATCGCGTTTGATTGAAGGAGACACTTCAGTGTCGTAACAGGTGCCAGGAGAGATTCACAGGACAGTTGGACGGCGCGATGACTCAAAGTGTTCCATTTAGGGGATCTAAGAATAAGAAGTACACGTTCGAAGCACATCCCCATAATATGGTCACTGACGTCCGTATCGCATGTCTCATTCACCAGCTTACCAAGTGAAAACCAGGCGTCTGCTGAAATAATACCCGCGATAGAAAATAATGGATTGGCGTCCTCTCTTTTCACTGCAAATAACTGAAGGAGAGTAGTGGGATCAAAAGTTGTGGCGACTGTTTCGTCCAAGTCATCCTCATCCAAATTACCAACCGACATGATAGTTTCGAGAGTGGTAGCGGAACATGCCAGTATCGCTATCGCCTTCATAAGACAAGAGCACTGAATCGCATTTGCGCATGAAACCACTGAGCTTGATCTGTTCGACTTCTCATAATTACTAGAATTGGATTGAACAAATCGAGCTAGAGATAAGAATGAGTGTCCAAGTGAAATCGACGTACGAAGCTCATTGATATCAATCTTGAGAATTTTTGCCAGTGGAGATACTTCATTCTCTTGTGGGTTACCTATACTTTTTCTCCGTTGTTCTTTCCTGCGTGGCTTGATAAATGAGGACTCGTTCAAGAGAACATCTGTCGTTTCCCGAGTATTACGATTACCTATCGTGGTCCAGGCATCGGTCGTGGCAAGTAAAGATTTGACTCCATCTTCTACATCGGACGGCTTGTGTAGATTAGATGGGAGGTAGTCAATGGACAACGAAGACAATGGAAACGAATATACTTCTTTCTCCTGAATCACGCTCAATTCATCACGACTGTTTGTCGATTTGCCCCTGTTTAGCAAGTGGTATGAGAAGCACAATTCTTCTGCCCATCGCACAATTGCATCGTAAAAGGGATAGTTTTGCGATTCAGCGAAAGTCGAAATACAAAACGAAGTACACCAATAAATGTCTTTCAAATGGAAACTTGTTGCATATTGCAAATTCCAATCTTTGTCACGCATTTGATTGATTATATCCACCGTTTGATTGGTAACTCCATCGGTACTCGTTTCAAACGTATCCATTGGTCTCTTATTTCCTATCCCAAGTAATTTGGCTCTTGCATTGATGAATTCCTTGTCACAGAGAAGATTATCAAACAGAATTCTACACAAATCTGTGGATTTATCTTTTGTCATATCCTTTTGAAGTTGACCTTTCGAGTCAATATCCAGCAATCCGATGGCGGTATGTCTAGGCAGCGACTGTGCGGCGTACCTTCTCTTGATCATGGCTGGTAAGATATTCGATAGTGACAACAATGGTGAGTTGTTTAGCATTCAAAAAGAAAGAACAAGCGAGACAAACTAAACTCACAATCAGTGTCCGTGAAGTCGCTATCTATCAATAATCGACGCAGCTCAAGGGCAAATTCGGAGTGCCAGGAAATCATTTGATGCTTTAATGACAACTGCTCTAGAATATAACTTCCATATTCTGCGTGAACATCGCATGCCAGATACAAACACTTCGTAGATTTTGTTTCACTCACTATTAAATAACATAATTCGGTCACAAGAATATGTTGAATTGAGTCAAGGATGTGATTTGTTTCATCCTTATTTACTGAAGAATCGACGAATGCATTTTTCCATAAACAACGAATCACAGCAATTGGGATCCCTTGAGGAGTATCTTTTTCAATGGAGATAATTTCATCCAAATTCGTTAATGAATCATCATCGATCCACCAGCGAAAAGTAGAATTCCCGAAAAACGATCGACCACTTGAATCATTACAGGATGTAAATATGCTCACAAAAGCAGCAAAGCATTTCTTCCCTAAATTGAGTAAATGTTCAGAGTTTTCTCTCCCTTCCACAGCCTCTTCCCATCTCCGATCAAAGCTGCTAAATAGTGACAGGAGATGGGCAGGTGGGTGTTCAGCAGAGTGCTCCGCCACTTGGTCATTCATTGAAGCAACACGTTCACGTTCAACATTAAAGTCATCGACTTTACTAGTGGACTTATCTCTTGTGACGCGACGTTGTTTGGGCAGTTCCTCTCCCTGTATTTTAAGCTTTTTAGACGCAGTGATTACACCACGTGGATCACTGCGTTCACTATTTGTGGAATATTCATCATCTTCAACACCACCATATGGACCGTCATCCCTCCCTTCATTTCGTCGAGATTGTAAAGTTCCAAGAATACCAACTTTACTCACTTCTCCACCATTATGTTTATTGTTCTCCCCACCACTACCCTCCGATGTTATTGGGGAAACGTCGGATGAATAATTTACCCCATCAACTGAACTAGTATTTGATTCATTTGAATGTTCTGAAAGTGATCTTAGTTGTTGCTCCTCCTCCTTTTGTTCACTGCCTTCTGGAATGTTTATCATTTGTTCGTTTTTGTTTGATATTGTTGTTAACAGCTCTTCATTGTCAAATGACAATTGCGATAATTGCGATGCTCGTAGAACTGACAACGTATTGTCCTTATTATTATTATGATTGTTGACGAATGAAAAATCGGCTTCGGGGAGAGAATAGGAATCTCTATTCATCAACATTCGTGCCTTGGCCTCTTCTAGCGATGGTAGACCAGATGATCCCGTCGACTTGGTACGTTCCGTCGTTGTTGTTATACTTTGTCCTCTCCCCTCCACAAATCCCGCCGTCTTTGTACCTTCCACAAACGTTGGTTGTTGCTCCTCCTCCTTTTGTTCACTGCCTTCTGGAATATTTATCATTTGTTCGTTTTTGTTTGATATTGTTGTTAAGAGCTCTTCATTGTCAAATGACAATTGCGATAATTGCGATGCTCTTAGAACTGACAACGTATTGTCCTTATTATTATTATGATTGTTGACGAATGAAAAATCGGCTTCGGGGAGAGAATAGGAATCTCTATTCATTAACATTCGTGCCTTGGCCTCTTCTAGCGATGGTAGACCAGATGATCCCGTCGACTTGGTACGCTCCGTCGTTGTTGTTATACTTTGTCCTCTCCCCTCCACAAATCCCGCCGTCTTTGTACGAGTATCATTCTCTGTACTATTTCTTCTCCCTTTTGGTTTGGCTGGATAGCTATTATTATTATTATTATGTGACGACGATAGTTGCGATAGCATCCCCACACTACTTCCCGCGGCATCGGCCAAATTTGACGATGCCAATGCTGCCGATATTGCAACGGCAGTATCAAAATGATTCATTACATGATAGTCTCCTCCTCCATTCGCAAAAATATCATCAATCGTAGTTGCCGTTTTGTCATCAACGCCACCACCATCTGAATGCGATCGATGAGAGGGCATGAAACGTCGTGACATGGGAAGATTCTGGAAGGCACTTATTGGCGGTCCTCCGCCCCCCGGGTATGTAGTGCCGGCGTAGTCTTCGCCATTGTTACTTTTGGCGGACCCGCCTCCCCTAGAATTCGTAGTGGAGCGTGATGATGATGATCGGTGTGATACTAATTGAGTAGACTCATCGCTGCTGGAGCTATTACAATCATCATCCTCTTCCGCTCCTGATGATAATGACCCAGTAAATGATTGATGTGCACACGAAGAAGTACGACTACGATCATCGCTCGATGGCTTATTGTCGGTAGAGGTAGTAGTAAGAATAGCCGCAGCCGCCTGATCTAACACCGATCGTGCAGTTTGGGAGGCATCATTCACGGCCATGATCATGGAGCTTGATAGTGCCGATGCGTGTGCGGAGGATGAACGCTTGTTCGTCTCTGATGATCGTGTTAGGCTCGTACGGCGGGTTAATTTACCCATGCCTGGAATTATATAATCAAATAATATTGTCCGACGCTTTAGAGTAGTAGTGCTGCCTGGAGTAATATAATAATCGAATGGCTATATATTGAGCTGATCAAAAAGAAATTCTATATAATAATGGTCTCCCCAACCCTTCAGGCCGCTTGATGCGATGAGAGTACCGTTTTCTCCTATCGCCGCGCTTGCGACATTCAATCACGGCAACCATGGAGCGCGGTCATTGTTGTCGTATGGAGATAGTAGCGCTGCCGCCGCCCTCTGGAACGGAATGGGCCCCCAAAGAACACTGGTCAACTTTTGGTTGATATTTGACCTCAAACATACCAAACCTCATTTTCACAATCATTGGTAAAAATCTTTTAGCTCCATATGTCGGATGTCGGCGTGTCGTTTTTGTGCCCAAATGGCGACATTCTGTGTCGTGTCGGGCGACATGTCGCGACACGTCACTGGTCACGTC
>Ga0247831_1005786_pt1 | contig 15142 bp, 11 predicted proteins | sample LaCruzMarch2015__9_FD_192406 | JGI IMG/M metagenome (GOLD analysis project Ga0247831, IMG submission 192406) | Freshwater microbial communities from meromictic Lake La Cruz, Castile-La Mancha, Spain - LaCruzMarch2015_1m | ecosystem: Environmental > Aquatic > Freshwater > Lake | place: Spain... | reverse complement strand
TTGAAAATGGACTAACTGAACATGAATACGACCATGTGTTTGTCGGTGTAAGCGACGATGAACCTAACCTTAATCCTGATGAAGTGGCCGATTGGAAATATATCTCAATTGATGATCTTGCACTCGATTTGAAATCCTATCCTGAGTTGTATAGTGTTTGGCTAACAGCTTGTTTCGATGATGTACGAGCAAAAATTCAGTCAACAAATTTATTCAATTATTAATTACCATTTATGAGTCCTATATTATTATATTTAATCGTTGTTTTGCTCACATTTGTTGGTATGGAATGTGTAGCATGGTTAGCCCATAAATATTTAATGCATGGTTTTTTGTGGAACCTACATCGTGATCATCACAAAAAAGACCATTATAATTTTTTCGAAAAAAACGACTACTTCTTTCTCATATTTGGCGTACCCGGCGCATTGCTTACTATATTAGGTTCAATGAATGGTTTTGGTGTTATGTTTTGGATAGGTGTAGGGATTTCATTGTATGGAATGGCTTACTTTTGGGTACATGATATTTTCATACATCAACGGTTCAAATTATTTCGCAATGCAGATTCTGTATATTTTAGAGCAATACGTAGAGCGCATAAAATGCATCATAAACATATTGATAAAGAAGATGGCGAATGTTTTGGTATGCTATGGGTTCCGTTTAAATACTTTCGCGAAGAGAAACAAAAGAAAGCAATATGAACTCGCTTTATTTAATAGTTGATTTATGTTCATTATTGCCTACTGTTTTTTTGTCGTTCCATCCTCGATTAAAATTTTATAAACATTGGGCTATATTATTTCCATCTGTACTCATTGCGGCCTCGATTTTTATAGCCTTTGATAGTTTGTATACATCCTTAGGTGTTTGGGGATTTAATTCATCCTATCTTTTGGGATACACTATTGGGAATTTACCCCTTGAAGAAATCCTGTTTTTTATATGCATTCCTTATGCTTGTATTTTTTCATATTATTGTATAAAAACATTGGGTGTCAAAGATTATTTTAAATCTCAGCAAAAGAATATTTCAATCGCATTCATTATTTTTTCCTGCGTATTGTCAGTTTGTTTTTTTTCAAATTTGTATACACTATTTGCATTTTCGAGTGTGGTTTTAATGATATCACTTCTGCAATTTATCTTGAAGGTTTCATGGTTGAGTCGTTTTTACTTTGCCTATTTAATCTTACAAATACCTTTTCTGATTGTCAATGGTATATTAACCGGCACAGGTCTAGAAAAACCAGTTGTATGGTATAATCCAGCACATATTATCGGACTAAGAATTCACACAATTCCATTTGAAGATACTTTTTATGGTATGTCGATGTTATTGCTTTCTATTGCATTGTATGAATATTTTCTATCTCGAAAACTAAATCAATCCGTGTGAAACAAGTTGCAGTCATAGGCGCTGGTATAGCAGGTATTGCTGTTTCTATTCGGTTGCAACATGCAGGATTTGACGTAACGGTTTATGAACGAAATGCTTACCCTGGAGGTAAACTTTCTGAAATAAACTTAAATGGATATCGTTTTGATGCAGGCCCTTCATTGTTTACTATGCCGAATTTTGTAGAAGAATTATTTTCTCTTGTTGGTTGCAAAACATCTGATTATTTTGAATACATTAAAAAAGATATTGTTTGTGAATATTTTTTTGCTGATCAAACTCGGTTTACAGCTTATGCCGATAAAGATCAATACATGAAGGAAGCAGAGCAGAAATTTGATATTGACCCTAATAAGTTGAGTACATATTTTGAACAAAGTCGTTTAAAGTATGACTTGACCAGTCCTCTTTTTTTGGAAAAAAGTTTGCACAAACTCACAACCTTTTTATCCATTGGTACTATTAAAGCAATAACATTCATTCATAAGCTTAGCTTGTTTGATACTTTACACGATGTAAATCAATCATTTTTTGACAATCCAAAGCTTGTGCAGCTTTTCAATCGATATGCTACTTACAATGGATCTTCACCTTACATGACGCCTGGTATTATGAGTTTAATTCCTCATCTTGAACAACATTATGGTACTTTTTTTCCTAAAGGTGGTATGATTTCAATAACGAATAGTTTGGTAAACTTAGCGGAATCTCTGGGAGTGAAATTTAAGTATGGTGTCAATGTAGATTCAATATCTGTAAAAGCCAACACAGCAAATGGTGTTGTAGTAGATAGTCAGTTTGAAGCTGCTGATATTGTAGTGAGCAATATGGATATAGTACCAACTTACAGAAAGTTATTACCTAACCAACTACAGCCGGAGAAAATTTTGCAGCAAGAAAGATCGAGTTCAGCATTGATATTTTATTGGGGTATTCAACATGTTTTTCCTGAGTTGAATTTGCATAATATCTTTTTTTCAGAAAATTATCAAGCAGAATTTGAAGCAATATTTGAACAAAAAAATGTAGTTGATGACATCACAGTTTATGTACATATTTCAAGTAAGGATGAACCAAGCGATGCGCCTTCGGGCTGCGAGAACTGGTTTGTGATGGTTAATGTTCCTTCTAATACTGGACAAGATTGGGATGAAATAATACAACGAACACGAACAAATATAATCAAACGTATTTCTTCTCAGCTCAATGTAAATCTTGAAGAATTCATCACTTGCGAATCTATGCTTGACCCAAGGTCCATAGAATTTAAAACTCAAAGTTTTCAAGGCGCTTTATATGGCGCCGCCAGCAATGATCGATATGCTGCATTTTTACGACACCCTAATTTTTCACGAACAATAAATAATATATATTTTTGTGGAGGTAGTGTGCATCCAGGTGGTGGAATTCCATTATGTTTGCTTTCAGCCAAAATTACTTCTGACTTAATTGGTAAACCTTAAATGAAGCAACTACTCAACTATAAATTTACATTTTCTATTTTCCTCATCTGGCTTTTTCATTTATCAGGTATCATAGGTATTTTAGTTGGTTATGAAGATTGGTTTGTTGGTCTGACTCCTTTAAATTTGTTACTTTGTTTTGGCTTAGTGTTGTGGAATATTGAGCCTTTTTCTTTCAAGGAAATTCTCATTCTTTTGATTCCGTTTGTTATCGGTTTTTTTGCAGAATATATCGGTGTACATTATGGTTTTTTGTTTGGAAGTTACCGGTATGGTGATAATCTTGGTTATAAATTGGCCGACATTCCCTTAATGATTGGGGTCAATTGGGCATTGTTAGTTTATGCTTCCATTGGTATTAGCAGGTATTTCACTAACAATAGATTTTTTCAAACTTTTATCGCATCTGCCTTAATGGTTTTTCTTGATTATTTCATCGAAAAATCTGCGCCTCGTTTCGATTTTTGGGCGTTTACAAATGGGGTAGCGCCTTTGCAAAATTATATCGGATGGTTTTTTGTTGCTTTATTTGCGAATTTATGTTATGTATATTTTAGACCTAAAGTGAATCAAGTTCTTGCAATTCATTTGTATTTAGTTATGTTTATTTTCTTTGTATTTTTTTATTTTTTGTAATTCGCTATTTATTGTCACCTTACATAAAAAAAACATCCAATTCAACAGAATTGGATGTTTAAAACAAGTATTTTAATTTACTTATTCTACAATAATTTTCTTGGTAAATGTATTGCCAATATTCGTTTGTCCTTTTAAGATGTAAAAACCGGATGATAATTTTTCAATTAAAGGAAGTTGTATATACTTATCAGTATTGTTGTTTAAGTTGATATGTTTTATAATTTGTCCTTTTAAATCTAAAATAGTGATTTCGGTAATGATATCTGGAACTAATTCAGAAACACTTAAATTGATTTCAGCTTTTGTTGGTGTTGGAAATAAAGTGATCTCATTGCTCAAGTTACTTGGTGCAACAGTAGTCGAATTCGTAGATTGTTGTTTTGTTCTAACAAGTTGATTAATAGAGTTGCAGGGGTATGTAGGGTAAAAATTAGGTCCTACAAAACCAAGAGCAGGCACGGTTTCATTTTCGTAAATATCATTAGCTTCATAAAAAGGGGTAATTTTTACGGAACGTACATCCATATATTTGTCGGCATATTGGAGTACTGACATGTCGCCACCTGTTATCCAATTGGTATTACCGTACCACACGCCAATCCAAAATCTTGAAGCTCTAAACGGAATATAAGTAGGGTTTGTTTCTTGTCTTACCAACACGCTGTCAAAATACCAACTTATAGATGGTGCAATATTAGAATCGCCCGTGTGCCATTCAATTGTATAGGTATGAAAATCTTGCGAAGCATCAACTACATTTAAATTTTCTTTATATGAAATTCCAGATGTTGTTAAGCCTACACCATCACATAATCCTCCCCAAGTATTGCATAATCCATCAGTGATAGTATGCTTGTTGCCTGTGTATAGATTTGATGGAAATTCCCAATCGATTTCTGAATTTTTTACACCACCATTTTGAAAATTAGGATCCTCTATATAATGAAATGTCCAAAATGCATTGATCATACCAGGAGTCACTTTAGCTACAACTTCGTATCGACCTGAAGCATAATAATCTTTAGTAGCAATACATGCACCGACTCGCACCTTGCCATTGCCCAATATATTAGCAACTCCATTGATCGGTCCATTGTATAAATCGCCATGACCATGGAAACGCATTCCACCATCACAAAGCAATTCAAGATTTTCTGGCACTACTCCATTATTGTTGGCTACATATCCGTTACCCCATTCTTTTTTTACGACCAGCCATTTTGTATTGGATAATTTGTTTCCTGTTGAATCTTCGAAATTTTCTATCAAATTTCCAACTGGAGGTGCAGGATATTCTTGGCTGAGATATCCAAAGGTAGTTGCAGGTGTGATCAATTCAACATCATCGACATACATTGAATCTTGTTGGCCTCTGTACATCGAAATTTGAACAATTGACTGCAAAAGGTTCACATTATTCGGCACAGTAAAGGTGTTTGTACATTTGGTCCACGTTGTGGTTGGAAAAAAACTTTTTGAAATGACTTGACTTGCGCCATTGGGGTAATTAAATCTAATTTTTATATCTATACTTTTTACTTTGTTGTTAACGGCAAGGTTAGATTTTAACCATGCAGATAAGCTATAGGTGTTACCAGGGATTAAATTTGTAATTGTTTGAGTCATAAAAGCATCTCCTCCCGCATTATTTGTTGTAATAATTTTAGTGCAAAAGTTAGAATTGTAACCATTACTAGCTGTTTTTACTCGATTTGCATTCGGCAGAGGTATCCAGTTGGTTAGTAAATTTGATTCAAAGGTATGATTCTGAATCGTGTTTCCACCTGGACTAGCAGTTAATGATGGCGTAAATGTTTTTACATAAGGGGTGTAAATACATGTTGGATTTTGAGCTTGTGAGAGCAAGCTTAGGCATAGCAAAGCAAGTGTACTTTGAAGTCTTTTTTTCATTGATTGAGTTTTTTGTAGTTAAATAAACAATTTGTTGTTGAAATCGTTGATAATCAGACAATTAGCGTGCCTAACTGTCATTTTTTAAATTAAATTTTTTTTAAGAGTTATTCTATTATATGTTGATAACTAATTAGATATGTATAAAAAATTAAACAATATAAAATTTATATATACGTGTAATATTTTGATCATTTTTAAATAAAATAGGTAAATTGAATGAATTACGCTGTAAAACTTAAATAGTATAATTCTATCCATTTATTTTTTTAGGCCTTTCTCAAAATGATATGCGTTTCATTGGAATAATTTTGTTTAGGATTACTAGTTTGAACAGTTTTGTTTTTTATAAAAGAAAAGATTCGGTTGAAATATTTACATATGATTGATCTTTTCGTTCAAATAAGTTACGCAATAAAAGACTGACAACATCTGGTATAATGATTCCAACCAATTTTGTAAATGCCCAATTGCATCTTTGTATTGATTTCAATTCCACAGATATGAGAGTTTTGTAAAAACGATTAAAATATTGTTAGTTGTTTTTTGAAAGCGTAATAAAATATTTATTTGAATCGTTTTATAATAAGTATGAATAAACAAGGATGAGCTAGATATTTAAAATAAGTTTATTCATGCTATTCCAATAATTTTATTTCATCCATACTACTGCCAGCTATCCCTTTTATACTTCCTAAGAAATTATTCGCATTGATTAAAATGCTGTTGGCTATTTGCTCTTGTTCGGCAAGTGTTTTGTTGTAATACTCACGTTGTTTGTCAATGGATTTTTTCATGTTTTTAAACCCATTTAAAATCGCATCCCACTTTTGTCTAAATTCATTTCCATTCAAATACTCATACAACATGACCATTTTGTCACCTTTGTTGTCCTCACTTTGCTTCGATTCAAATACATTCATGACACCTTCTCGCAGCATAGCTGCAACGCCTTCAAATTCAGTATAGCCACATATCCATATGCTTTTTTCTTTGCCAATTGTTTTAATATGTTTGGGTAAAGTCTGTGAAATCAGTACGCCCAAATCTGCTTTTTGATCATGTACATCATGTTGCAGTTTGTCAATCCATTCACTGTTCCAACCTTTGGTATTTTTACTTTCATAAATAATTTGACCACAAACCGTACCTCTGCTATTTCGGATTGTTTGTATGATATCAGCTCCACGACTGCCTTTTTTTACATCTGTAATTTCATCAAATGGGAATAGTGCTATTAGTCTTTCTTTGACCAAATTTTCTTGTATTTCGCCTTGCTGCTCCATACTACCTTGTTCCATTTTCCGTTTTTGTTCGTCTATCAATTTTGATTGCTGTTCAAGTTGCTGCTCGTATTTTTTCAATTGAAAGGTATATTTTTCTTCAGCATTTTTTTGTAGCTGTTCTGTCAACTTGTTTTTGAGTTCTGTTTCAAGTTCTATTTTTTGTCTTTCGAGTTTATAATTTTCTGCTTCTTGTTGTTCTTTTAGTTTTTTGGTCAAATTCAGCACTTCAAGTTCTTTTTCATGCAGTGATTTTACCTTAGCTTGGTTTTCAAGTAATTCGTTTTGCAAAAAATCCATTTTGGTTTTGGCATCAGCTTCGGCTTTTTTGCGCAAATCTTCTTCCAATGTTTTTGTAATGGTTTCTGTTGCTTTGATCAAACGTTCCTGAAATAGTTCATTTTCCCTTTTTTTAGTTTGGGCAAATAATTCACGCTCGTTTTCAAGTTCTCGTTCCTTTTTACTAACCGATTCGACCAATGCATGATTAATAGCTTCATACTTTTGTTGTACCGATTTTTCCAAATCTGCTGTCAGAGCATCATCAATGTTAAAAGTTGTTTTACAGGTAGGGCATGTAATAGGTGTACTCATCTTGCACAATTTTTATGAAAACCGAAAGTATGGAAATAAATAAGGACTTGCATAAATGTGAATAACTATTCTCGTTTTCTTTACATTGGAAAATAAATCTCTTAAAAATTCTTTAAATCGGTTTTAAACATCAATGAATGCAGTATATTCGATTGTTATTTCAACTATGAAAATTTCAAGGCTATTACAATATTGCAAATATTACCTACAATTCTTTCCGTTTAAACTGAACTTTATATTGTTGGTCTTGATTTCGTTTATAACCTATCGCTTTCTAAATCAAACGAAAATAGAAACAAGTTCATATTATGGCATTGCTTTTTTAATGGCCAAAATTGTATTTATATTCTCTATTTCAATTATAAGTGTTTCATTGCTCAGTTGTGTAATTGCTTGGGTCTATTTTATGGCTAGCAACAAACCCAATAAAATTGAACTCAATTTAGAAGTTAGTGATACAGAGAATAAGCTTCTGAATTTACGAACAAACTTGCCATTTGCTATCAAACCATTTTTAGGGTTTGTGAAAATGCGTCTTTTGTTTGATAAACATACCATGACTGAAAAATTGATATTAGCTGGTCGAATCAAAAAGCAATTTATACCTTTTGGAAGCGGATTAAGTGGCTTGAATAAATTGTATTTACCTGATATAAAAGCATATTATTTTCATAGGTCAATATTGTATTTTGAAGATATGCTGCAACTTTTTTCTTTTGCAACTTCAGTACCAGTCAATCAACATATTCTCAATACGCCAAAATCCTTATTGCATCAAACCAATGACTTACCTCCGAAAAAGACAGAAGAAGAAATCATACGAATTGATCAATTGCGAAAGGTAGAAGGAGAGTATTTAAACTATAAAAAATTTGAAGATTCTGATGATGTTCGACGAATTGTTTGGAAGATTTTTGCCAAAAACAAAGAGCTTGTTGTGCGTGTGCCCGAAATCATGGATCCATTTGCGTCACATCTTTATTTCTACGCTACTTTTTTTCATAGTATGCTCGCACAGCTCAATGCCAATTATCATTTAGCTATGCTCAATCATTATAAAAATTGTGTTTGGACATTGTTTGATGCTTTATCCAAAAAGGAATTTGAAGTAAAGTATATTTCCGATCAAGAAATACATGCAGTTGAAGCTAATTTAAATCCTGTTCAAGTTTCTCTAGCATTGTCCCAATGGCAAAACGATACACCAGTTGCTAGTTATTTTAAACCCAAAAGTGGGAGTGTGCTTTGTGTTCATTCTTATACCAACTTGTCCGAACTTGAACAGGTGCTATCCAATTGCGATTCAAATACAACCATATTTTTCATCCAATTGAGCAAGACTTTTAAAAGTTATTATTTACTCAGTTGGATTTCCCGTTTGTTTTTAAAACCACCAAAAGATGAACTCCAACGTATGAAATCTCGTTGGGCAATTCATCCGCTTAAGTTTAGCACCTTACGATTAGAGAAACAACTGAATACGATGCTTAAAAAATATGATCTAAATGTAGAAGTGATATGATGAAGGTATTCAAGGAACGGTCATTTTCGAAGTATTTGGCACAATTGCTATTTTTATTGTTGCCTACGGTTTTAATCATAGGATTTATTTTATGGAATTCAACTTCATATTTTTCTTTTTTGCGTGAGCAATGGAAAGTTCAAACAATCTATTTCTCAGTGGGATTGTTTGCTGCATTTACAATAGCGCAACTTCGATTTAGATTCTTGCCTTTGTTTGCACTCATTGTTATAGGCTTGACTTCAGCCTATGCATTATTAGACAATTATACGGTAGGTGAGTTTGATCATTTTTTTATCTCTGTTCAATTTTTAGTGTTTTCTTATTTAATCAGCATTGGTTGGTTGGTAGGTTGGGCATTGCAACGTGTTCGATATTTTTCAGTTATACTTTCAGGCATTTTATTGTTGTTGAGCATTTTTCTGATATCTAAAACGGGCATTATGACCGTAGAAAAACTATTAACTTATTTTACGCCAGTAGCATTGTTTTCTATATATTTCATTTATACCAATGAATCACTTCGTAATACCGAAAAAACATCTTTTCGTTTTTGGTTAGTATTTTCTGCAAGATTAATTGGATTTTGCACTGTATTGTTTTTGCTTTTTGGTTCGGTTATTTATCTCTTATATCCCGAAATCAAAGAACGTGTGGAAGAGTTTGGCGGACAAGGCAAAGAGGGTGAAAACCAAATGCTTGAAAATAAAAAGGATGGTTCGGTTCAAAATAGAGAACAAATGGGGCTGTCTGGTAACAATAAACGTAACACTAATCCAGAGCCATTGTTTTGCGCCCATATCGAACATACTTTGCCAGGTTCAGATGTTCCCAATCCTTTGTATTTAACTTCATATCATTTTACATTATTTGATACCTTAACTGAAACTTTTGAGCGAGATTCAATGTTTAAATACAATGACGAATTTGTTCCTAATCCATCTAAAATTCCATTGTTTTTTACGTTCAAAGATAGTTCAAGATTAGAGCGAGAATTTGCAACCAAAAACAAAACAGTGGTTGAAGTTGAAGTGTATAAAAAAAGTTTGTCAAAAGAGTTTTTTGTAGCGCCAAGCACAGCATTTTTTGTTCAACCGATTACAGTTGAAAAAGATTTTCAAAAAGAATTTTCATCAGCTTACAGAAGTAAATCTTATGTGTCAGAATTGAATAGTGCCTATTTTATTTACAATTCTGAAGATCCACAAATTCGAGCATTTCAGCAACAACGTTTTGATGTGCTGCGCAAAGCCAAAAGCTACTCAACAATTCCAGATGATTTTTACCGTTACTACACTTTTTTCCCAACCAAAGGTCAGTATAGACCTATTAAAGCATTGGCTGATAAATTGGCCGAAGGCAAATCCACAACAATAGACAAAGTCTTAGCCGTTCGTGATCATTTTCTTGAACGCAATGAAATCGGCAAACGTGTATTTTCTTATACGGATAATCCAGGCGTGCCAGGCTTGCCAGGTGCGTCTAAATTGTTGTATTTTTTGTTTGATAGTAAAAAAGGTTATTGTGCCTATTATGCAGCGGCTACAGTTGCATTATTGCGTTCTATGAATATTCCATGCCGTGTAGCAACAGGTTTTCTAACAGTCGATCGAAGTGATAAAAATAAAGGTTGGTATTGGTTTTACGAAGATCAATCACATGGTTGGGTACAAGTCTATTTTCCAGAATATGGTTGGATTGATTTTGACACAACAGTAGGCAACGAAGATGCCGAGCAATCGCCTACACCTGATGGTACTCCACCAATGGAACCGCCTAAACCTGTTTTAGCTGCAGCGGGTAAAATACTTTCCATAGACACGCTTAAAAAATTGGCTAATATACAAGTTTCAAATTTGATTTTTAAAGATGTTGAATATCCTGGTATTCGCGAAGATCTTTCCTTGGATTTGCGTGTGGCTCGAATATGGAAAGATAGCATTCAAGTGCCATTGTCTCATTTACTAAAAGGCAATGATGTAATGGCTGTTTCGTATGCTGAGAAATTAAAATCGTTTAGTCCTGAAAAGAATATCAAACAATTAATAGCCAAATTGCCACAGCAAATTCCTACAGATGAATTGTATATTAAAGATTATGCAAAAGAGAAACAACAAACAGCTGAAACGGAAAAAGATGAAACAAGACCGCTAAAGACCTATTTGATTATGACGCTTGCACTTATCTTTTTGATACTTTTAAGCTTAGTATTGTTGCCAACATTGGTTTATCAGTGGTACAAATTCAAACGCAATTCTAGTACTTCCACTCCTTCAAAAGCATATTACACCTACCGTGCATCTAGTTTATTATTGCATATGCTCAATGTACAACGTAGTACACAAACCCATTGGCAATTTGCTAAACAAGTTGTTGATGTTCGATTTGGAACTGATTATGCATCCTTTATGAATTTGTACTTAAAGCTTAAGTACGCCAATCAAGTTTTAAATTCAAATGAAGAACAAAAATTAGATTCATTTTTTAAACCATTTGAACAACAAATTAAATCAAATTTTAGTGGTTTTCAACGATTCAAATCATTTTTAAATTTAAATACTTTTGTAAAATATTATTCTTTACCAGACCCGACTTCGGAGTCGTAAATTGAACTGAACTATGCAAGACAACAAACAAACAGAAACTACATTAGACCTAAGCGCTCAAGATAAAATCAATGCACTCATCCAAAATATGGAGCAAGTCATAAAAGGTAAGCGTGCGCAAATTCTTCAAGTAATAACTTGCCTATTGGCCAATGGACATATCCTGATGGAAGATAATCCGGGTACAGGTAAAACGGTTCTTGCGCGGACTTTGGCAGGTTCTATTTCAGGCGAAGGACAGCACAATGCCTCATTTAAACGTGTACAGTTTACGCCCGATTTATTGCCTATGGATTTGTTGGGAACACATGTTTTTGATGAAGCCAAAAAAGATTTTATTTTTAAAAAAGGACCATTGTTTTGTAATGTGTTGTTAGCTGATGAAATCAATCGTGCATCTCCGAAAGTACAAAGTGCTTTGTTGGAATGTATGGCAGAGAACCAAATCACAATGGGGGATATGACCTATAAACTAGAAAAATTATTTTATACCATTGCTACGCAAAATCCCATTGAGATGGAAGGAACTTATCCATTACCAGCTGCACAATTGGATCGTTTTTACATGAAGATTTATTTCGGTTATGTCGACGAAGCAACAGAATTGGATATTTATAAAAACTATTTACACATTGGGTCAAGTTTAGATAGCATCAAACAAGTTCTTACTTTGCAAGAAGTTTTGGCATTGCAAGTCGAAGCTGAAGCGGTTTTTATTCACGAAGAAATCATTAGGTCTGTCACTTCAATCGTCCGCTCTACACGAGTTCATGAAGGTATTTCACTTGGGGCTTCAACTAGAAGTGGCATTGCGTTTTTGAAATGTTTGAAAGCTTATGCCCTGATACAAGGTCGTTCGTTTGTAATTGAAGATGATGTCAATGACATTGCAGTTTCTGTGTTAGATCATCGTTTGATATATAAAAATAAAGAAGCGCGACAAACCGCGTTGAAACAAATTATTTCTAAGGAAATGGATCGATTGGGTAAGTTGAAATTGTATTAAAAAAGTCGTTTATTTTGACTTGTATTTCTGTTTTTCGTTCCTCAAAAGAACTACAATGCCGGGCTGCGCTACATCCCGAATTGGGAAGCGAAATTAAACAAATCAGATAAAACTCAAAATTAGAAGTCTTTTTTTATGACAGCGATATATAAAGAATCACCGCCTTTCATTGTCTCGCGAATTAATTTTGATGATGCTAAAGTGCAATTTTGTTGCAGTAATTGATCTACAATGGCTTCGTTTTCTTGTTCAAAAACAGAACAAGTAATATAATACAATGTCCCGCCAGGTTTTAATTTTTGATGTGCTTCAGAAGCTATGACCAATTGCTTTGAATGAAATTCATTTAGTTTTTCTTCAGAGAAAAAATAATACTGTTCAGGTGATCGTGCCCAAGTGCCTGATCCGCTACATGGTACATCGCAAATAATTTGATCAAAATAATTGGATGGAAATTGTGTAACAGGTTGCGATAAATCGATTGAATGTGATAAGTATTTACTTTGGTAATTGTATATACTAAATCTATGATGCAAACTTTTAAGAATAGAATCTCGGACATCACTTACAGTCAACTGTATGTTAGGTTGTTTGTCAAGCAGCATAATGGATTTTCCACCACTTGCAGTGCAACAATCCCACCATCGTTCTTTGGCGTGTGGTTCAAAAAAATGTCCTGTTTGTTGTGAAGCAATGTCTTGTATCACATAATCTGCTGGTGAAAGTAATTCATCCAATTTTACATTGGCATGCATTGAAAAACATTCATCATTTTCTTCGATATACTCAATTTGATTTTTGGATAAAATCTGTTGAATGTCTCGTTTGTTTTTTCGAATGCGTATAAACACACGTGGCGTCGAATACCTTAATACTGTAAAGTCTTCATTGTTTAGTTCTGCACTAAATTGATATGGAACTTTGAATGATATGCCATATGTGTCTTCAACCCATTTCAATTTTTCCTGTAAGGGTAAAGTAAAATTGGTTGCAAGTTCTTTTTTTGTTTTTTCAAAATACAAAATTGGCAACTCACTTTTTAGAAAAGAAGCTATTAAAAGTATTTCACGTACCGAGAGGTCTATTTGTTGCTTTCCCAAACGGTAATAAGCATAAACAAGTTCTGCAATATACTTTCTGTCTCGCGAGCCATATTTTTTATTTTGTTTAAAATAGGCTTTGAGGTAAAGATGTAATGGCTGTTGTAATTCGTATTGCTGTATTAAGTCGCTAGCAGCTTGGAGGTAAGATTCTACAAACATTAGCTTACAATTCAAGCAGCAATTTGGAAGGATCAACTCCTGCCAAAAGCAACATTGGGTTCTCTAGCAATTCTTTGACACGAACCAAAAAACCTACACTCTCACGACCATCTATTATTCTGTGGTCATAACTTAATGCAAGATACATCATCGGTCGTATGACCACTTGTCCATTGATAGCCATAGGACGATCTTGGATTTTATGCATTCCGAGTATAGCAGACTGTGGGATATTAATAATAGGGGTGCTCATCAATGAGCCAAATACACCACCATTGGTGATTGTAAATGTTCCGCCAGTCATTTCTTCAATACTTAATTTATTGTCACGTGCTTTTGTAGCTAGTTTGACTACTTCGGCTTCAATCTCAGCCATACTTAAGCTTTCGGCACTGCGTATTACCGGTACTACCAATCCTTTTGGAGCACTTACAGCAATAGAAATATCGCAATAATTGTGGTAAATGATTTCATCTCCGTCTATGTAAGCATTAACTGATTTCCATTCTTGCAAAGCAATGGTACAAGCTTTGGTAAAGAAACTCATAAAGCCTAAACCAACACCATGTTTCTCCTTGAAAGCATCTTTGTATTTGGTTCTAGTTTCCATGATAGCTGTCATGTCTACTTCGTTGAATGTAGTCAACATTGCTGTTGTGTTTTTAGCTTCAACTAATCGGCGGCTGACTGTTCTGCGAAGGTTACTCATTTTTTCACGTTTGTCATCGCGAGCAAATAAAGTCGCACCTGGCAAAGTACCTGGTTTTTCTAGTGCAGAAAGCACATCGTTTTTAGTGATTTTGCCCAAAGGTCCGGTGCCATGTATATGAGAAGTATCTACTTTTTTGTCTGCAATCATTTGCGCAGCTAATGGAGTAGCTTTAATATCTTTGTCTGGAGTAGGTGTAATCACAACTGTTGGAGCAGCTGATTCCATTTTAGGTGGAGCAGTGATGGTAGGTGCTACATCCACTTTTGGTGTATCGGCGGGACGTTCTGCTTTATCATCTATTTTGCAAGCCATGTCGCCAATAGCCAAGTTATCACCATCTTTTGCTACATGAATTAAAATACCAGCTTGTTCGGCATTAAGTTCAAAAGTTGCTTTTTCACTTTCCAATTCACACAGTACTTCGTCGCGTTCTACCCATGCGCCATCAGGTTTATTCCACTTTACAAGGGTTACTTCATTGATACTTTCTCCAACCGGTGGTACTTTTATTTCAATCATGATATTTTGTATAAAATTTTGGTCAGCAAATTTCGTTAAAAAAGCTGATAAAAGAAACAGTGACTTTGTTTGATTAGAAATTATTTTTTTTAAGGAATTGTATATTGGCTTGAATGACCTCCAAAGTTGCTTCTGGCAAAGTGTCTGAAGTCCATGGATGCGAGCGCCCAAAAACATGGTTAGAGTCTAGTAAATACAGTTCTGACAAGGCTTGGCTTCGATG
>Ga0247831_1005784_pt1 | contig 15146 bp, 17 predicted proteins | sample LaCruzMarch2015__9_FD_192406 | JGI IMG/M metagenome (GOLD analysis project Ga0247831, IMG submission 192406) | Freshwater microbial communities from meromictic Lake La Cruz, Castile-La Mancha, Spain - LaCruzMarch2015_1m | ecosystem: Environmental > Aquatic > Freshwater > Lake | place: Spain... | reverse complement strand
GAAAGAGGCAAAAGCGCAAACCCGAGCGCTGATACTCCTGCGCGAAGCATTTGATCATGCCAGTCAGCGCGTATTTGCTCGCCACGTATGCCGAGGCATTGCGCATGGGCGCCTTGCCGAGAATGCCGGGTATTGTAATGAAGAGCCCTTTTTTTGCTGCAGCCATTGGTTTGCAAACCTCGCGGGCCAACAAAAACGCCGCACGGGTGTTCACATTCATCACATGCGTAAATTCCGCATCCGATGTGTCCGCGGCTGACTTAATGAGGCCGACTCCAGCACAGTGAACCACAACATCAATCGAACCCATGGCCGCAATGGCAGAGGCGACGAGTTGCTCGGCGGCACTGGGTGCAGTGAGATCCAGAGCGACTGAGCCGGCATCGAGATCCAGATTTTGAAGTTTTTCCTCGGACCGACCGGTTAGAAAAAGCGTGTCCCCACGAGCCGAAAGGCGTTTTGCAAGCTCAGCGCCGACGCCGCTCGTTGCACCAGTGATTAGAATATTGGCCATGCCACCGATACGCCCACAGCGGAGCTGAGGGTGCGAATATTTTGAGCGCCCCGAACCACTCTTCTCGGCGCATGGGGTCTTCTCCCGGTATTCTCGCCGAGACCGAACTTTGGGCGTGGGGTGTGAGACAGCGAACAGCACTTTATTCGAGCGAATGAAAGCGCGAAGCTTTTACAATCGCACCGCCTTTTCGTGTGGATTGGAGTTTGGTATTGAGAAGTTCGGATACGCCATTTTTTTCATGGATGAGGGCGCGCTGGAATACCTCTATGACTCGCGGGGGCTGGAAATAGGGAGTTCGCCAAGCCTTGTTGTTGCCGACAGCATCTTCGCAAACTCGCTCACCACGACCACGAAGAAGAATGGCATCCTCACATTCAGGTTCAACCAGACGGGGCTCATTTTGGATATCGGACTCCATGTGGCCAAGCTCACTGAATACGAGCCAAGTGAATGAAAAAGCGATTGTGAAATTTTTTTTACTCCCCCAGCGGATGTCTGATCAGCCTTGTTAGGCTGTGCGGCAAGATGATCACCCAAGCAAAATATCTCCTTCGCGCAGCACTAAACTTTGTTCACTTTCAAAAGCCCTCGCAGAACCGCCCAACGGCTCAAGCGGAGTTCAACTTCGAATCTACGGACGACGACTTCTTGGTGAAACCCGAAGCGAGCGAGAGCATACACCTCAACCTCGCGGAGAGAGACCCCTCGCGCCTCCTCCGCATTCTTGAGGGCGCGTTTTCCCGCGCTCCTGCGGAGCTGACGGACGGGAGGCGTATGGTTGGCTCAGGGGGGGCGGCGCGTTTTCCCGCGCTCCTGCGGAGCTGACGATTGAACTCATAGGCCCTGGAATTCTTCTCCATGACAACGCCCTCATGCTCTTTGAGGAAATTCAAAACCGCCCAGCGCACACTCGAGTTCATGTGAGGGCGCGCACTTGTTTGTTGGATGGCGCCATCCTGCTTTGGCTCGCGGGTGACACCCGCTCGATGCGCGCCGATGGATGGATTCAGCTTTCGGCCATGCCTGCGATACCTACAGAGCGAGACTGTGCGGGCCTCGGCGGAGCGATTCTCATTGATGACGAGGATCCGGCACACACAGACCTGCGCGCAGTGGTCTCACATATTGACGAGTGGCTCCCCGTCCAAGAGATCGCTGGCCTCCGCCTCTTTGAACTGGACCTGCGCGGGTTTGGACTTCTCGACGACGCCCCAAGCGAGGAACAACTCGCCACCTATTTTTACCCCAAGGCCGACGACGCCGACTGCCCAGAGATCGCATCTCCGAATGCCCCCACACAGAGCCTGCAGCAGTGAGTTTACCCCAAGAAGACGTTGTTTTGCGGGCTAGAAGAAATGGCAGCTCCATTTTTAAAGCTACCAAGCTTTCCAACAAGGTGATTTTTTAAACGGATCGCTAAGCAACTTTTCAAAGTCCATGCTCCTTCCACCTCCTGGATCTGTGCGCAGATCGGAGCGCGGGAGCACTATGCCATACCGCGTGTCCTCCACCGCTCGGGCAAGCTGGAAGCGCTTTTCACGGACTATTGGTCGCACGGGCTTTGGCAATCGCTGGTCCGGGCTCCCCGCCTCAGGAGCAGGCGGCATGAGGATTTGAGCGATGCGGAAGTTTATTCCTTCAATACCTCGGCCGTTCTTGATGGCCTCCGCAAGCGCATCCGACCTGCCACAGACCCCTACAGCGAGTTCCTGCGCATCGGCAGCCGCTTCGGCAGGCAAGTGCGCTCCAGCCTGGCCAAGCGCCGCGAGCAGCACTGGGAGAATACGATTTTCTTCGGTTACGACACTGGCTTCCGTGAAGCTGCCGCGTGGGCCAGAGATCAAGGTGCCGTGTGCATCGTTGGCCAGATGGACCCCTCGCGCACAGAGGTCGATATGCTGCGCGAAGAGGAGAAACTCTGGCCTGGATGGGCAAAAGCGCCGATTATGGTTCCAGAGCAGTATTTTGCTTGGAGAGAATCCGAATGGGGGCTCGCCGATGCCATCATGGTTAACTCGCAGTGGACACTCGACGCTCTCGTCCAGCAGGGCGTTCCAACGGAAAAAATCCATATTGTCCCCCTTGCCTACGAGGCTGAGGACTCGTTGCGAGAGTCATCCCCTTTCCCGCTCAGAGAAGACCCCGAGCCGCTCCGTGTGCTTTTCCTTGGGCAAGTCAACCTTCGCAAAGGCATACAATACCTCCTTGAAGCGGCAAGGCTGCTGCAGGGCGCGAATATACAGATCGATGTCGCAGGCCCGATTTCCATCGCAGACCAGTTTGTGGTGAAAGCCCCGCCCAATGTGCGCTTCCACGGAGCTGTGCCCCGCGACCGCGTGCGCGAGTTTTACAACAGGGCGGATGTCTTTGTCCTTCCAACGATTTCAGATGGCTTTGCGCTGACACAGCTTGAAGCAATGGCACACGGTTTGCCTGTCATCACAACGCCCCATTGTGGTCGCGTGGTCACCGATGGCGTCGATGGATTTCTTATTCCTGCGAGGAATGCTTTCCTGCTTGCAGACCGCGTGCGCACACTCCTCGAAGATCCAGAACGACTGCAGGCCATGGGTGAGGCCGCTCAATTAACCGTGGCGAAATTCAGCCTCGACCATTTGAATAAAAACCTCCGCTCCCTCGAGGCCGCACTCAAGGGCCCACCGCCCGTTGCACTGCCTTCATTCGTTTGACGCACCTGCTGCTTGATTCTCGCTCCACTTGAGGAAAGCCTCCCGCGAGGCACGATATTCAGGGCGGAGCATCATGACCTGTCGGCGAAAAAGATCGGCTTGAGCCCAATCCTCCTGTGCCTCCAAATCCTTGATGACTGCATCGATCCTCTTGAAGGATTTTTCCAACCTGTCCAAGTCGATATTGTTGGGACTGGCTCTGAAGGCATCCAAATTTTTTCGTATGTCACGAACGATGTCTGAAGGCGAATCACAACCTGTGATGGCGATAGTGGCCACGCTGATCAGCAAAGTCGCAAGAAACCTCAAGTGCAAAAGGCGGGAAGATGTTGTCATCACCACTGAGAGCGAACTAAATTCGTCCCTGCATGGCAAACCCGCAAATCGAAAAGTCCCCTCCTCGCGGAGACTGCCTTTGCCCCACCGAGGAAGCGACTCGCAGCGCGGCTCACGATTTCGCGTCATGCCTTGGAAGCCACGCCGTGCTGAGCTTGGAAGGGCCTATGGGTGCGGGTAAAACCTGCTTTGTCAAAGGACTCGCAGAATCCCTCGGTTGCGATCCACACGATATCACCAGCCCCACATTTACGCTCATCCACGAATACCGAAGCGGCCGCCTGCCGCTTATCCACATGGACCTCTACCGATTGGAATCCGCTTCTGAACTCGATCAGTTAGGCTTTGACGACTACCTCTCTGGCGAGGGCGTCGTAGCCATCGAATGGGGTGACAAGTTTTTCGAAATGCTCCCGCCACACACGCTGAGGCTTGTCTTTTCGATCGAAGGCAACGTGCGGCGCATCCGATTTCAACCATGACGATCCTCAGCATCGAGTGCTCCAGTGCCACCGGTAGCATCGCCCTGCTGCGAGATGGCGATATTTTGCATCACATTTCCTTCGACAATCCGCGTGGTCGTGGAACCGCTTTTTTCGCAGCTCTTCAAGAATCAAACCGCCACATCGAGTTGCTCGACCTCGTGCTCGTCGGCACCGGGCCCGGAAGTTACAATTCTCTGCGTGCATCCATCGCAGCCGCATGGGGAATGGCGCGAGCGCGCTCGATACCGCTCAAGGGAATCTGCTCTCTGCTCGGCTATGAACCTCTGGAATACCATGTCCTCGGCGATGCCCGTGCTAACCAGTGGTTTCATGCACACATCCGCGACGGCCATCTTCTGGCAACACCCGCCCTCCTCCCACCGAAGGAAGCCATGTCTCAACTCCAGCCAGACATCCCTGTTTTCACCACATCTCCGCAGATCGAAAACGCTCAATTTCTTTCCCCACAAGCCATCTGCCTCGCCCGTCGAGTTTCCCAAGCGGGCCCAGCAGAACCGATTTACCTGAAGCCTCCGCATATCACGAAGCCCAGCAGCTAAAAAAAATGACGCCGCCACTCCAGCCAACAGCCATTCAAAAAATCGGCCCCGAACTCGCCATCGCATGGAATGACGGTGCTGAGTCTTATCTGCCCCTTGAGTTCCTACGCCGCCACTGCCCCTGCGCCGCATGCGGTGGGGAACCCGATGTGCTCGGTCAAGTCGCCCTGCCCGCTGTGACCTACAACGACCGAAGCTTCGACCTCACCTCTTGGCAAGCCGTGGGGGGATATGCCATTCAGCCTCGCTGGGCGGATGGACACTCGACGGGACTTTATTCTTACAAATTTCTACGCCGCCTCGAGCAAGTCGCAAAGTCGTAAAGACTCAAAAAACGCGTCGAGATCGATCTCTCGTGATGTCTCAAAAAAATCCCCCTACCTCCCCAGAAGATCTTCGTAGAGGGCGAGCGTCTGGGACGCGATCTTCGGCCAAGTAAACTTCTCCTCCACCAACTTTCGTCCTCGCGCACCCATCAGCGCACGCTCGCGGTCTGACATCTCCAGCAAAGTCCGCAATCCCTCCTGAAAACTGAAATCCGAGCCCGGCCCTCCTTCCTCTCCACTCCGAATTTCCAGCGCTGCGCTGCTGGCGAATCCCTCTGGCAAATGGCACTCGGGAGTCATGAGCACCGGTAATCCGTAGGCCCATGCCTCCAACACGGACATCGGCAGACCCTCGCTGAAACTCGGTAAAATAAAAGCATCCGCACGCCGCAAGAGCGATTCCTTCTCCATCCCGAACGCCGGTCCAAGGAAAAGCACATCCGCAGCTTCTGGCGAAGGAGTTTTAAGTTTTAAGTTTTCCTGCCGTGCGCTGCTGAAAGCTTTTAGACCGAGTTCCCCGCAAAGCCCCTTTAACTCACCCTCGTGCCCTTCCTGATCCCATCCTGCGATCACAAACTGCCACGGCTTCGAATTTTGAGTTTTAGAGTTTGAATTTTGAATGTCCGCCCAAGCGCGAAGCGCTCCAACCAGCCCCTTCTTGGGATGAATCCTTCCCAGAAAAAGCAAACGCCTCTTCCCCTCCGTGTTCTCTGTGTCCTCCGTGGTTGATAAATCCGGCAACTCCACCCCATTTGGCACCACCTCGATCCTCTGCCGCAACCCATACGCGCGAATCGCATCCGCCTCCGCCACACACAGTGCTCGGAAGCACGACGCCCGCCGCAGTTGCTCATCCTTAAAAAACCAAGCCGCCAAGCGCTTCTTCCACCGAGAGTTGTTCAGCGCCCAGGCATCCAAGGAACCATGGGGCGCCACCACCAAAGGCTTGCCGGTTTTTTTCTGCCAATTCAAAACGGCCCACGAGGGGTATTTCCAGAGCGTCGCCGCATACGCCAGGTCCACATCCGTATCGAGCAAACCCGCAAAACCCTGTGCATAGCCGATACCCTTTGGGCCAAACACTTCAGCCACCCGTGGTCTCAAAGCCCCCCAACTCCCGGCATCCGCTTCCGTGAACTCATCCCTCAGACCGACCACACGCACTTCCACGCCACCGGCCTTCACCAAGGCGCATTGCAAAGACCGCTCCGCCTCGAAGATCCCCCCATCCGCGCGGGATACCGATTCAAGAACAGTCAGCGCCCTCATATCAAAAAAACCATTTCGAGCTCGAATTTTTGCATCTCGGATTTCAATAACGAAGTGCTTTCGCCAAGCCCTCTCCGAATGCCCGCGTTGGCACCTTGCGCTCTACCATTTCGCAGGCCGCGCGCCTCATTTTGGAGCGCGCCTCGGGCGGCATTTCCACCACTTTGGCCATGGCATCGGCTATTTCCTGAGTATTCATGGGATCAAAAAGATAACCTGTCACGCCATCCACCACCAACTCCTCGGCAGCTCCCACATTTCGACTCGAGAGCACCGGCAAGCCACTCGCCATCGCCTCATTGATCACAAGTCCCCAAGGCTCTTCCAGCGCCGGATGCACAAACGCACCTGCTCCGGCGTAAAACGCTGGCAACTCGGCGATCTGACGGAACCCCGCAAAGACAACGCACCCGCGTGCTGCGGGAATTTTAAGTTGAGAAGGATGCCGTTTTAAGTTTTCCAAATCATCGCCACTGAAAACTTGAGCCCCCAGTTCCTCACACAGGAGCATTAATTTTCCCCTCAGCTCGCCATCCCCCAATAAAACCATCGGCCAAGGTTCTTTCCCCGCTGGCAAACTCTCCACATATCGCGCATAGGCCCGAATCAATAGACCCAAGTTCTTCCGCTCCACAAATCGATTCGAGGCTAAAAAATAAGGGCCGTCAAGCGCCGGCGGCGCAGCAGCGAGTGATTCCTCGCCGTCAGCATTTTCTGCGCACCCGGCTTCCACCTCTGTGCACTTGAGCTCAGGCGCGCCAAATCTTTCGCCCTTCGAACTAACATCCTGTGGCCCCACAGATCTATGCTCCTGCAATCCCGATGTTCTTGCCACCGCAAAGAACTCATTATCCACAATATTATACCCATAGGCGATTCGCTCCTCTGGCATGCCCAGCTGCACAAGATACCGTTTATGCGACGCCCCGCCGCAGAGCGCCGCGTCAAACTTCCGAACGATCCGCGATTTCACCCATTCCTTCCACCATACACGCCGACCGTCCGCAGCCCGCGTCTCACTCATCACAATCGCCTTCGCACCATTCTTTCGGCACCAATCCAAACAAGCCCGGGCATCCTCAGTCCCCCAGCCGGCGATCGCCATGGCATCCGGCTTCCAGGCATCCAACTCCCGCACGATACCTCTCCGCATCTCACCAAGCGGAATCCTTTCAAAAACCCCATCTGGAAACACCGTCACCCGCTCACATCCCCCCTCTTCAGCAGGCAAGCGCTCCCAGTCATAAGTCGTATCCGAGCCAGCGATTTCAAAAGCCGATACCCGCCAGCCGAGAGGTATCAAAACCTCACAAGCCGAACGCAATCTCGCCAGGTGATATGGTCCGAGCCGCGCAAAATGAATAGCCAGGCGCATGAATTAAATGGTTTTATTGTTATGAAAGTGTCAACTCCGACAGAATCTTGCCAAGCGAGAGTCTCTGCTGACTGAGCGTGATTCCGCTGCCATTCCACATTCGCTTACCTATCTCTCACCGTGTGTTTTAGACCAGACTGAGAGCATGATATATCCAAACAAAAACGGATATAAGGTGATCAGGGTGATATCCCTGCCGAGGTTGAAAGTCAGCACGCAGCCGATAAAAAAGAGAAGCATGCGCCCCATTTTTTCTCCCATAAGATCCTGCCTGGCAAGGATGACAACCCAGTAGGCCATGAGCAATGCGGCGGCCAGTGTTCCGAAGAAGCCGCCAAAATTCACCACCCCCTGCCCGATCATTCCAGTCGAGATCGTCGCACCCACACCGGCCTGCAGATCACCGGCATCCCCATAGAGCTGCCCTCGCGCGATGGCGTAGTCGATGCCGATCATCGGTTTACCCGGCCAGAGCGCGCGTGGGATCGGATTGACCAACTCTGCGAAATATCTCCCCCCATTATTGACGATGTAAGTTCCCTTATCGATAAATGAGTTCACCCAAGCCAGTTCCTCAAGCATGTTCAGCCCTTGGTGTTTGGTTGTCGTCTGCTCCACTCGATTCACAACACCTCCGATACCGATCTGCTGAAAGGCCATGGCAATATTGGCCCCGCTACGGGTATCGATCACGAATTTCATCCACCCCTCCGTGACCAAAAACGCACCCGCCAGCACGCCGATTTTCATGAACATACCACCACGGAAACGCACAAAAACCCAGGCGATCAGACCCGGCAAAGCCACCGCGAGCATCGTATTCCGCGTGCGATCCAAGAGAAACCAAGGCAGCGACAGAGCCGCCACCGTGATTCCGATCCAGCGCGTGCGAGGATTTTTTGCCACAGCCGCCACGATACCAAAGGACGCCGCAAGCATAATCTGAAGATAGTTGGCAAAAGAAATCAAAGCGTCAAATCCCGAGCCCACACGACCTCTTCCCCACGGATTTGCCTTGCCCTGCACATAGGGAGCAAACAATCCCAGAACATCGAAATTTGTTCGCACCAAGGCAATGAACATTAAAAAACACCAAACTCCCAAGATAAGTCCTGTTGCGATGTCCAAGCGACGCTGAAACTCCGGATTGTCGATACCTCCGCGCTGCATGAGCGCCCAGAATTCACTTTTTTGGCCCAGAAGCCTCCGGTTGATCAGGCGGTGCAGCGTTGGCACCAGCACAAGAAAAGCTCCGATAAAAAGTGAGACCTGCCACCATGCCGCCTCCAGATACTCGAAACCAATCTCCCGCCCATAGGCCCCGTAATCGTTATAAAGAGCGTCCCCAAAATACCATACCCCCACAGTCCCCAAGACCGCTGCCATCGGAATCCCCAACCCAAACTCCCGCATCTTCCAAGCATACGCCGAAGCCAATGCCAGCAACATGACGCCCACATAAAAACCTGCAGGGAATCCTATTGTTTCTTCAATCATTTTGGATATTGCCTATTATATGGGGGAAAAAAACGAATCCGATACCCACTCAGTCGTCGAGGAAACACTATCACTGTCAGACCCCAGATGCCACTCCATTTTCCCACTGCACTGAGGCACTCAGAGGGAGGGCTCGTGTGTCCGTTGGAAATCGGAGTTGCGGCCGTCGTCGGATCGGAATTAGGTTCGTAGTCTATGGGAAGACAATGGCTCCACGCCAAGCGAGAAGTCGCAAATCTGAAGAAAGGCCAGGTTGTTGGCAAACTGGTCAAGGAAATGATGGTCGCAGCGAAACTCGGCGGACCTGATATCGAAGGCAATGCCCGCCTCTACGCCGCTGTGGAGAAGGCCCGCAGAGCCTCTGTGACGCGGGATGCCATCGAGCGAGCTATCAAGAAGGGTGCTGGAATCGGCGACGAAAAGCTCATGCTCGAGCACCTTGTCTTCGAAGGCTACGCTCCACACAAGGTGCCAGTGATCGTGGAGGCTCTCACAGATAATGTGAACCGCACAGCTCCTGAAATGCGCGTGCTTTTTAAGAGGGGGCAACTTGGCACAGCGGGCAGCAACAAATTTCTCTTCGACAATCTTGGCATCGTAGAAGCCCACCATGCGGATGCGGCTATTGATCCCGAGGAGGCAGCCATAGAAGCGGGAGCAAATGAATTTGTCGTGCTGGTGGAAGGGGAGAATGACGACATTCCCGCAGGCACAAAGGGCGTGAAGTTCCTGACCGAGCGGACTGCCACAGGTGCCGTGTCCAAGTGGCTTTCCGCGCATGGATGGACTGTTGTCACCAGCGAACTCGGCCACATCGCCAAGCAATTCCCGCCGCTCACCGATGAGCAACGCACCGAAGTGGGTGAGTTTTTGCAGGCCCTCGAGGACAACGACGATGTCCACCGCGTATGGGCAGCGCTGAAATAGCCTCTCCATGGAAGCAACCGCGAAGCGCCTCGTCGAGCGCCTGAGAGCGACCGGCCATGAGGCGTTTTTCGCCGGCGGATGTGTGCGCGATAGGCTCCTGGGCAAGGAGGCGCATGACATCGACATCGCCACCAGCGCGACACCGGAGGAGGTGCAAAAATTGTTCCCTCGCACCGTGGCGGTGGGCGCGCAGTTTGGAGTGATTGTTGTTCTGGAGGAAGGCTTCGAGTTTCAAGTGGCGACCTTCCGCTCCGATGGAGTCTACAAGGATGGACGCCACCCGGAATCGGTTTCCTTCACCACAGCGGAAGGCGATGCCAAGCGACGCGACTTCACGGTCAATGGTCTCTTCTACGATCCACTGGACAAACGCATCATCGACCATGTCGGCGGCGAAGCGGATTTGAAGGCCGGCATTCTCCGTTGCATTGGGAACCCCTTGGAGCGATTTTCCGAGGACAAGCTGCGGCTGATCCGCTGTGTCCGCTTCAGCGCGTCCCTCGGCTTTCCCATCGAAGAGAAAACATGGCAAGCGGTCTGCCACATGACCCCGCAAATCACCGCTGTGAGCGCCGAGCGCCTGCGTGACGAGTTGGTAAAAATTTTCACCCACCCCTCGCGGGTGAGAGGCTTCGATCTGCTGGATTCAAGCGGTCTGCTGGACATTCTATTGCCCGAAGTGACAGTGATGAAGGGTTGCGAGCAGCCTCCCGACTTCCACCCCGAGGGGGATGTTTTTGTCCACACGCGGCTCATGCTTTCCCTGCTTCCACCCGAGGTTTCGACTCCTCTCGTCTTCTCAGTGCTTCTTCACGACGCGGGCAAGCCAGCCACTTTCCAGCGTGATGAGACGGGACGCATTCGCTTCAACGGCCACGAGAGCGTGAGTGCGGAGATCACGAAACATATCTTCGAGCGACTCCGGTTTTCCAATGTCGAAACGGAAGAAACCGTGGCCTGCGTAAAAAACCACATGTCCTTCAAGGATGTCAAAAACATGCGTGTCTCGACGCTCAAGCGTTTTCTGGCACGCCCGACCATCGAGGATGAGATGGAGCTCCACCGCGTGGACTGCCTGGGGTGCCACGGCCTTCTGGAAAATTATGACTTCCTTCGCGCCAAACAGGTGGAATTTTCCAACGCCCCACTCATCCCCCCCCCTCTCATTACGGGACGGGACCTCATTGCAAACGGCTACAAGCCTGGGCGACTCTTCAAAAAAATCCTCGACGCCGTGGAGGCCATGCAACTCGAAGGGGCAGTGACTACGCCTGAGGAGGCCTTGGCATGGGTAAGGAATCAGAGCGAGTTTTTAGATTCATAAAACGGATAACAAACAAGCCGATTAAAAAGGCCAAGGTCATTGAAACCGTAACATCCGAAAGATGGTGCGCCCCGATGGCGATGCTCGACCAAGCCACGACCGACGCCCCAACGAGGGCCAACAATCCCCAAGCTGGGGCGGCAAAAAGAATCGCGGCCGCAAATCCAAAGGCAGTGGCCGTATGGCCCGAGGGGAAGGAATTGTAAGCTGGCACGCCCACAAGAATCCGGCCGTTGTGGTAGGGGCCATAGAAGCCATGCTCGATCTTGGGCGACTCGCGCGGACGGGTGCGTCCCGTGGTAAGCCGCGACGCGTTAGCGAGCATGCCAGCAAGGGTCGAGGCAATCATAGCGGCCAGAATGATACGGCTCCATCGCCGCTTTCCACGGGCCTTCGCAATGAGAAATCCCATCGCTGCCGCGACCATCAGGGGTAGCCAGTCGCCCCAGACACGAATCTTGCCGTAGATTCGAGCTTCTGTGGTTTTATTCCACTTGGCCCCCTGTGCCTCGACCAACTGCCCACGGATCGGAAGGTCCCATTTGAAGGCGAAAAATGAGAGGATTCCGCCTGCCAAGAGGATCAGCAAAGGGGTTCGATAGACTCGCCACGAATTCATCGCATTTCAGCGGCCACCTCGGCGGCAAAGTAGGTGAGAATCATATCCGCACCAGCGCGCTTGATGGCCACGAGCGACTCGTCGCGGGTGCTCTGGTAGTCGAGCCAACCGAGGCGTGCTGCCGCGTGGATTTGGGAAAACTCTCCACTCACCTGATAGGCGGCCACAGGCACTTCGCAACTCTGACGCACGGAGCGGATGATGTCCAGATACGGCCCGGCAGGTTTAACCATGACAATGTCCGCCCCCTCCTGCAAATCGAGGTGAACTTCGCGCAAGGCCTCGCGGGAGTTTGCCGGGTCCATCTGGTAAGTGGATTTACTGATGGCATCCTTGCCGATCTTGCTACCAACAGCGTCGCGAAAGGGGCCGTAGTAAGCCGAGGCATATTTGGCAGCGTAGGACATGATGCCTGTCTGCTCGAATCCGGCGGCATCCAGCGCGCGGCGCACCGCGGCGATGCGGCCATCCATCATGTCGGAGGGGGCCACAATATCCGCCCCGGCTTGCGCTTCCAACACCGCCAGGCGGCAGAGCGCTTCCACCGTGCTGTCATTTTCCACCGAGGACCCATCCGCTGTGAGAAACCCATCATGGCCATGCCCCGTGTAGGGATCGAGGGCCACATCGGTAATAACAACAAGATTCGGGAACTTCTTTTTGACCTCTTCAACGCTGCGGTAGAGAAGGTTCGCGGATGCGAAGGCATGGGAGCCGAGATCGTTTTTCAAGGACGGGTCGATACTCGGGAAAAGAGCCACAGCGGGAATGCGGAGTTCCAGCGCCCGCTCACAGGCCCGCAGCAGGGAAACCAGGCCAAGCCTCGAAACCCCCGGCATGGAGTCAATTGCCAGATCGTCCTTCGACTCGTGAATAAACAGTGGCCAGATCAAATCCTGAGGACACAGGACTGTCTCGCGGACAAGTCGGCGGATGTTTTCAGAGCGCCTGTTGCGGCGGGGACGCTGGAGAATGTCGAGTGGCATTTGCGGAGCGTGCTACTCGACAGAGGGCTCGTCAAGACGACTGCGCACGAGTTGAAATCCCTTCCCTCTGCGAAGCAGAGCGGGCATTCTCGCCGGGTGAACGAGCCATTTCCAAAAGAAAAAATTGAATCACTGTGGGCACCGTGGCGCGTCGAGTATTTCCAAGCCGAGCACAGCAGCGGAGTGGACTTCCTTTCCGAGGCTGCGGCAACAAGCGACGACGCCGCGCACCTCGTTGTGGCACGCCGGCCTACGGCATTTCTTGTGATGAATAAATACCCCTACTCCGCCGGGCATCTCATGGCCGTTCCGTGCAGGAAGGTCTGCAAAATGTCGGAGATCACCGAGGATGAGATTCTCGACCTCTGGCGCCTGAGCGTCCACGCTCAAAAGTTGCTTGAGATCGCCGTAAAGGCTCAGGGATTCAATGTTGGCTGGAATCTTGGAAAGGCCTCCGGGGCTGGAGTGGAGGATCACTTGCATATCCACATCGTCCCCCGCTGGGTGGGCGACTCGAATTTCATCGCTGTGATCGGCGGAACCCGCATCATACCCCAAGGCTTGATGCCGCTTTACGATCGACTGGTGGCCATCGACAAAGAACTCCAAAACTCATGAAACCAACCACTCTCGGCCCCATCACCGCAGGCATCCCTAAAAAACTTCGCCGCGTGAACGAAACCACGCTTTCGAAGGTGGCCGTCCGCCGCAAGCCCGCCCCCTCACAGGATTTCTCTTTCAGCCTGAAGCCGGCGGATATCGCTCGCCATCTCAACCGCTTCGTTATTGGACAAAATGAGGCGAAAAAAGTCCTCGGCGTAGCCCTCTGCGACCACTTCCAGCATGTGCGCCTCACCTTGGAAGGCAAAGAAGCTCCTTTCTATCAAAAACAGAATGTCCTCCTGCTCGGGCCCACCGGCGTTGGGAAGACGCACCTCATCCGCTCGGCAGCAGATCTCATCGGCGTCCCCTTTGTGAAGGCGGATGCCACGAAGTTCAGCGAGACAGGCTATGTCGGCGGCGATGTCGATGACCTCGTGCGCGACCTCATTCGCCGCGCCGGTGGCGACATCAAGCGCGCGTCCCATGGCATCATCTACCTCGACGAGGTGGACAAGCTCGCGGGATCATCCGATGGCGGTGGACGAGATGTCTCGGGCCGCGGCGTTCAAACCAACCTGCTCAAACTCATGGAGGACGGCGATGTGCCTGTGCTTTCTCCAAACGATGTCACCGGCCAAGTCCAGTCGGCCATGAGCGCCGCACGGGGCAACGCATCTGGAATGCCCGACACCATCTCCACACGCCACATTCTCTTCATCGCCAGCGGAGCCTTCGTCGGGATCGACCAAGTCATCCGCGACCGTCTCGTATCGCCTCAGCTCGCTCTGGAAAAAGCGCACGCCCAGATCAGCACGGCCGACTTCATCCGTTTTGGTCTGGAACCGGAGTTTGTCGGCCGACTCCCCGTTCGTGTCGCCTGCCACTCTCTCGATGAGGATGACCTTTTCCAGGTGCTGAGCCGAAGCGAGAGCAGTCTGCTTCGACAATACGAGCGTTCCTTCGCGGCTTACGGCATCAGCCTCAAGTTTCAACCCGAGGCCCTCCGCCGCCTGGCAGCTTTGGCGCGGGATGAAAAAACCGGCGCGCGTGGACTCATGACTGTTCTCGAACGCACCTTCCGAGACCTCAAGTTCCGCCTCCCTTCCACGAAAATTCGCTCCTTGAACATCACAGCGGAGACTGTCGAAAACCCCGCTGCGGTGCTAAAGAAGCTCTTAAAAAAATAACGCGTCCGCTGGCCTTCTTTGACAGGGCGGGGGACTTGCTCGGGAGGTGGGCTCGGAGAAAGGCGCGGGCCTTGTCGGGGTCCGAAAAGGTCGACTTGACCAGCTTGTCGTGCAGGTGGTGCATCGTGGCCTTGCGAGACGGCATGCTGTCAGGATTCGGAAAAGGCCCTTATCGCATCAACGGGTGGAATGTGACGATTTTGACAATAAAGAGGTGCCAGGCGGGTTCTGTAGCGGCGTCTCGATGAGCACCGGGAATTGGTAGCGCTCCTCGACACTGGTCTCTCGACGGGCGCATCTCCGATAGTTGCAAAAATCAGTTCCACAGGAACTCCAGGGTGTCGTTTTTGAGCGCGACGTCGATGGCGAGCATGTGAGCCAGACCACGAGGAGACCAAAATTGGCCGCGACGTTTCAAGCGGTCTTGGAACTGGCTGCAAGCGGA
>Ga0247831_1005780_pt1 | contig 15152 bp, 16 predicted proteins | sample LaCruzMarch2015__9_FD_192406 | JGI IMG/M metagenome (GOLD analysis project Ga0247831, IMG submission 192406) | Freshwater microbial communities from meromictic Lake La Cruz, Castile-La Mancha, Spain - LaCruzMarch2015_1m | ecosystem: Environmental > Aquatic > Freshwater > Lake | place: Spain... | reverse complement strand
GCGGCGGCATCCACAGTGCCTTGGTTCAGGGCCATCACGGCATTCACATGGCTGCCGGTGTAGACCACTTTGCCGAAATAGTTGTCTGGGTTGATGCCCATTTTGTCCAAGGCGAAACGTGGCACCACGTTGCCCGATGTGGAGTTGGGGTCGACCAGACCGAAGTTTTTGCCCTTCAGGTCTTCGATCTTTTTGTAGGCCGAATCGGCTTTCACATACACCACGGCGTAATAACCGCGCACGCCACCTTTGGCTGTTTCGGTGACAAAGGGGGTGATGTTGGCACCGGTCATGCGGGCACGGGCGTAGGCGGTCGGGCCGTAGTAACCAATGTGGATCTGACCGGCACGTTGGCCTTCGATCACGGCAGCGTAGTCAGCGGCCACGCGCAAGGTCACTTTCACGCCAGTTTCTTTGGACAGGTATTCCAAAAAGTCTTTGTAACGGTCGGCCACCATAGAGGCGTTTTCAGCGGGGACAACGGCGAACACCAGCTCTTTGGGAGCGGCTGTTTGGGCTTGAGCGCCCGTGGCGAGCACTGCAGCAGCAATGGCGATCAGGTTGCGACGGTTCAACATGGATAGTCCTTCAGATGAAAAAATGCCATAAATGGCGTGGGGAGGAAAAAAAGGGGGAAGCTCAGGCGTGGACCAGCATCTCAACGCTGGCCATGTCGGTGTCGCTCACTTGAGAGGCCTCAACGCCATAAAGTTGGCGCACAAAAGGCTCTGTCAGCTGGGCTGGCGCGCCGTCAAAGACCACTTCGCCTGCGGTCAAGCCCACCAAACGGTCACAATATTCGCGAGCGATGTCCAAAGAATGCAGATTGCACAGCACGGTGATACCGTACTCTTGGTTGATGGTTTTGAGGGCGTCCATCACCGCTTTGGTGTTTCGCGGATCAAGAGAGGCGATCGGTTCATCGGCCAAAATGATTTTGGGTTCCTGGATCAGGGCCCGGCAAATGGCCACGCGTTGCTGTTGGCCGCCCGAAAGTTGATCGCAGCGCTTGGCGGCAAACTCGGCCATGTCAAAACGCTCGAGTGCTGCCAAGGCGCGGACTTTGTCTTCGACGGACCACAGTTGCAGCACCGATCTCCATGTGGGAACTGTGGAAAGGCGGCCCATCAAGACATTCGTCAGCACGTCCAAGCGACCCACCAGGTTGAACTGCTGAAAAACCATAGCGCATTGACGACGCCATTCGCGCAAAGGCGCTCCAGTCAAATCTGACACTGACGTCAAATCCATCTTGATGCTGCCGGAGGTGGGGTCTTCCAAGCGGTTGATCATGCGCAACAAGGTGGACTTGCCCGCACCAGAGCGACCGATCACGCCAACAAAACTGCCCGCGGGCACCGAAAGGCTGATGCCATTGACCGCACTGAGGTTCCCGTAACGCTTAACCAAGTGGTCGATATATAACATTTCCAATGCTTTCGGCTGACGCTAAAAGCTCAGATCATGTGTTTTTACTATGTCAAATTGATGAAATTGATCAGGCGTCTTAACTTTGGCGAATGCACCCCTCACAGCCCAAGCCCCGTCTGACCCTTAACCAGACAGCAAGTGTTGCATTGGCTTTCGGAGTGTTCTCCAAGCCCTTACATCTCAGAGGCAGCACATTCCCCGCCATGCTGGCCCTGCGCTGGGCCAACCCATCACAGCGCCACTTGGCGCAGTGACGCCGCGTAATGGTCCAGACCGGGTACAGCCTTGGCGGGCACTTTGGCCAAGTCGTCGTACCGGCGCAGGCGCACCGCTTCTGCCGCAAACGGCTGCAACATGAAAGCTTGGCCTTCGGCCTCGTTGAAAACACCGCCTTGATGCTCCAGGCTGTGCTTGGAGGCCGCTGACAAAGACGCCCAATACGAGGGATCGATCAGGCACAGATAACGCTTGGCATCCACATGCAAGCGGATGGGCTCGAGCACCGCATCGGAGAACAAGCCGCGCAAAAACGGCAGCGCCATGTACTGGTGCAGGTCATCCTGGTCGGTGTTGTTTTCTTTCACACCCAGCCGCTCGGCAGCCAACAAATGACCCAAATCGTGCAGCAAAGAGGCGACCACGGTTTCGGAGGTCTCACCCGCTTGCTCCGCCAAATGGGCACATTGCAAAGCGTGTTCGAGCTGGTTGATGGCTTCCATGCCGTATTGGTTTTGACCACGGCGTTCGAGCAAAGAAACCACTTCAGGCAAAGTCAGGGACATGGGTCAACTCCAAAAAAAACGATTGTTGCAAGGCGTTAAGGCCGGGGTTCACATCACACGCTGGCCTTCTCGCCAGACACTGCGCACCAAGGCATGGCGCTGACCGTTGGGCAGGGACACAAACCGCACCTGGATCAAATCGGCGCGCAAACCCAAGGCAATTTGGCCCCGGTCTGTCAGGCGCGTGGCTCTCGCCGGGTGGTGGCTCACGGTGGCCACGGCTTGCGGCAAGGTCAAGATGCCGTCGTCCACCAAGCGCACCACCGCGCTGAGCATGCTGCCTGGCACATAGTCTGAAGACAAGATGTCCAGCAAGCCCAGCTTGGCCAATTCGGCCGCAGACACATTGCCCGAATGCGATCCACCGCGAACCACATTGGGGCCGCCCATCACGGTCAGCAGGCCCAGCTCGTGCGCGGTGCGCGCGGCCAACACCGTGGTCGGAAACTCGGACATGCTGGCGCCTTCGGCATGGGCTTGCTGCACATGCGCGGCCGTGGTGTCGTCGTGGCTGGCCAGCGCCAGGCCGTGGGTTTTGCAGTAGTCAACAAAATAGGCACGGTGCGGTTGGGCGTAGCGTTCTTGCAACTCAGCGGCACGGATCACTTGGCGATCGAACTTTTCGTCTGACCAGCCTTTTTTGCCAATGTAATAAACACGGGCGACTTCGATGTTTTCCCACTGGCGCTGCCCGGGGGTGTGGTCCATCAAGGAAATCAGTGACAAACGTGGGTGTGCATGAAATGGCTCGAACAAGTCGATGGTGTTGGACGCTGGCAGCTCGCAGCGCACATGCAGGTGGTGGTCTGCGCGCAGCAGGTTTTCACGTGTGCACAGGTCCAGCGTTTCGAGCACGGTTTTCCAGTTGCCGCCCCGCACGCTTTCGGGGTCGGTGTCGCCCACGCCCAAAGCGTCAAACACCGTGGTGATGCCCGCGGCAGTCACCTCCGCGTCGTGGGCCAACAGTGCAGGCAAAGGGGCCCATTGCACTTTGGGGCGGGGCATCAGGTGGCGTTCAAAGTTGTCGGTGTGCATTTCGACAAAGCCGGGCATGAGGTGGTCGCCCTCCAAGTCCCAGCCTCCGCTGGTCTGTGCCCCTTGGTCGATGGCAGTGATGCGGCCATCGGCCACGGCCAAGCTGCCGTGCACCACCTCGGTGGGCAAGACCATGTTGGCATTTTTAAAAACGGTCGTACTCAAGTTGCACTCCTGAATTGGGCTACGTCCAAACGGCGCGTGGCCACGGCTGCGCCCACATGGGCGTCGTGGAAAATACCGACCAAAGCCGCCCCGCGCGCCACCGCCTCTTGAATAAGGTCGATCACCGTTTGGGTGTTGGCCGCGTCCAGAGAAGCGGTGGGTTCGTCCAGCAACAAAATGGGCCGGGGTTTGATCATGTTGCGGGCGATGTTGATGCGCTGCTGCTCACCGCCAGAGAAAGTGGCCGGGGGCAAGTGCCAAAGGCCTTCGGGAATGCGCAAGCGCGTCAACCACATGCGGGCTTGCTCGCGGGCAGCTTCTATCGCTGGTGCCTGCTCGGCACCGTCTTCGATCAAGGGCTCGGCCACCACGTCCAGCGCCGACACCCGGGGAATGACGCGCAAGAACTGGCTGACATAGCCCATGGTGTCGCGGCGCATGCGCACCAGTTCGCGCGGCGAAGCCTGCGTGAGTTCGAGCAAGCGGCCATCGGCCTGTTGCACCTCGATCTGGCCACTGGTGGCGCGGTAGTTCGCGTACATCAGCTTGAGCAAGGTGCTTTTGCCCATGCCCGATGGGCCATCGAGCACCACACACTCCCCGGCCGACACGCTCATGTCCACCTGGTTCAACACCTGGAGTTCGGCCCCGTTTTGGTGGTGCAGCGTGAAGCGCTTGGACACCTGTTTCATTTGCAGCATCATGGTTTGTTGGGCGGGTTCAAGGTTGCAAGACAGACGACACCAGCAACTGGGTGTAGGGGTGTTGCGGGTCGTCCAGCACCTGGTCGGTCAAACCCGCCTCGACCACGCAGCCGCGCTGCATGACCATCATGCGGTGGGCCAACAAACGGGCCACCGCCAGGTCGTGCGTGACGATGACCACGGCCAATTGCATCTGGCGCGTCAGCTGGCGCAGCATGTCCAGCAAACGCGCTTGCACCGACACGTCCAAGCCCGAAGTGGGCTCGTCCATGAACACCAAACGGGGGCTGGTGACCAGGTTGCGGGCAATTTGCAAGCGCTGGCGCATGCCGCCCGAAAACGTGCGGGGCGTATCGTCGATGCGCGCAGCGTCGATTTCTACCCGCGCCAGCCATTCTTGCGCGGTGCTGCGCAGCTGGCCGTAGTGGCGCTCGCCCAAGCCCATCAGGCGCTCGCCCACATTGGCGCCCGCCGAGACGTCCATGCGCAAGCCATCGGCGGCGTTTTGGTGCACGAAGCCCCAATCGGTTCGCCCCAGCAAACGCTGCTGTGCCTGGCTCATGGTGTAGATGTCTTGCAGCTGGCCGTCACGGCCCAAAAACTCCACTTGGCCCACATCGGGGCGGCTGCGGGCAGCAATGGCGTTGAGCAAGGTGGTCTTGCCCGAGCCGGATTCACCGACCACCGCCATGACTTCGCCAGGCCACAACTCAAAGCTGGCATCCTCCAGCGCGACGCGATCGCCATAGCGTTTGCCCACGCCACGCACGCGCAGCAAGGGCACTGAGTTGTCCAAAGTGGGCATGTCAAATCTCGATCAAAAAACTGTAGCCGTGGCGCTCAAAGCCCAGCGACTCGTAAAAAGCGTGGGCGCGCTCGCGCTTTTGGTTGGACGACAGCGCCAACTTGTAGCAACCTGCTTCTTGGGCCAAGGATTTGGCGTGGTCCATCATCAAGGCGCCTACACCTTGGCTGCGGTGCGCCTGATCGACCACCACGTCTTCCACCACCGCCGCAGGCGTGCCGCGGTGGGCCAGCATGTGCATGATGAGCAAGGCATAAGTGCCCAGCACCGGCCCTTGTTCGCCGCCTTTTCCTCCTTCACAGGCCACAAACAAGCGGTAATTCGGGTAGCGCTGGAATTGCTCAAAAATCGCCACGGCCTCTGGCAGTAAAAGCACATCGCCATCGTCCATGTCCGGCTGCGCGTACAAAGCCAGCACCTGGGACAAGTCGTCTTGCGTGGCTTGGCGAATGTGCAGGTTCATGGCTGGTCCTTGACCGCGCCGCCGATCTGGCCCGCCTCGTCTTGACGCGTCTGGCAATAGTCCGAGTCCGAGCACACATGACTGCGGCCCCCGGCGTCGTCGGTGATGATTTCGTCCAAAAACGAGTCTGCCGCGCCGCATTGGGCGCAAACGGCGTGCCATTTCTGGATTTCAAACGGGTGGTCTTCAAAGGCCAGGCTTTCGACCGCGGTGTAGGGCGGCACCGCGTAAATGCGTTTTTCTCGGCCCGCACCAAACAGCTGCAGTGCCGGATTCATGTGCATTTTGGGGTTGTCGAACTTCGGGATTGGCGAGGGCGACATGATGTAACGGTGGTTCACCATGACGGGGTAGTCATAGGTGGTGGCAATGTGGCCAAAGCGCGCAATGTCTTCGTACAGCTTGACATGCATCAGGCCGTATTCGGCCAGGCCATGCAGCGTGCGGGTTTCGGTTTCGCGTGGCTCTAGCCGCTGCATGGGTTCGGGCACAGGCACCTGATACACGATGATTTGGCCTTCGGTCAAAGGCTTTTCCGGGATGCGGTGGCGCGTTTGGATCAGCGTGGCTTCATGGGTGCGGGTGGTGGTGTCCACGCCGGCTGTTCGCTCAAAAAATCGGCGGATGTTCACCGCGTTGACCGTGTCGTCCGAGCCTTGGTCAATGACCTTGAGGACGTCGTTCGGTCCAATGACCGAAGCGGTGACCTGAATGCCGCCGGTACCCCAGCCGTAGGGCAGTGGCATTTCGCGTGAGCCAAACGGCACTTGGTAGCCCGGAATGGCCACAGCCTTCAAGATGGCGCGGCGGATCATGCGCTTGGTGCGCTCGTCCAGGTACGCAAAGTTGACATCGGGCGCGGTGCTGGCGTTTTGCACTTCGGCACTGATCTGCAGGCGGTTCATGGGGCCTCCTGCGGCAGCGCAGGGCTGGCTTGCTGCGCGCGCATTTTGCGCACCAGCTCCAGCTCGGACTGAAAGTCCACGTAATGCGGCAGTTTCAAATGCTGCACAAAGCCCGAGGCCTCCAGGCTGTCGCTGTGCGAGAGCACAAACTCTTGCATTTGCGCAGGCGACTCGATGGCTTCGCCAAGCTCCTCGGCCCGCAAAGCGCGGTCCACCAGGCTCATGGCCATGGCTTTGCGTTCGCTGTGGCCAAAGGCCAGGCCATAACCCCGGGTGAACTGCGGCGGCTCGGTTTTGCTGCCGGCGAACTGGTTGACCATTTCGCACTCGGTGATTTCCATGTCACCGATCGAAATGGCGAAGCCCAGCTCCTCGGGCACCACTTCAACCGCCACTTGGCCCAGGCGCACCTCGCCCACAAAGGGGTGGGTGTGCGCGTAGCCGCGTTGCGTGGAATAGGCCATCGCCAGCAAAAAGCCCTCGTCGCCACGCGCCAGGTTTTGCAAGCGGGTGGCCCGGTCTGCCGGAAAGCGCAAGGGCGACCGGGTCAGGTCCATGGGTGCCGGGTCGTTGTCGGGACAAGGTGTTTTTTCGATCAATCCTTCTTGGTTGAGCAAGTCCACCACGCGGGGCACGGCGGTGGGCACATCGACCAAGCCCTTGGGCGGTTCCTCAATCAGCGTGGTTTGGGCATTGGCCAGCAAACTGAAATCGAGCAAGCGTTGGGTGTAATCGTAGGTGGGGCCCAGCACCTGGCCGCCGGGCAAGTCTTTGAAGGTGGCCGAGATGCGCCGGTCCAGCTGCATGCGCGAAGTGTCCAAGGGGGAGGTGTTGCCCAAACGCGGCAAGGTGGCCCGGTAAGCGCGCAGCAAAAAAATGGCTTCCACCAAATCACCGCTGGCTTGTTTGATGGCCAAGGCGGCAAGCTCGGGGTCGTACACCGAGCCTTCGGTCATGACGCGGTCCACCGACAGTTTGAGCTGTTGGCGAATCTGGTCTACCGTGAGCTCGGGCTGCTGCGGATCGCCACGGCGCTGCTCAGCCAGCAGCTTGTAGCTGTTGAGAATGGCGGTCTCTCCGCCTTTGACGGCCACGTACATCTCAGGCCTCCTGTGAATTCAAAATGCGGGTGGTGCGCGGCAGGCCCACCACCTGGGTGGGTGTGGTCAAGAAGACATCCACACCCTGTGGAAAACGGCCGTGGTTGTCAGCCCACTGGGCTTGAAAGTCAGCCGCCAGTCCCTGCACTTGCAAGGTCTGCTGCGTGGCGATGCCGGGGCCTTGCAGCACCCAACCGGAGGCGCCGGCCTGCAGGCTTTGCACCTCGATCACGCAGGTGGCCGATTGGTCGGGGTAAGCATCGCTGCCTTGGCGCAGCTGGGCCAACGAGGGCCAGTTGGGGTCTTGGCCTTGACCATTGCCTTGATATTGGCCTTGGGCCAGCCAAAGGAACTGCGCTTCATGCGGGTCAGAGACACACAGGCAGCCGGTGTGAAAACGCAACCACGCTGTCGCGTCACTTTGGGCCAGCGATTCAGACATCCAGAGGGTGGTGTCGGCATCCAACAGGCCCAACAGCAAAAGGGCTGCGGCGCCATGGCCGCTCTGGGGCCATTGGGCGTCCATGGGCATGTTCAAGATCTGGCCGGGATGGGACAGCGCCTGCAAGGCCACACGAAACACCGCTTGGCTGCCAAAGGCCTCGCTGTCAAAGCCCGCCACCATCGACTGCATGGATTGCGCATTCATGAGGACTCCTCTTCATCGACGCCCGAGGCTTCACGCGCTACGGTCAGGAAATCCACCTTGGTGGTTTGTGCTTGCGCATGGCGGCGCGTTTGTCCCTCCTGTACATGGGCGCGCAAGGGGGCCAGCAAGCGCTGCTCCAGCACGGACCATTCGGCGGGGATTTGCAGCAAGGCATCGGCCACGGCTGCCAATTGGGCGTGGCGGTGGTTGCGGCCCATCACATAGGCCACGCCCACCGGGGTGTCCTTGAGCGCAGGATCTGGCGTGTTAGCGGCAGCGGGGGCCAAGCGCAGGGCGCAGCGCGTGACCGTCATCTCGCCCAGGTTGAACTTTTCGCCGGCGCCGCCCACGCGGCCTTGCACCATCATCAAGCCGGTTTCAGGCCGACGTAACCATTGGGGTGTGCTTTGGGTGTGGTCTGCCAGACCCTGCTCAAGCAGGGGCAACGGCGCGCGGGCCAGCAAGGCCATCCATTCGGCCCGGGGGTTCGCTGGCGCTGTCGCAGGCTTGTCAAATGATTGCAACATCGGCGTGGCATCCTGCATCTTGTCTATACAACTTCATAATAGCGCCAGTTTAGGTAACCCCTGTGTAGCTTTCATGACAAATCTGGTTTCTTCTTTGACCGCGCCAACTGAGGGCGCAGAACAAGCGTCTGAACGAGACAGCTTCTGGTCTCGCATTGCCCAACAACTGGCCGACGCGATTGGCCAAGGCGTGTACCGGCCCGGAGAGCGCTTGCCCTCGGAACATGCTTTGGCCGAGCAGTTTGGCGTGAACCGCCACACCATCCGCCGTTCGTTGGCCCACTTGGACCAGCGCGGTCTGGTGCACGCCACGCAGGGGCGCGGTACTTTTGTCGAAGCTTTTGCCGTCGATCTGGCCTTGGGCAAACGCAGCCGGCACCGCCAAAGCCTGGCCCAAGCCGGTTTGCGGGGCGGCTTGCAGGTCATGCACGCCCAAGAGGTGGCCGCCAACGCCGATCAGGCCCTGGCCTTGCAAGTGGCCCTGGACAGCCCGTTGCTGTTTTTGCAGGTGCTCGGCGAAGGCGCAGGCCAGCCCTTGCATGTGAGCGAGCGCTACTTTCCTTTGCCCCGGTTTACCGGCCTGGCCGAGATCGTGCAGGCCAGCGGCTCGATCACCACAGGCTTTGCGCAACTGGGCGTGGCCGATTACCAAAGGCAAGAAAGCCGCATCAGCGCCCGCCTGCCCAGCAAAGAGGTGGCCCGATGGCTCAGCCAATCCAGCACACGTCCGGTGATGCTGGTGAGCAGTGTGAATTTGGACCCCCATGGCGTGCCCATCGAATTTTCCATGGCCTGGTTTGCGGGCGACCGCGTGACGTTGACGGTGAAACACGATGAACCTTGAACAAGCTGCGAACCCTTATCGCTGTGCGGTGTACTTTGTCCCCGAGGTGCATGGCGATTGGTGGCACGCGGGCAGCCAATGGCTGGGCCGCTGCGCAGCCAGCGGCGTCACTTACCCGCCACCGGTCATTGACGGGGTGGATGCCACGGTCTTTCAGGCCTGCACCGCCGCCCCCCGGCGCTACGGCTGGCATGCCACCTTGAAAGCGCCCTTTCGCTTGGCCGCTGGGCAAAGCCTTCTCACGGTGCAAAGCGCCCTGCGTGATCTGGCCCACCGCCTGCCCGCGTTTGACATGCCCCCGCTTCAAGTCACCCGCATGGGAAGCTTTTTGGCGCTGGTGCCGCAAGGTGACCTCTCTCAGATCCAGGCCACCGCCGCGGCCTGTGTGACTGAATTGCACCCCTTGGCCGAGGCCCTGAGCGAGGCCGATTTGGCACGTCGGCGCAAAACCCGATTGACGCCAGAACAAAACCGCCTGTTGCTGGCTTGGGGCTACCCCTGGGTGCTGGACGAGTTTCGCTTTCACATGTCTTTGACAGGCCCCTTGAACGATCTGTCCCCTGACGCTCAAAACGCCGTTCAAGCTGCGGCGACAACGCATTTTGAAGGCCTGCCGAACTGCCGCTTTGGCCACTTGGCCTTGTTTGTGGAACCCCAAGCGGGGGCCGATTTTGAGTTGGTCGACACCATGGCCTTGTCCGCATGAACCGGCGCCTGATTTACGTGATGGGGCCTTCGGGCGCGGGCAAAGACAGCGTGCTGGGTTGGTTGCGCGCAAACCTGCCGCCCGGAATACAAGTGCACTGGGCCCAGCGCACCATCACCCGTCCCGCTTCAGCGGGCGGAGAGGCGCACGAAGCAAGTGACGCAGAGGGCTTTGAGCATTTGCGCAGCCAAGGCGCCTTTGCGCTGGCATGGCAAGCCAACGGTTTGCATTACGGCATCAGGCACACCGAGTTGGCGCGTTTGCAACAAGGGCACTGGGTGCTGGTCAACGGCTCGCGCGGCCACTTGCCGCAAGCCTTGCAAAGCCATCCGGGCTTGCAAGTGGTGCACATCACCGCCGACCCCGCGACCCTGGCGCAGCGCCTGACCCAGCGCCAGCGCGAAACGCCCGAAGAAATCCAACAAAGGGTTGCGCGTGCAAGCGCCTTTGCGGTGCCCGAAGGGGCGATTGAGATTTTGAACAATGGCTCCCTTGCAGAAGCTGGACGTGCACTTTTACGCGAAATCGAAAGTTGTGATGCAAAGGATAAGGAACAAGTAAGCCAAACGGCCCCGACGGGCCGTTTTTGACTCAAGTTACCATGGCCGCTCAGGCGGTCACACCCTTCGCGTTCTCCACGTACTCTTCAATTTGGTTGAAGTTCAGGTACTTGTAGATCGCTGCATTGTCTTTGTTCACGATGCCCATGGCTTCGTGGTACTCCGCCACCGTGGGGATGTGGCCCAGCTTGGACGCAATGGCTGCCAACTCGGCACTGGCCAAGAACACGTTGGTGTTCTTGCCCAAGCGGTTGGGGAAGTTGCGGGTGCTGGTAGACACCACCGTGGCGCCTTCGCGCACCTGGGCCTGGTTGCCCATGCACAGCGAGCAGCCAGGCATTTCCGTGCGGGCACCGGCGGCGCCGAAGTTGGCGTAATGGCCTTCTTTGATCAACTCGCTCTCGTCCATCTTGGTGGGCGGTGCGACCCACAGCTTGACCGGGATGTCTCGGCTGCCGCCGAGCAGCTTGGCGGCAGCGCGGAAGTGGCCGATGTTGGTCATGCACGAGCCGATGAACGCTTCGTCGATCTTGGTGCCGGCCACGTCGGACAAAAACTTGGCGTCGTCCGGGTCGTTGGGGCAGCACAGGATCGGCTCTTTGTTAGTCAGAACCAAGAATGAACCTTACTGCACGGGAGCCGTAGATGTGATGCAGGTTGATGGTCGATTTTTCATTTGGTACACCAGCGGTAGCGAATGGAAAATTATCAACAATAAACCTGAAATTTTTACCATCGCAAAAGTATCAAATAATTGTGCTTATGCGGTTGGATTACCTATCCGCGGTTCTGTCGCTCTTGCGTTAATGACCCGAACGCCGATGGCTTCCCCAGGCATCGTGGGTGCACAGCAAAGCGCCTTGCAGGTCCCGAATCTCGATGCGTCGCTCAAAGATGCGACGAGCACGATGGAGCCGATGACTGCTGGGCGGGCCGCGTAGCTGCTGTGGTCCACACGCGCGCAGCTGTCATCGCACACGGTGCGCACCCCATGTGTAAAGTACTGCATGCCCTGCAGGGCTAAGGGTTTAGGTGTGGGTGCTCGGCCTCGAACATGGCCTGCACCTGCTGACGCTCGGTGCCGTGGATGCGCTTGGAGGCCCAGCTCGTCTCCCAATGCTGCAGGAACTCGTTCTGGGCCTCGATCGATTCAAAGCGCCTGCCCTTCAAGGCAGTGGCCTGGGTGTGGCCGATGGCGTGCTCCACAGTGCCCATGCGGTTGGGGTCGCGCATGCGGGCCGGGTCGGCCACCACGCTGTAGTGATCAAGCATGGCCGAATACACCGTGTTGAGTTCGCTCTCGTACAGGTCGGGCTTGAGCACTCCCTCCTTATGGTTGTCCAGCACCACGTACTGGGGGCAGCCGCCGAAGTAGCGAAACGCCTGCTCGTGCAGCTGGGCCCACACTTGTTGGCTGGACTTCCAGACCACGCGCCGGAAACTGCGCCGGGAGTGGCGCAGTGTGGCGACAAATAAGCGGGGCTTCTTGTAGCGATCAGAGCCGGGCACCAAGGTCGGCGCCCCTTCGCCGTCATCGACCTGCATCTCTTCGCCGGGTAGAAAGGACAGGCGGTCAAACTGCTCGGGCGTCTTCTTGCGCAAGGCACGCTCAAAGCGTTTGACGGAGTTGTAGGCGGTGGTAAAGCCGTGGGCATCAACAAGATCTTGGTAGATACCCACGGCGTTGCGGCGCAAGAGCAACTGGGCCTCAATGAAATCGCGATGGGGTTCGCACAGGCTGTAGGAAGTGCATGCAGGAGGCGGTGGCCAGGGTGGGGGATTTGAGTGGCCACGGCCTCAGAAGTGGCGTAACCGGCCCGGTGGCCCATTTTGGGTTCAAGGCGAAACGTTCTCAAGTCCCTGTGAATTTAACGCATGTGGAACAACCCGTCTTTTGACATCACACTTGGACGTGCAGTGGCTTCAAACTCATGGGCAGGGGCAATGCAGGTAACATCATCACGAATCCAACCAATGCCGTTATCCGAATGGCCAAACTTAATTTAAAACCACTTCATCGCGAGGAACGAAGCAATCCAGGGGCTGTGGAGGTGGGGTCAAAGATTGCCACAGCCCCTCGGGCTTCGCAATAACGGAAGAGGCGTGCCTCGCAGTGACAAAAAAATCAAATTTCGAAAAAAGCTCCGCGAAACACAACTCACAACACCTGCAAGGCAACGTAAGCGCCGAAGTGTTTATAGTAGTCGACGGCGACACCATAGTCCAGGTAAACACCGGCGTGTCCCGACGCCGAGGGCGTGGCGGACCAGTAAGTGAGGCCCTGCCAGCCCGGCGGCTTTCCAGAGACATTCGTCGACGTTCCTGTCCCGTTTTGAGAGTCCCAAATGGCCAACAGGTCGTTGTAAGTGGGGTTGTCTGTAGTGGTGTTATTGGAGACCGCCGTACCATCTTGAGCCTTATTCAGACCCCGTGTCGGCACCGCATAGCCGCTGCCGTCCACCGGCCCGCCGTAAGTGGGCAGGGCCACTTTGACGCCGTTTGCAAATGTGTGGTAGCGAAAGGTGTCGTTGGTGCCAATGAGGCCGTCTGCATTTGTTACTGTGTTGATGTTGCCGTTGATGTCTTTGTTGAAAAGACTGTCCAAGGTATCGTGGGTGACCCAATCCACACCGCCGTTGATCTGGGCTTGACCTGATGATGTCAAGTCGCCACTCGTGCCATCACCCGACCGGTCCCAGTGGTAGTACCACTTGCCTTCCACCTGAACCGGCGCAATGAGCTTGCCATACACACCCAGGTTGATCTGATCTTTGCCCGCTGGGGGTTCATAGTTCAGGCTGACGGCTGCGTTGTCGTCGGTGTTGGGGTTGCCCGCCAAGTCGCTGAAGCCACCCGTGTTCACGTCCACCGTCATGGTGCCAGCACCAGAGCCTGGCTGAAATTGAGCGGTATAGGTGGTGTCGGTCAATTGGGTCAACGAGCCCTCCACATAGGTGCAGTTGGTCACGGTGAGACTGTTTTTGGTGAACGAGCTGCCCACAATCTCAGAAAACTCAAAGGTGAAAGTCACCGTTGATAGGGCGGTATCCCCGGCGTCATGTGTGATGCCCTTGACGGTGGGTGCCTGGGTGTCGACATTGATGGTTTGGGTGGCCGCCGTGCCCGTGTTGCCAGCATCATCGCTGTGGCTGATTTGAAAACTGCGTTCACCTTGGGCGGCATTGGCTGCTGTTTTGAATTGAAGCGCACTTTCAATGGCCAGAACCTCGGAGGACGTGAATGCCCCCGCACCAGTTTTGTAAATGGTCAGCCCCTGGCTTGCGGTGTAACTCCACCCGAACTGGCTGGCGACTGTGGCAAGGGTGAGGCTGTCAGTGACTTGTGTGGCTCCACTCAAGCCGATGATCGAGTCACCCAACAGCAGTTGGTCGTTGGCCTTATCCCAGCCCGCACCGGCCACCACCACGCTGATGCGTGTGATGTCGGAGTCCCCACTGGCGTTGACCGTGGGTAAAAGTGTTTTGCCCACACCGGCTTCAGCAGCTTTGTAATTTTGGCTGGCGCTGGCTTGAAATCCATCTTTTGTGTTGTCCAGATCAACGGGATTTGGAGCCACTGCATCTGGACCGCGCCTTTGTACTCCAGTCAACCGGGAAGCCAGCGTATTAAAAGTGGCCTCCTCAGCATTGTCTTGACTGTCAACGGCAGTCAACCCGACGATAGAAATGGTGCGAGTCCCCCCCATAGAGTTGGGTATAGCGTACCGAAACGACACCGAGTTGATCAACAACCCGACTTGCGCAGCGCTCAGGCCATCGCTGGAGTCGATCGTGATGTTTGCCGAATCACCTTCCAACTCAATTTGGTGTCTGAGCGCCAGGGTATTGTTGGATGAAACGGTGTAATCAGTGAAAAGAAACAATCTCTGGCCATCGATGATCAAGCGGTCGTTGGTCGAGCCGTCGAGTCCGCTGACCCTGAGCTTGATCTGCTTGATGGTATTGCCTTGTTCAACTTGAAGTTGAGTGTTAGTAAACACAAATGGTGGGCTTGTGTTGTTGTCTTCCAAATTGCCGCTGAAACCGATGACTTGCAAAGTGGGCGCTTCACGCAGGTTGGTGACGTTGATGGTGAAGTCTTGGCTTTTGGTCAGTGCCCCATCGGCGCTGGCCACCGTCACGCTGTAGCTGGGCGTGGCTTCAAAGTCGGGGCTCGCCCCGATGAAGATCAGCTTATTGTTTTCAATCTTGAAGTTGGTGGTGTCACTCACAGTCAAAACGTTGTTGTTGCCGCTGGCGTCCGGGTCACTCACCGTCAAGGTGCCGATCTCTACGCCGCTGCCCACGGCGGTGTTTTCTGCAATGGTGCTGGCCGACAGCGCAATGGCGGTGGGCGCTTCACGCAGGTTGGTGACGTTGATGGTGAAGTCTTGGCTTTTGGTCAGTGCCCCATCGGCGCTGGCCACCGTCACGCTGTAGCTGGGCGTGGCTTCAAAGTCGGGGCTCGCCCCGATGA
>Ga0247831_1005779_pt1 | contig 15152 bp, 14 predicted proteins | sample LaCruzMarch2015__9_FD_192406 | JGI IMG/M metagenome (GOLD analysis project Ga0247831, IMG submission 192406) | Freshwater microbial communities from meromictic Lake La Cruz, Castile-La Mancha, Spain - LaCruzMarch2015_1m | ecosystem: Environmental > Aquatic > Freshwater > Lake | place: Spain... | reverse complement strand
CGATGACGTTGGGGTCGTCGAGGAACGGCAGGATCGTCTCGATGCCGTGGATCGCCTCGTGCGGGTGCAGCCCGGCGGTGGCGAAGACACCCTCGTGCGCAGCGGCGATCTCGATCGCGGCTGCCGTGGTGGCGGCGTCGCAGCCGACGTTCACCATCTGAACAACCCCTGCCGCGCGGGCAGCGGCGATGACGTCGTCGAGGTCGGCGCCCCGCGTGTCGTAGAGGTGGCAGTGGCTGTCGATCAGCTCGACCATGACCGGGCTACTTCCGCGGGAAGAGCGGCTCGGCCTTGGTGACCGTGAGGCCACCGGGGTAGCCGCCCCATGCGGCCGCTTCGGGCAGGCGTTGGTCGGCCACCCGGCCGGTGAGTCCGATGCGCTCCCACACGATCTGGCACGTGGATGGGAGCGCCGGCGAGGCCATGACCGACACGATGCGAAGCGCCTCGAGCGCGTCGCCCATGACCGCGTCGACGGCTGCGCTCGGTTCGGCTTTCCACGGCTCGTTCGCCTCGAGGTACGCGTTGGTGGCACGGATGAGCGACCACGTGGCCTCGAGTGCACGGCTGGGTTGCACCTCGGCCCAGCCTGCCGCCGTCGACTCCCACGCCGCGGCAGCCGCCGCAGCGAGCGGCGAGTCGGGGCGCGGTGCTGGGCCGGTGCCGTCGCACTTCTTGCCGACCACCGTCGCCACGCGCGACAGCAGGTTGCCGAGGTTGTTCGCGAGGTCGCTGTTGTAGCGGGTGGTGAGGCCTTCGACCGTGAAGTCGCCATCGTTGCCATAGGTGGTGTCGGCGAGCACGTAGTAGCGGAATCCGTCGACGCCGAACTCGTCGATGAGGTCGAGCGGGTTCACCACGTTGCCGGCGGTCTTGCTCATCTTCTCGCCGCCCGAGAGCAGCCAACCGCCGACGGCCCAGCCCGCCGGCAGCTCGATGCCGGCGCTCATGAGCATGGCCGGCCAGTAGACGCAGTGGTGGCGGATGATGTCCTTGCCGATGAGGTGACGGGCCGGCCACCAGTGTCGGAACTGCTCGTCGTCGGTGCCGTAGCCCACTGCGGTGAGGTAGTTGGCGAGGGCGTCGAACCACACGTACGCAACGTGCTTGGTGTCCCACGGCAGCGGGATGCCCCACTCGATGCTGGTGCGGCTGACCGAGAAGTCGCGCAGGCCGCTGCGTATGAGGCCGAGTGCCTCGTTGCCGCGGAACTCGGGCACGATCGCACCCGGGTGTGCTGCGTACCAGTCGAGCAGGCGGTCCTGGAAGCGGCTGAGGCGGAAGAAGTAGTTCTCCTCCTCGAAGTACTCGACCGGCCGCTTGTGGATCGGGCAGTGGTCGTCGGCGAGCAGCTCGTCGTCGGTGTAGTACTCCTCGCAGGCGACGCAGTACTTGCCGGCGTAGACGTCGAGCTCGATGTCGCCGGCGTCGTAGCACGCCTGCAGCAGCTGCTGGACCCCCACACGGTGACGCTGCTCGGTCGTGCGGATGAAGTCGTCGTTCGAGATGTTCAGCCGCTGCCAGGCCTCCTGGAACAGGGGTGCGATCTCATCGGTGAACGCCTGCGGGGTCTTCCCGGCGGCCTCGGCCGCCTGCTGGATCTTGAGGCCGTGCTCGTCGGTGCCGGTGAGGAAGTGGACCTCCTCGCCGAGGAGGCGGTGCCAGCGGGCGAGGGCATCGCCGACGATGGTGGTGTACGCGTGGCCGAGGTGCGGCCTGGCGTTCACGTAGTAGATCGGAGTGGTGACGTAGTAGCGGTCCATGAGGATCCTTTCGGGGCGAACGGCGTGCAGGGGCTGGTTCAGGAGCCGGTGCGCATTCGGCGGGAAAGGGATGGCCGGGTCACCCGCCCCAGGATACGCGTCGATCGGTTCCGGTCGCGCATCGTTTCGGCCGCCGCGCGGGTTCGCGACCAGAATGCTGGTGTGAGCGAGTTCGACGAGGCGACGCAGGTCGACGACCAGGGTCGGTGCCGGATCCACGACGGGTGGGACATCGGCGGAAACGCGAATGGCGGCTACCTGCTGGCGATGGCGGCGCAGGGCCTGCTGGCGATCGTCGGCCGACCCGACCCGGTCACCATCACTGCGCACTTCCTCGCGCCGGGCACACCGGGTGACGCCGTGGTGCAGGGGACCATCGTGAAGGCCGGCAAGCGGTTCACCACCGTGTCCGGATCGCTGGTGTCGAACGGGCGCACGATCATCCAGGTGTTGGGCACCTTCGGTGACCTCGCATCGTCGGCGGCGTCGGACTACGTGTCGATGAACGGCGTGCCGCCTTCGCTGCCGTCGATGGAACACTGCGTGAAGCGGACGGCGCGTGACGAATTCCCGGTGCCGTTGATGGACAAGCTCGACGTGCGGCTGCACCCCGATCACACTGGCTGGCTGCGCGGCGAACGGACCGGGGTCGGTGAGATCGCCGGGTGGTTCACGTTCGCCGACGACCGCCCGATCGACACGCTGGCGTTGCTGTTGGTTGCCGACGCGCTGCCGCCCGCCGTGTTCAACCTCGACATCCCGTCGGGTTGGGTGCCGACGGTCGAGCTGACCGTGCACGTGCGGGCGGTGCCGGCCCCCGGGCCGGTTCGCTGTGTGTTCCGCACACGGTTCGTGCACGGCGGGATGCTCGAGGAGGACGGTGAGGTGTGGGACTCGCGTGGGACGCTGGTGGCGCTGAGCCGTCAGCTCGCACTGCTGCCGCGGTAGCGGGCGGCCCACTTCAGGCCGAGTGCGAACGAGCCGGCGGCCAGCGAGGCCGCACCGGCGGCCTGGGTGGTGCGCCGGACGACCGCCTTGGTCCGGCGGCTGAAGATCACGATCGGCCAGCCCCGCCGATTGGCGATGCGCTCGAGCTTCGCATCGGGGTTCACAGCCACCGGGTGGCCGACAGCCTCGAGCATCGGCAGGTCGCTCGCCGAGTCGCTGTACGCGTAGCACTGGGCGAGGTCGAGACCCTCCCAGCGGGCGAGCTCGGTGATCGCCTCGACCTTGCCCTCGCCGTAGCAGAACGGGCCGGCGAGCTTGCCGGTGTAGACACCCTCGGCGATCTCGCTGACGGTGCCGATGCCGGCGCTCATGCCGAGCGCTCCGGCCAACGGGTTCACGAGCTCGACCGGTGACGCCGACACGATGTAGGTGGCACGGCCGGCGTGGCGGTGCATGTCGACGAGCTGTTTGGCCTCGGGTCGAACCCGTTCCATCAGCTTCGGCACGATGTCGGTGTTGAGGCCGACGAGGTCGTCGTAGCGCACCCCCTGCACGGCGCCGAGAATGCGGTCGCGCACCCCGTGGCTGGTCTCGTCACTGGCCCCGGCAAACCGGAACGTGAGTGCGGCGAACGCGTCCTTGGCGAACTGCCGGCGTTGCACCAGACCACCACGCCAGGCGGCGATGCCGAACACGAAGGTGCTCGAACCGCTGATGAGCGTGCGGTCGAGGTCGAAGAACGCAGCGCTCGGCCCCGTGCTCGCCATCTCGGAGTACTCACTCATGCAGCCTCGTCGTGCTCGTTGGTGTGTCGGGGGGTCAGGGGTGTTCGGTGCTGGCGAGACGGGGGAGGGAGGTGGCGATGTCGAAGACCCGTCGCTTCGACACACCCAGTGCTGCTGTCACCGTAGCGATCGCGGCCTTGCGCGAATCGCCACTCGCCATCGAGCGCGCCAGGGCGGACGCGATCGCGTCGTCGTCGGCGGGCCCGTCGGCCGGCGCCCCTTCCAGCACCAGCACGTACTCGCCGCGGGGTTCCCGCTCGGTGAGGTGGGTGCTCGCCTCGGCGAGCGTGCCGCGCCACAGCTCCTCGTGGAGCTTGGTGAGCTCGCGGGCGAGCACCACTCGGCGTTCGGGTCCGCAGCGCGTGGTGAGGTCGGCGACGGTGCGGGCCACCCGGTGCGGCGCCTCGTAGAGGATCGTGGTGCGGCGTTCGGCAGCGACCTCGGCGAGGCGCGTGGTCCGGTCCGACCCGCTGCGCGGGACGAACCCCTCGAACACGAAGCGGGTGGTGTCGAAGCCGCTGGTGACGAGCGCCATCACGAGCGCAGCGGGCCCTGGCACGGCGGAGACGCGATGGCCGTGCTCGACCACGGCGCGCACCAGGCGCTCGCCGGGGTCGGAGATGCCGGGGGTGCCTGCGTCGCTGACGAACGCGACGTCGTTGCCGGCATCGAGCAGCTGCAACACCTGATCGATGCGGCTGCGCTCGGTGTGCTCGTTGGCCACGGCCATCCGGACGCCGCTGATGCCGGCGTGCTGGAGCAGCTTGCCGGTGCGGCGGGTGTCCTCGCAGCAGATGAGCACAGCGGTGCGGAGCGCCTCGACCGCCCGGGGTGAGAGGTCGCCGAGGTTGCCGATGGGGGTGGCGACGAGCACGAGCGTGCCGGTGCCGACGGGCGTGACGGGGGTGACGGGGGTGACGGTCACGACCGGAGCTCGATCGTGAGGCCGACGTGCATGCCCCAGCGCGCGAAGGCGCCGGCCTCGGCCTCGATGATCGTGCGGGCGTGCCACACCGGGACGCCGACGCGGTTGCGGTTCATGCGGATGGTCTTGATGACCGTGCCGTTCGCGTCGAGGTAGGCGACGTCGAGCGGGAAGCGCATGCCGAGGGTGTGGATCCAGCGGCAGCGCTCGAGCACCAGCGCGCCGTCGAGGTGGTCGCGTCCGAGCAGGCCACGGCGTCGGGCCTGTCGGTCGCCCGCGACCTCGGCGGACGCCATCACGATGTCGTCGCTGACGATCCAAGCCACGCCGACAGCCTTGCACGCGGCCACCTCGGACGCAGAGCGCGTACCATCGACCCGATGACTGCCGACCCCGACTTGTGCTTCGCGTCCGCCGTCGAGCAGGCCCGTCTGGTGGCCGCCGGAGCCGTGTCGCCCGTGGCGTTGGTCGACAACGCGTTGGCGCGCATCGCCGAGGTGCAGCCGACGCTCAACTGCTTCGCCCACGTGTGGGCCGACGAGGCGCGCGCCGAGGCACGCGCAGCCGCCGAGGCGGTCGCCCGTGGTGAGTCGCTCGGCCCGTTGCACGGCGTGCCGGTGGCCGTGAAGGAGACCACCCAGGTCGCAGGGCGACGGTTCACCTGCGGCTCGCTCACGCAGGAGCACACGGTCGCCGACCGCGACGCATGGGTCACCCGGGCGCTGCGGCGGGCCGGAGCGATCATCGTCGGCGCCACCACCTCACCCGAGTTCGCGCACACCCTCGTCACCGACAGCCCGCTGTGGGGTCCCACCCGCAACGTGTGGGACCAGCGCTACACGCCGGGCGGTTCGTCGGGTGGCAGCGCCACGGCGGTCGCCTCGGGGTGCGTGGCCCTGGCCGAGGGCAGTGACATGGGCGGATCGGTACGCATCCCTGCGGCGTGGTCAGGCCTGGTGGGCCTGAAGCCCGGCATCGGCCGCATCCCCATGGACGTGCTGCCCGGCCTGTTCGACTCGATCAGCCACCACGGCCCGTTGGCCCGCAGCACCGACGACGCGCGGCTGTTCCTGGCCGTCACGCAGGGGCCGGACGAGAGCGACATCATGTCCGTGACCACCCCGCTCGACCTGTCGGCGCCCCTGTCGGGTGATGTGCGTGGCATGCGGTTCGCGATCAGCCCCGACCTCGGCGACTGGTACGTGCACCCCGAGATCGCCGCCGCCGTGCTGGCCGCGGGCGACGCCCTGCGCGGGGCCGGGGCCGTGGTCCAGCCGACCGACGTGCGCTTCGGTGCCGCCGACGAGTGGGTGTGGCTGCAGCTGTGGGGCGTGTTCATGTCGGGCTACTTCGGCCATCTGCTCGACGACCAGCGGGCGTTGCTCGACCCGAACGTGGTGCGCCTCATCGAGCTCGGCAACTCGCTGAGCGCAACCGACTACAAGCGGCTCGAGATCGCCCGCACCGACCTGTGGCGCCGCCTGTCCGGGGTGCTCGCCGATCACGACGCGCTGCTGTGCCCCACGATGGCGCTGCCGCCTGCGTTCGCCGAGCGTGACCGCGACGAGCGGCCGTCGCAGGGTGACGACGGCAAATACCACGCGCACGACATGACCGCGATCTTCAACATGGTCGGCCCGTGCCCGGTGCTGAGCGTGCCGTGCGGCGTGCACACGGCCGACCCGTACACGGGTGTGCCGATCGGCCTGCAGATCGTGGGTCACCGCTGGCGCGAGGACACGGTGCTGAGCATCGGCCGCGCCGTCGAGCTGGCACTGCCCGCGATGTCGGCCCGCCGTCCAGCGATCTGACGTCTCAGGCGCTCTGACGTCTCAGGCGCCCCAGGCGAAGGTCTGCTTGTAGAGCTTCAGGCACGGGAAGGCCTCGACCTCGATGACGTCGGCGCGAGCGCGCAGCGTCGACAACAGCTCGAGCAGGTGCTCTTCGCTCTCGACGATCACCTCGAACATTAGGTCGTACCGGCCGGCGGTGGCGACGAGGTACTCGACCTCCGGCAGCGCGGCCACCCACGCGGCGGTCTTCTCGGTGCGGCTGTTGATGCGGAGGCCGATCAGCGCGACCCGGCGGTCGCCCAGGCCCAGCGGGTCGGTGACCGCCACCACCTGCATGTGGCCCGAGTCGGTGAGGCGCTGGACGCGCTTGCGCACGGCGCCCTCGCTGAGGCCGATCTCTGCGGCGATCTGCGTGAACGGGGCACGGCCGTCGCGCTGCAGGTGCCCGATGATCGCCCGGTCGGTGTCGTCGATCTTGATCATGTGCGGCGGGCGGCGAGAGCGTTCGAGGCCTCGGTGAGCACGGTGCGCAAGGTCGAGGTGATGATCTCGAACTCGGCGGGGCCGGCGGTGAGCGGTGGGCTGAGGGTGATGACCGGTTCGCCGCGGTCGTCGGCCCGGCAGATGAGCCCGGCAGCGTAGAGCCGTGGCGACAGGAACCCGCGCAGCAGCCACTCGGCCTCGTCGTCGGTGAAGGTGCCCTTGGTGGCCTGGTCGGTGACCAGTTCGATCGCGTGGAAGTACCCGGCGCCGCGCACGTCGCCCACGAGCGGGATGTCGCGCAGCCCCTGCAGCATCGACGAGAACAGACCTTCGTTGGCGAGCACGTTGCCGCAGATGCCCTCGCGTTCGAAGATGTCGAGGTTCGCGTTCGCGACCGCGCACGAGACCGGGTGGGCGCCGAAGGTCTGGCCCTGCATGAACGCTGTCGGGTTGCCGATGAACGGTTCGGCGATACGGTCGCTGATCATCACGCCGCCGAGGGGTGAGTAGCCGGAGGTGACGCCCTTCGCGAAGGTGATCATGTCGGGCTGGTAGCCGTAGCGATCGGACCCGAACATGTGGCCGAGCCGACCGAACGCGCAGATGACCTCGTCGCTCACCAGCAGCACGCCGTAGTGGTCGCAGATCTCGCGCACCCGCGGCCAGTAGCCGTCGGGCGGGGCGAATGCGCCGCCGGTGTTCTGCAGCGGCTCCATGAACACGGCGGCCACGGTGTCGGGGCCTTCCATCTCGATGCGGAGGGCGAGGTCGTCGGCGCAGCGCAGGGTGCACGCCGGCAGGTCGCCGCAGTCGTGGCAGCGGTACGTGTACGGCGTCTGGACCTTGATGGCCCCTGGCATCAGCGGCTCGAACGGCGTCTTGATCGAGGGTACGCCGGTGAGGGCGAGCGCACCCATGCTCGTGCCGTGGTAGGCGAGGTACCGCGAGATCAGCTTGGTGCGGCTCGGCTGGCCCTGCAGCTTCCAGTACTGACGGGCGAGCTTGATCGCCGTCTCGACGGCGTCGCCGCCGGTGGGCGTGAGGAACACGCGGTTCAGGTCGCCGGGCGCCAGGTCGGCGAGGCGGGTGGCCAGCTCGATCGCCGGCTCGTGGGCGAACCCCCACGTGGGGAAGTAGGCGAGCTGCTCGGCCTGCTTCGCCGCCGCCTCGGCCAGTTCGCGCCTGCCGTGGCCGACTTGCACGGTGAACAGGCCCGACAGCCCGTCGAGGTACCGCTTGCCGTGCTGGTCGTAGACGTAGCACCCCTCGCCCCGGGTGATCACCGGCACCTCGTCGGCGTCGAACCCCGGTAGCCGGGTGAAGTGCATCCACAGATGGCGCGCGGCTCGCTCGGACAGGTCGGTCGTCATCCGATATTCGTACCACAAGATACGAGATTCGTACACCCGCCACCTGCGTTGCCCGTGCGCTGGCGTTGTCCGTGCGCTGCCCGGTCGTTGTGAACCGAGCGTTCGTGAGGTTCGGCCCGCGCCACGGAAGCTGAAGCTCACCGATGCCGCGGTGTGGGAGCTAGATGGGCTCCATGATGCGGATCTCGTCGGTGTTGGTGCGCTGGTCGATGATCGCCTTGCCGACGATGGCGACGACGATGATGCCGCCGCCGATCAGGGTCGTGGCCTTGGGGACGTCGCCGAGGAAGAGGAACGCCCAGATCGGCACGAGCACCATCTCGGTCTGGGCGAAGATCGTCATCGCAGCGGCGGGCACCTGGCGGGATGCGACGTTGAACAGGATCGTGCCGACGACGATGAACACGCCTCCGTGGAGCAGCGCCCAACCGATGTCGGCCATCGGCGGCACGAGTGTCTTGCCGTGAGCGAGCGTGACGATGCCGCAGATGGCGATCATCATCACCCCGTAGCCGGGCAGCACGGGCGACCAGTCCTCGTCGGGGTTCGAGCGGACCACGACGGCATAGCCGGCGAAGCCGACAGCGCTGCCGAGCGCAGAGAGGTTCCCCACCATGTTCCCGGCCGACAGGTCACCCGCCACCATGACCCCGAGGCCGACGAAGGCGATGCAGATCGATGCGATCGTGACGCGAGTGAACCGCTCCTTCAGCACGATGCGGGCGATGATCGCGCCGAAGACCGGCGTGGTGGAACCGAGGAACGCGGCGTTCGCCGCCGTCGTTGTCTTGACCGCGTACACGAATCCGATCGACGCGATCAGCAGCGTCGCACACGCCAGCATCATCGGCCTGCCCGACGTGTATGCCCTGACGAGTTGGACCGGCTTGCGCTGTGCCCGGGCGAGCAGTTCGATGACGACGATGATGCCGACCGACCGCCAGATCAGGTACTGGAACGCGTCGGCACCGTCGGCGAGTCGGGCGGCGATCGCGCCGAAGCTCCACACGGCGCCGGCCCCGAGGCCCATCATCGACGCGAGCAGCGGCGTGCGTCGACGCTGCGGCGTGAGTGCGGGTGCGGATCCGATCGACATGGGCGCTCCCACAGTAGGGGTGGGGCCGGGTGATTGCCGGAACGGGCGTGTCAGCCGGCTTCGCGGAACGACGCAGGCCGGGGATACCACGCGCCCAGCCCCATCGACGGGCGGAAGGGCGCCCATCGGCCTTCGCGCTGCGCGAGCCGGTCGGACACGGCGACCACGACGGCCGGGTTGAAGCCGAGGCCCGAGTGGCTGCCTCGCACCTCGATGTTCTCGTGGATGTCGCTCGCCTCGTCGATGCACGTGTGCCAGCGCACTACCCCGTCGGTGCGGCTGTAGATCGCGGTCGATGGCACGGTGAGCTCTCCGCGGCCCGACTCGTGGACGGCGAGGTTCGCCCACTCGTTGCTGAACCGGCCCGACACTCGGTCGACGAGCACCGACGCCGATGACCTGTCGCGTTCGGTCATCCGGAACGGTGAGCCGAGTGTGATGACCTGGCGGACGGCGTCGGGGTGACGGCGAGCGAGCTCGCGGGCGTAGATGCCGCCGAGGCTCCAGCCGATGATGCTCACCGGTCGGCCGTGGCGCTCGTGCAACTGCAGCAACCGGTCGCGCAGGCCGTCGACCACGCGGTCGCTGGGGCCGAGGTTGCGGCCGAGCTGCCAGCCGTGGACCCAGTAGCCCTGGGAGCGCAGCGTGGCGCGCAGGGGTGCTGTCGACAGGTCGGTGGCGGTGAAGCCGGGCAGCACGAGCACCGGGTGACGGTCGCCGCGGCCGGCGAGGCGCAGCAGCGGCGATGTCGCCATGAACGCCCCGAGCTCGAACCACGCCCGCCCCTCGGCGAGCTGCAGCAGGCGGTCGGGTGCGCCGATGACCCGCTGCGCGATGCGCACGACCGGCGGCGACTCCTGCTCCACGCCGCCCACCGTAGAGGCTCCGTGAGCCTCGACCGCCACCATGGCGGCCGAACCTCACCGATCTCCGGGCTTCGTGAGGTTCGAGCGCCGCTACAGCGGCCGAAACTCACGGATGCCGACGGATGGCTACACGTTGAAGCGAAACTCCATGACGTCGCCGTCGAGGGGGTGGTAGTCCTTGCCCTCGATGCGGATCTTGCCGAGCTCCTTGGCCTTGTTCCACGAGCCGATCTCGAGCAGCTCGTCCCAGTGGATGACCTCGGCCTTGATGAAGCCGCGCTGGAAGTCGCTGTGGATCCGGCCGGCGCACTCGGGGGCGCTCGACCCGGCGTAGAACGTCCAGGCCCGGGTCTCTTTCTCGCCGGTGGTGAGGTAGGTGCGCAGGCCGAGCAGGTGGTACGCCGACCGCACCATGCGGAACAGGGCGCCCTCACCGAGGCCGAAGCCCTCGAGCATCTCGGCACGCTCGATCGGGTCCTCGATGGCGGCAGCCTCGGCCTCGAGCTGCACGCACATGCCGATGACCTCGACATTGTCGCCGGCGTTGTTGAACTCGGCGGCCACGCGGGCCTCGATCTCGGGAATGCGGTCGAGGTCGTCCTCGCCGACGTTGACCACCACGAGCACGCGGCGGTTGGTGAGCAGGAAGTACGGGGCGAGGATCTCGCGCTGGTCGGCCTTCAGCCCGGCGCGGTAGAGCGGGAGGCCCTCGCTGAGCGCCGCGTACGCTGCTTCGAGCGCCGCGACCTCGTCGCCGAGCGTCTTGTCGAGCTTCGACTGACGCTGCGCCTGATGCATGCGCTTCTCGACGGTCTCGAGGTCGGCCAGGGCCAGCTCGATCTCGACGACGCGGAGGTGGTCGAGCGGGTCGCTGGGGCCGGTGACGTCGTCGTCCTCGAACGCCCGCAGGACGAGCACGATCGCGTCGACCTCGCGGATGTTGGCGAGGAACTTGTTGCCGAGGCCCTCACCCTTGCTCGCACCCTCGACCAGACCGCCGATGTCGACCACCTGCACCGAGGCGTGGATGATCGACTTCGCCTTCGACATGATGGCGAGGTTGTCGACCCGCTCGTCCGGCACCTTGGCGACACCGATGTTCGGGTCCTTGGTGGCGAAGGGGTAGGGCGCTGCGAGCGCACCACCGCCGGTGAGTGCGTTGTACAGCGAGCTCTTGCCCGCATTGGGGAGACCGACGAGGCCGAAGCGTTCCATGGCGGGTGGCAGGCTACCGGCGCCGTGCACCGTGCCCGGACGGTTGGCTCGTAGGATCGGGCGATGACCCCCGTTGCCGCGTTCGAGCGGGTGATGCACTGCCTCGACCGAGCCCGCGCCGACGGGTTCAAGGTGAAGGCGTTCGCCGGTGCGCTCGAGACGGTTCGGGCCACGCCCGATGACGAGCTGCGCTCCCGTGCTGCTGCGGGCACGCTGCAGGAGCTGCCCGGGGTCGGAGGCTTGTCGGCGCAGCTGATCATCGACACGTTCGCGGCCGAGGCGACGGGTGGGTCGCCGGCGTACCTGCAGAAGCTCGAGGACGAGACGCAGGTGACGGTGACGCCCGAGGCACAGCCGTACCTCGACGCGTTGCGCGGCGACTGCCACATGCACAGCCGGTGGAGCGACGGCGGAGCGACGATCGAGGCGATGGCCCGCACCGCCGCATCGCTCGGTCACGAGTACATCGTGCTCACCGACCACTCGCCGCGCCTGACGGTCGCGCACGGGCTCGACCGCGTGCGGCTCGAGCAGCAGCTCGTCGACATCGCCAGGCTCAACGAGCGGATGGCGCCGTTCCGCGTCCTCACCGGGATGGAGGTCGACATCCTCGAAGACGGCACGCTCGACCTCGATGACGACCTGCTCGAACGGCTCGATGTCGTGGTGGCCAGCGTGCACTCGAAGCTGAAGATGGACGGCGCCCGGATGACCGAGCGGATGGTGCGCGCCGTGGTTTGCGATCGACAGCGACGCGCACGCCACGGGTCAGCTCGAGTGGTTGCCCCACGGCTGCCGTCTTGCAGCGGAGGGCCAGGTTCCGATCGAACGGATCATCAACACCCGCTGCGCCGACGATCTGCTCGCATGGACCTCGTCCCGCGGATGACCGGAGTGTCTCGGCGCAGCACCCGTTAGGCTCGTTGACCATGTCGAAGAAGACCAAGAAGCGCAAGGCCAAGCTGCGCCGTTCCAAGGCCAACCATGGAAAGCGTCCCAACATGGGACGTGGCTGACGTCACTCACCCCGGTCCTCCGCCCTCGCGGCGTGAGGAGATCGTCGACGCCCTGCACGGGATCGACGTCCCGGATCCCTATCGGTGGCTCGAAGCAGGTGAGTCGCCCGAGGTGGGCCAGTGGGTGGCCCAGCAGAACCAGCACACGAGACAGGCGCTCGATGCCCGCCCCGACAGGGAGCGGTGGCACGAGCGCCTTTCCGCGTTGGTGGCCTTGCCGACGGCCATCTCGTGCGCCGTCCGTGACGACCGCTTGTTCGTCCTCGAACGGCGGCCCGATGCCGACCAGTTCGCACTGATCGTCCGCTCGGCGTCCGACGCGTCCGCTGCACCGAGGCTGCTCCTCGACCCGGCTGCGATGGCTGCCGATGGTGCCGTTGCGATCGACTGGTACCACCCGAATCACGACGGCTCACTCGTGGCGGTCGGTCTGAGCGAGGGCGGCACCGAGAGAGCGTCCTGCACGTCATCGACGTCGCCACGGCAGCGCTGCAGCCTCTGCGCATCCCCCACACCCGGGCTGCCTCGGTGGCGTGGCACCCTGACGGCAGCGGCTTCTGGTATGCGCGGTACCCCCAGGACGACCACTACCACCGGCACATCCGCTGGCACGCCGCGGGGTCAGACCCGGCGGACGACCCGGTCGTGTTCGACCGCCTCCCCGCGCCGGAGGCCTGGCCCGACGTGCAGGTCTCGACAGATGGCGAGCATCTGTTGGTCGAAGTGGCGGTCGGCTGGTCGCGTACCGAGGCGCATCTGCTGCACCTGCCCTCCGGAACCTGGCAGGCGGTGGTCGCAGGCGTCGACGCGGTCACGTCACTTCGATTCGGCGACGATGAGCTCGTCGGCCACACCACGATCGACGCACCCAACGGCCGCGTGGTCAGGGTGCCGCTCGAGAACCCGGGCGTCGAGCACTGGATCACCGTCGTGCCCGAGCGCCAGGACGTGATTGTCGGTGGCGTTGTCGCGGTCGCCGATGAACTGCTGGTCATCGGCTCGCGGGCGGCGGTCGACTCGATCGAACGGTGGGGCCGGGACGGCGAGGCGCTCGGGTCGGTCGACGGGTTGGGCGTGGTGGCGATCGGTCAGGTGGCAGCCGACCGCGAAGCCGGGGTCGTGTTCGCGGTCGTCTCGTCGTTCGCCGCGCCGACCTGCGTGTGGCGGTATGCGGCCGGCTCGGTCGAGCGGTGGGCGCCCGAGGTGCCAGGGGCCGGCGCTGTGGCGGAACTGGTCGTCGAGCACCGGTCGTACCCGTCGTTCGACGGTACCGAGATCGGGTTGTTCGTCATCCGTCGCGGTGACGTCACGCCCGGCCCCGACGTGCCGCTGATCCTGAACGGATACGGCGGGTTCGCGATCGCCGAGTCGCCGCAGTGGGTGCCGAACCTTGCTGCCTGGTGCGCCGAGGGCGGCGTGTGGGCGATCGCCGGGCTGCGCGGCGGCTACGAGCACGGCGAGCGATGGCACCACGCCGGCTGCCGCGAGCGGAAGCAGAACGTGTTCGACGACTTCCACTGCGCGGGCGACTGGCTGGTCGCCCAGGGAATGGCGAGTCACGAGCGGATGGGTCTGGTCGGCGGCTCGAACGGCGGGCTGCTCGTCGGCGCTGCGCTCACCCAGCGCCCCAACCTTGCCCGCGCCGTGTGGTGCGCCGTACCGCTGCTCGACATGGTGCGCTACCCGCAGTTCCTGATCGCCCGGCTCTGGACCGACGAGTACGGCGACCCGGACGTGCCCGAGGAGTTCGGCTGGCTCTACGCGTACTCGCCGTATCACGCGGTCGAGCGTGGAACGGTCTACCCCGCGACGCTGTTCACCACCGCCGAGGGCGACACCCGTGTCGACCCGTTGCATGCCCGAAAAATGGCTGCGCTGTTGCAGCACGCAGCGGCACGGCAGGACGAGCGTCCGATGCTGCTGTTGCAGGCCGGTCGTGCAGGGCACGGCGTCGGCAAGCCGTCGTCGATGCGGGTGGCCGAGGGCGTCGACGTGCTGTCGTTCATGTCGTGGCAGCTCGACGGGGTGCCGTCGTGACGGCGGCTGTCGGGCTCGACGTAGCCGGTCCCTCTGCGCCGTGGGAGGCGATCGGGCTCACGGTCGTCGACGGTCGATCATGGGTCGGAGGCATCGAGCTGCGGTTCGGTGCCGCCGATGACGTGCCGGCCGAGGGTGTCACTGCGTGGGTGCTCGACGGTTCGCCGCATCGGCCGGCCCTCATCGACGGCCTGTCGACCACGTACGTCGACGACGTCGAGGCGGACGCGTGGGTGCATCCGCTGGGCGCGATCGGGCTCGACCACGTGGTGGTCATGACGTCGTCGATCGAGCGGACCTGCGGTGAGATCGAGCGCATCACGGGCGAGCCGCTCAAGCGGATCCGCGAGGCCGGGCCCGTGCGCCAGGGGTTCCATCGGCTCGGCCCGCTGATCGTCGAGGTCGTCGAGTCCGACCGGGTCGTGGCCGACCATGCCTCGTTCTGGGGCTTCGTGCTGAACGTCGCCGACATCGACGCAGCCTTCGAGCGCCTCGGACCGGACGTGCTGTCATCCCCGAAGCAGGCCGTGCAGCCAGGGCGGCGGATTGCGTCGTTCCGCTCGGCCGCCGGGCTCGGCGCGCCGATCGCCCTGATGTCGGTTCGCTGAAGCAGCTCTTCTGGTCGGTTCCGGCAGGGGGCCGGCTCAGTCGAAGCCCTGGGACCCGTCGTCGGCCAACGCCCGGAGGTGGGCCTTGCCCTCGGCGCAGCCATCGAGCACGTGGCACCATCGGCACGACGTGCCCACCCGCTTCTCGGCCGGGCGTGCGTCGACCGTCAGTTCGACATGTCGTTCGATCGCACCCTCGAGGCGAGCGAGTGCCGTCTCGAGCACGCCCTCGGTGACGTCTTCGACG
>Ga0247831_1005775_pt1 | contig 15164 bp, 11 predicted proteins | sample LaCruzMarch2015__9_FD_192406 | JGI IMG/M metagenome (GOLD analysis project Ga0247831, IMG submission 192406) | Freshwater microbial communities from meromictic Lake La Cruz, Castile-La Mancha, Spain - LaCruzMarch2015_1m | ecosystem: Environmental > Aquatic > Freshwater > Lake | place: Spain... | reverse complement strand
CCGCATTGAAAACGGCGAGCACCCCAGCGTGGCGGCATGGAAAGGCACCAGCGAAGTGGGCACTTCCGTGGTCTTCGGCATTCTGGCCACGATGGTCGCATTTCTCCCCATGCTCGGCCTCAGCGGGGTCAGCGGAAAGATCTGGCCGAACATCCCCCTCGTCGTGATCCCGACCCTCGCCTTTGCCCTGATCCAATCGAAATTCGTGCTGCCGGCGCACCTCGCTTTGCTGAGACCTTACGACCCGTCGAAAAAACTGAACCTCTTCTTCCGCTTCCAGCGCAGGGTCTCCGATGGCCTGGATGCATTCGTGGAAAAAATCTATCAGCCCGCACTCGGCTTCACGCTGAAATGGCGATATGTGACAGCCGCCGCTTTCATCTCCGTCCTGGTTCTCACGCTATCCGTGGTCGGCACGGGACTGATCCAGTTCCGCTTCTTCCCCGATGTCGAGGGCGATATCCTCAGCGCGAAGGTCGAGCTCGCGCAGGGCGTGCCTTTTTCGGAAACCGAAGCGGTCGTGGAGCGCATCGAGGCGGCTGCGTTGCGGCTTCCGGAAAAATTCAAAACGAAAGACGGCGGCGACGTCCTGAGACACGTGCTTACCAGCGCGGGCACGCAGCCATTCCAGACGGGCGTCCCGGTGAACGGCAGCCCCCAGCAAACGCACATCGGTGAAGTGACATTGGAACTCGTGCCCTCTTCCGAGCGCACCGCCAGCTCCGAGGAAATCGTCACCGAGTGGCGGCGCATCGTCGGAACCCTGCCCGGTGTGGTGGAGCTCAGCGTCCAGGCGGAAACCGCGACCTCCGGCAACGCGATCGACGTCGCCCTGACCGGATCGGATCTCGACCAGCTCATCGCCGCCACCGAATACGCCAAGGCCGGCCTGACGGATTTCGCGGGCGTGATCGACATCTCCGACTCGAACCGCGCGGGCAAGGACGAGCTGCGCTTCGGCGAACTCACCCCCGCCGGCCGCGCGATGGGCTTCCGGCTTGGCGATGTGGCCGCGCAGGTGCGGGATGCCTTCTACGGCAACGAAGTCCAGCGCCTCCAGCGCGGGCGTGACGAGGTGAAGGTCATGGTGCGTTTCCCCAAGGACGACCGCCGCACCCTGGCCAGCCTTGAGGAAATGAAGCTCCGCACCCCGCAGGGCGATGAGGTGCCGCTGCTTCAGGTCGTCGAGCTCGTGCCCGGCCGCGGCCCCGCCGTCATCGAGCGCACAGACCGCCAGCGCTCGATCAAGGTCACCGCCGATGTCGAGCCGGGCGTGAACGCGAACGAGGTGGTCACCGCGTACACCGCGAAGGTGCTTGATGAAATTCCCCGGAAATTTTCTGGTGTGCGCTTCGGCTTCGAGGGCGAACAGAAGGATCAGAACGACAGTGTGCGGGAACTCGCCATCGGTTTCCTCGGAGCCGTGCTCGCGATGTATGTAATCATCGCCATCCCGCTGCGCTCCTACTCGCAGCCTCTGATACTTTTAGCGGTGATCCCTTTCGGTCTTGTCGGCGCGATCTGGGGGCACGCCCTGATGGGCATGAACCTCAGCATCATGTCGATGTGCGGTCTCGTCGCGCTCTCCGGCGTGGTCGTCAACGACTCGCTGGTGATGGTCGATTTCGTGAACCGCCACCGCGACCCCTCCGGCAGCCTGCACGATGCCGCCATCGCGGCGGGCGGGCGCCGCTTCCGTGCCATCATGCTCACTTCCGTGACGACGTTCATTGGCATCATGCCGATGATTCTCCAGACCGATGTGCAGGCCCGCTTCCTGATCCCGATGGCTGTCTCGCTCGCCTTCGGCAGTCTTTTTGCCTCGGCCATCACCCTGTTCCTCGTCCCTGGCGCCTACCTGATCATGGAGGATCTTAAAAATCTCCTTTCGCGAGAAAGATCCGTGTGATTGCAATAGAACCCGCCGAATGGGAAGATCCACCACCCCGTGCCGTATTACCCATCCTGCTCACTTTTAAAACCGATATGAAACTTGCTCCCCGCACACGCATTGCCCTGATCTTCCTCGCCGCCCTTTCGGCGCTGCCTTCCATCGCCCAGGTGATCCCCGTCGATCTCCCTCCCGCCGATGCGAAACCACCCGCCGCCGACAAGCCGGTGAAGATCTACATCCAGTCCGGCCAATCGAACTCGCTCGGCTTCGGCGCGGTGAAGCCCGGCGCCCCGCAATACTCGAAAATTTTCCTCTCCGCTGATCCCACCGCACGGAACGCCTCGCTGCCTGTCGCAAGCTCCGCCTTGCTGAAATTCGGCGTGCATGAAGCCACCGCCTCGGTCTTCGCCGGTGCCTTCGATCCGAAGGTGGATTACTCGAAGTTGAAGCCCGCGAAAAAAGGAAGCGTCGCCATCGGTGACACCTCCGCGACGCTTCCCTCCATCGACGGCCCGCACACCGTGGTCGTGGACGCGTTCATCGATGTCCCCTTCGACGGCAACTACGAACTCCACGCCGGTTTCGAATCCAGCGCGCAGGCCATCGCCGTGCTCGACGGCAAGGAAGCCTACCGCAAGGACGGCGAAGGCGCGGCGGTGATCACCAAGGTCGCCTTGAAAAAAGGCCAGCGCACGCCGTTGCGCATCACCTACCTCAAGGGCGGCTCTGCGGCGTTGTGGCTGGAGCAGGTGGATCTCCGGGCCTTCGGCGATCTCGGTCATGTGGTCGATGAGCTGGGACGCTTTCCCCATCTCCGCGCGGAGGACGGCACATGGGTCAAGCGCCCCGATGTTTTCCTCAACGACGCCTACATGGGCAAGGGCAGCAGCGCCCCGCACGGCGTCGATGCCTGCGGCCCGACCTTCGGGCCCGAGCTGGGCTTCGGTTTCGTGATGGGCACCTTCCATAACGAACCGGTCATCGTGATGAAAGCCGACATCGGCAACCGCAGCCTCGGCTGGGACATCCTCCCGCCCGGAAGTATACGCTATACTTTCGAGGGCAAGGAATATCCCGGCTACGGCGAAACGGTCGACGCCGACGGCACTGTTCGTAAACCGAAGGAAGGCGAATGGTATGCAGGCAAACAATACGACGATTACACCGCCTCGATCCGCGCCGTGCTCGACAACTTCGGCGAGCGCTACCCGCAGTTCAAGGATCAGGGATACGAGGTCGCGGGCTTCGTCTGGTGGCAGGGCAACAAGGACATGGGCAGCGCGGCGCACATCGCCAGGTATGAGGAAAACCTCGTCAATCTCATCAAGGCCTGGCGCAGTGAGTTCAAGGCACCCAACGCTCAATTCGTGCTCGCCACCGGTTGCGGCACCCAAGGGACCGAGGGCCCGGGCCTGCAGATCGCCGAGGCGCAGCTCAACGCCGCCGATCCGAAGCGCCATCCGGAACTGGCCGGAAACGTGAAGACCATCGACTCGCGCCCCTTCTGGCGGGATGCCAGCATTTCCCCCAAAAACCAGGGCTATCACTACAACCACAACGCCGAGACCTACATGCTCGTCGGCGACGCCCTCGGCCGCGCGATGGTCGAGCTGAAAGGCGGTAAGGCGGAATACCCCGAGCCCGGCATGGTGAAACCCGTGGACGCGCCCCCGCTGATGCAGCCGTCGACCGCCTCCGAGGTGAAACCCATGATCCCCGCGATCAAGCCCATCATCATGGACGGGCTGCTGCCGGAATTCGCGGAAACCGCCGCGAACGTCCCCTCCTACCTGCGCAAAGGCCACCCGTTCGATGTCATCCTCGGCGGCAACAAGCCCGCCAAGCCTTCGCCGCTCATCGAGTCCCAGCTCGACCAGATGATCGCCTTCTACGAGCTCGTCGGCATCGATGAGTTCGGTTGGAAACCCTTCGGCCCGGAGATGAAAGCCGCCGAGTGGTCATGCCTCACCTTCGATCCCACCGAGAAAAAGGACACGCCAGAAGGTGACCGCTACCGCCCCGTCACGCTGCCCGCAGGTTCGGAAAACTGGTTCGCCGTGGATTTCGATGCCACGAAAGCCGGTTGGAAATCCGCCAAGGCTCCCTTCGGCCAGAAGGACGGAAAACAGGAAGCGCTGATCCCGAGTTGCAATGTTTCCCACTGCGGCTGCGATGTCACGCCCGCCACGCTCTGGGGCAAGGAAGTCCTGCTCATGCGCCAAACCTTCGAGGTGCCGAAGCTCGACGCGGATCACCGCTACCGCATCGTGGTCGGCGGCGCGGGACACGGCTGGTCGGGCGAAGGCTTCGCCCTCTACCTCAACGGCAAGCTCGTCAGCGAAGCCACCGGCGGCTACTACAAGAGCGGCGGCCAGGCGCGCGGCGCTCTCATCCTCAACGATCTCCTGCCCGAGTTCGCGTCCGGCAAGGTCACCATCGCGGTGAAAAGTTTCCTCCGCCAAAACGGTCACCGCAACAAGGCCGCCGCGCCTGCGGGACACATGAGCGTTTGGCTGGAGTCCGCGAAGCTTTCCCCCATCGCTGTGGGTATGGCGACCGCGAAATGAGATATGGCTCTACGAGAGGACCGCAGGTCTTCAGCCCGCCCCGGTGAATCAAGCACCAATGAAAAGGCAGGCGATAGACTTTTTTTAACCGGACTATCGATAAACAAGCCGGGCAGTGGCGGTGCAGTCTCCGGAGGAATGGAAACGGATCCAGTAGGCTTGGAATTCCTCGGGGAAGGTGTGGGTGGTTGCGGCGCCGGGCTTGACTTCGAAGGTCTGGTAGGTCGCCCAGCGTCCTTCGCCGGTGAGGTTGATCTCGGCGGTGAGGGTGACGGGTTTGTCGGCGGTGAGGGTGAGGGTCTTTTTGTCGTAGGCGGTCATAAGGTAGGGGTCGGAGGGGGTGTCCTTTTTCACTGCGCTGTCTTGCCACGGGCCGCCCTGGCCGCGGGGTTTGCCGAGTTTCCAGATGTCATCGATGGCTCCGGCCCAGAGAGCGACCTTGCCGTCGGCGGAGCGGATGATGTGAGGGTTGTTTTCCGGCGCGGCGGTGGCGATGCCGGAGACGACGAAGAGGCCACGGTATGAGCAGTAGTCGTGGACGAGTCGGTTGTGGGTGGCGACGGGGCGGACTTTGGCGAATCCGCCGGCGTTCTCGGCGGGGAGTTCGAAGAAGGTACCGTGGGCGTTGAAGAGGTCGCGCTCGGTGGCGACTTCGCGGCAGACTCGGTATTCGTGTTTGTCGAGGGCGGAGTCGCTTTTCGGGAGGCGCCAGCGCTTCCCGGAGTCGTCCACATAGAGGACAGAAGCGGCATCCACGGTGAGGATGCCAGTGGGGACGGCGCTTTCCTTCTCGGCTTTGAGGGCAGGGGCGGGCTTGAGTTTCAGCTCGGCATCGAGTTCGTAGGTTTCGATGGGTTTCCCGGCGGCATCCACGGCCTCGAAGGCGAGGGTGCCTTTGCCGCCATCGAGGGCGCGGACGATTCCGGCGGTGTGGGCTTCGCCGGGCTTGGCGATTCCGGCGAAGAGTAGATCGGCCTCGGGGGTGCGGGTGTCGGGGTTGTGGTAGGTGAAAACGGCGGAGGCCTTTTCGAGATCGACGGTGGAGGTGATGCGCACCCATGCGCCGGCCTGGCTTTCCGAGAAGGGCACGAAGAGATAGCCGGAGGCGGGGACATCGACTTCGGTTAGCAGCGTCCACTCACCGTTGCCCTTGATGTCGGTCTCGATGCGGAAGGTTTCCTTGCCCTTTACGTTGTGGGTGAGATGGAGGGCGCGGCGGGTGTAACCGGAGAAGAGGTAAGCATCGGAGGGCGCACCTTTTTTCACGGGCTCTTCGGTCCAGACGGCACCGCGTCCGATGACGGGGCCGAACTGGTCGAGCTGCGCTTTTTCAATGAACCAGAGATTGGACTGGGATTGGGGCGCGGGGACGTGGCCCTTGGCCTTGCGCTTGTTAAGGAACTCGGATTTCGCGGTGTCGTCGCAGCCCATGACGAGCTTGCCGTTCCACTCGGCGAAGTCGCCAATGACTTTCAGGTAGTTCGAGCGCGGGGCGATGCCGGAGGAATTTTTCGGGGTGAAGGTGGGCGGGAATTTCCAGAAGGTGCCGTGCATGGTCATCAGGAAATCGGTTTCGCCGATCTCGCGGATGCGGGGCCACTCGGTATTCCAGCCGTGCGCGCCGTCGTAGGAGTGGGAGCCTTTCGGGAGGCGGTAGAAGGTCCAGCCGGCATCCGGCATGCGGACGCCGAGGAGTAGCGAGCGATGGTCCCAGCCGACCGCCCAGATCGGATTGGTGGCGGGGTTTTCGCTGCCATGGATGCCGCCGGGGCCGGTGACTTCGGTGAACTGGTTGCGGCGGACGACGGTCCATTTGTCCGCCTTGCCATCCCACTCGGCGAGGACGCCGGAGGGGGTTTCGGGTTTGGTTTTCGCCTCGTTGCCGTGCTCGCCGTTGTTCGAGTAAACGTAAACGCCCTGGCCGGAGTAGAAGCCCTTGCCGTGGTATCCGGGGAGGCCTGATTTACGCGGGCTGGCCTCGTTCGCCTCGTCGCCCCAAAGCTCGGTGACCTTGAGCGATTTACTCTCAATCTCGTAGATGCCCTCCTCCATGGTCGCGGTGACGGTTTTCCCGGCGGGGTCGGTCAGGTGGCGGGCGGTGGCCGTGTGGCGGCCAAACATTTCCGTGTAGGGGATAGCCCGTACTTTGGAATCCGCGCCGACGGCATACGGGCCGATGAAGAGCTGTTCCGACTCGCGGTGGATCATGCGGTTCGCGGGGGTGCCGCCGATGCTTTCTGAGTGGATGGTCTGGATGAGATCCGGGGAAACGGAGTAGAGCTTGTCATCGCTGCCCTTGGGCTGGTGCGGGGCGTAGGTGATGACCCAGAGCTTTCCCTGCCATGGCACGACGCCGCCGGTGCCGCACTCGCCCTGGGTGTTGAACATGGTGAGGTGCGGGTAGATGCCGCTGAGGGAAACGGGTTCCGCCGTGGCGGCGGCAGTGAAGCCGATGAGGGCTTTGAGTATGTTTTTCATCGAGTTTGCTTATCTCAGGACGCTGCAGCGCTTCGCCCATGCCTGCCAGAGGGCTTTGAGACCGGCGAGGCGCTCGGGTTGTTGTTCGGAAAGGTCGGTGCTTTCGGTGGGGTCTTGCGAGAGATCGAAGAGTTGCCATTCCATCCCGTCGGATTGGATGGCTTTCCAATCGCCTTGGCGGGCGGCCTTGTTGCCCTGGTGTTCCCAGAAGAGGACGCGCGGGGCGGCGGTGTCTTCCTTGAAAACGGGGATGAGGCTTTTGCCTTCCAAGGGGGTGACGGGATGTTCCTTGTGCTTATCCGGGTAGCTTGTGCCGGCGGCTTCGAGGACGGTGGGCATAATGTCGATGACATGCGCGGGCTGGCGGCGGAGCCCGCCCTTCGCGGAAACGGCGGCGGGCCAATGTACGATGAACGGCGTACGTGTGCCGCCGGAGAAGGTGGAGATCTTGTGCTTACGGTAAGGGGTGTTGGAGGCGCCGGCCCACTCGAGCCCGGCGCTGGCGTGGGTGGGGGCGGTGCCGATGGGGGATTTTTCCTTGCCGTTGTTGAAGCCACCGGGGCCGCCATCGGAGGAGCAGCCGTTGTCGGAAAGGAACACGATCATGGTGTTCTCAAACTGGCCGAGTTCCTTGAGTTTGGCGATGAGCTTGCCGAGGTTTTGGTCGATGCTGTCGATCTGCGCGGCGTAGATTTCCATGCGGTGGGCGAGGTCTTCGCGTTTCTTTTCCGGCATTTCATCCCATGCTTTCGCCTTCGGATCGCGGGGGCTGAGGGTGGCGTCCGCGGGAACGAGTCCGAGGGATTTCTGTTTCGCGAAGCGCACCTCCCGCTCCGCATCCCAACCTTTGTCGAAGCGGCCTTTGTATTTCGCGATCTCTTCCGGCTTTGCTTGCAGCGGCCAGTGCGGGCCAATGTGTGCTAGGTAGAGGAAAAATGGCTTCTTCGTTTCCGTAACGGCTTCCTCAATGAAACTGATCGCATGATTGGAAAAATCATCGGTGACGTAGAGGTCTTCGGGCGGATCGATCTTTTTGTCTTGGGAGAAAATTTCGCGCTTTTTTGCGAGCATGGTGTCCTTGAAATAGAACCCGCCGCCTCCGGGTGAGCCCCAGAAGCGATCGAAGCCGCGATCCGTGGGATTGTGGCCTGGGCCCTCTCCGACATGCCATTTCCCAGTCATCAATGTGGCGTAGCCGGCGGGCTTGAGCACTTCGGCGATGGTTACGCAGTCTTCGTTTAACTTACCGCGGTAGCCAGGCTTGCCTTCGTCATCGGTCATCGCGCCGACACCGGCTTGATGCGGATAAAGACCTGTTAGAAGAGAGGCGCGGGTCGGGCAGCAGCGTGTGGCGTTGTGAAAATCGGTGAAGCGGAGGCCGTTGGCGGCGAGGGAGTCGAGGTTCGGGGTCTCGATGCTGGAGCCGTAGCAACCGAGGTCGGAGTAGCCCATGTCATCGGCGAGGATGACAATGATGTTCGGCTTCGCGGCGGCGAGCGGAATAATTGCCGCAAAGAGTAAGAGCAGCGGCTTCATTTTGCTTGGGATTTGAGTTCGTTGAAACGGGTGCGCATTTCGACAAGTCGGTCTTTCTGCGCAGGATCGGCAACGAGGTCGTTTTCCTCGGTTGGGTCTTCGGCGATTTGGAAAAGCTGCTCAAGCTTTGCCTCTGGCCAGTAGAAATATTTCCAATCCTTTCTAACAAGTGCCTCGGAGCCGGGAATGTCGACCTTGCCGGGAAGCGTGGCGTGCTCATAGAAAAACTCGGTGCGCCAGTCATCCGTGCTTTCTGTTAGATAGAGCCGGGCCATATCGCGACCCTGCATGGTATCGGGTGCGGGGATGCCGATGGAGGCGAGGATGGTGGGGGCGAGGTCGACGTTGAGGGTGAAGTTGTCGTCGGTGGTTCCGCGCTTGGCAGCGGGCATACGTGGATCGTGGATAATGAGCGGCACGCGGATGCTTTCTTGGTGCGGATACCATTTATCGCCGAGGCCGTGCTCGCCGTGGTAGTAGCCGTTGTCGGTGGTGAAGATGACGAGGGTGCTGTCGTAGACGCCCTGTCGTTTCAGTTCGGCGATGACCTTGCCGCACGCGGCATCCACCTCGGTGGCGAGGCGGTAATAATTTTTCATCATTTCCTGGTATTTACCCGGAGTGTCGAAGCGCCAATTCCAGCGTATGCGGCCTTCGTTTTTCTCAGTGAAAAATTCAGGGAGACGTTCCCATGATCCCGCGGTGGCGTTCGCCGGGACGGGTATGATGATGTCCTTGTAGAGTTCCATGCTCTCCGGCTGGGGAAGGAATTGCTTGGGGTTATGGTCTTCGGCATGGGTGGCGAAGAAGGCGAGGGTCAGGCAGAAGGGCTTATCCTTGGGGCGGGCGGAAAGGAACTCCAGCGCGTCGTTCTCATTCTTCCGGGTGACATGGATTTCCGTGCCGTCCTTCTGCTTGATCCAATGGGTGCCGGAGTAGGCGCGGCCGAAATCGAATTTATCGGCGGGGAATTTCCCGTTGTGCCACTTGCCGATGTGACCGACCCAATAGCCGTTGTCGCGGAGGATGCCGGGGTAGGTTTTTTCCCATGGTGTCTTGAAGGCGTTGAACGCAGGGTTGCCGTGGCGGGACATCCATTGGCCGGTGAAGAGAGTCGCGCGGCTCACACCGCAGATCGATGTGGTGACGCAGTTTTGCGTGAAGCGGACTCCCTTTGATGCGAGCGCGTCGATGTTGGGAGTCTTTACGATGGGGTTGCCCGCGCAGCCGAGAGTGTCGAAGCGCCAATCATCGGCATAGAGAATGACGACGTTGGGTTTATCATTTCCGAGAGCGCTTCCGAAAGCGGCCACGGCGTAGAGTGAGAAAAGAATGTTTGGTAGTATGTATATTCTCATAGCAAAGGACTCGGTTCTTTTTGCGTGAAACCCTGCGCAAGTCAATGCAACCCAGCCAAAGATCCTTTCAGAGCGCGGCTCTGAGGAATTTCCACTTCCTTCTAGACCGTCATACCCGCTTCGCGTAATTTCGCGCAGCTACATTGTTCCGAATGGAAACCCTCCTACGACTCTCCAACACCACCGCCCCTAGCACTCTCATCGAAGTGCTGGACTCACTCAAAAAAGAACACCTCGATCCGAGTCTCGAATCGAAAGCATGGGGTGATTGGATTTACCTGTATGGATACAGGTCGGTGATTAGCATCGAGTCGAACCGGGGCCTGAGTTCATCTGCAACCATCGAACACGCCGAGGGTGAGGAAGGCGGCGAACTCGTGCAATGCATCCACCGCGCCTTCGCCCGGTTGGGATGGCATGGCGTAGATGAGGATGGGGAGTTCGAACTCTAAAATGATTTTCACTCATCCCGCCATGATCAAACGCATCTTCCTCGCCCTCTTATTCGGTTTTAGCACCACGAGCGCCCATCAGGTGGATACGGTGGAACTCGAACTCCTCCAGACGGATGGGAAATGGAAGCTGGAGGGTTTGTTGGACATCGCCTACATGATGCCCGAGTCGCGCGGAGTGGAGGATGCCCCGCCGCTTTTTCGCAAGGATGTGATGGCCGCCGCTCCCGAAACGCATGCGCGGTATGCGCGTGTCGCGGAAGAGACCATGCGCAAACTCCTCAAGCTGGATTACAACGGCAAAGAGCTGAAATGGGACATTCGCTTTCCAGAATTTGAAAAATGGCCGCTTGTCCTGTCACCCGAAGAGGGAGGTTGGGCGCTGATGAAGGTCGAGATCACTACCCCCGCCTTGCCCGGCCCTGGTGACTTCTCCGCCTTTTGGAAAGACGATTTGCAGTCCGACCTCTACATCATCTTCGAGGAAGGGACGAACATGCCTACTGTTTTCCCGATCTCATCTGGCATGTCAGCGATACTGCTTAAAGTCCCGGAGGGCCCGGACAAGCCGAACGCCACGCCCACGCGAGCCGCGCAAACTGAAAACTGGATCATTTCGGGCTTCCGGCATGTCGTCCCGCTGGGACTCGACCATCTTCTTTTCATACTTGGGCTATTTCTTCTCGCCCCACGACTAAAGCCGCTCCTCGGGCAATCGCTTTTGTTCACATTGGCCCATTCGATCACACTCGCGCTTGCCGTGTTCGGCCTGATCAGCCTGCCTTCGCGTCCCGTGGAAATTCTCATCGCCGCCAGCATCGCGTGGATCGGCATTGAGAACCTGCTTTTGCGGAAACTGAAACCTTCGCGGCTCTATCTTGTCTTCGGCTTCGGTCTGCTCCATGGCCTCGGCTTCGCCGGGGTGCTGCTGGAAAAACTCGGTAATCTCAAGGGCGCGGATCTCGCCCTGCCATTAATCGGGTTTAATGTCGGAGTAGAACTTGCCCAACTCACCGTGCTCACGATTGCGGCACTCAGCCTCTGGCCGCTGCGGAAATGGACGGATAAAATCCAGCTTGGCGGCTCAGTTCTAATCGCTATTGCCGGACTGTTCTGGATGTGCGAGAGGATTCTTGTCTGATCATTTTTTGAAATTTCCGTCGGAATCCGAACTTGCGGGTTTGACATAGGTAGACCCGCCCCGCTTAATCTTCCCGATAGCGAAAAAACAAACCGCATGAGCGAAAACGAAAACAAACCCCCGTCCAAGCAGACCTCAAGTGTGCCGTTGAAGAAAGAAACCGTTCGCGTGACGCTGAAGGCCGCAGATGCCCCTCCGGCCATGCCGTCCGCCACTTTGCCAGCCACTCCTGCGCCCACGATCAAGCCTCCAAGCCCTCCCATCGCGCCACCTGCTACCTCCGCTGTCAGACCGCCGATGATACAGCCACCATCCGGTGCACCCACCGCGATCAAACCGCCCGCCCCGGCACCCACGATTCCGCTTCGCACAGCCGGCGCCCCGACTATGGGTGCACCCACCATCAGGCTTGCCACCTCAAACGTACCGGTCGGAGCGCCCACCATTGCGCTCAAGACGGCGAATATCCCGCTCACGGGTGCCGGCGCACCCACCATCGCCTTGAAAACGGCCAATACACCGCTGCCCGTAGCTGGTGCAGCTACTGTTTCGTTACCCAAGGCCACTGTCGCGCTCAATCCGCCTACCAAACCTCTAAGTCCGATTGGCGCGGCCGTGACTCAAAAGCCCACCCTCTCCACTGTGGAGGAGGTAGATGATGAGACCGGTGCAGACACTTTCGCCAAGGTTCTCGCTAGTGTTGGGCTTGTTGCAGCGCTCGTTGTGCTTGGAATCCAGCTGAAAATCTCGAGCATCTGGATCGGAGCCGAGGACAACGTCAGGAAAGGTGAGTGGTCGCTGCTCCTTGAATGAAATCCCCAACAAAATCCTCAATATGATACTCGGCATAATCAATACTCTCATCGCAGGCGTCGTCCTTTATCTCTCATTCATCGGGGCGCACCTCCAGTAATTTCCTTTATCTGAGTTGCATCGAACTCCGCTCCCGATTCCAAATATTGGAAACATGAATAGAGGTTTTTCTATTCCCACTCTTGACGCGGTGGCATGAGGGTTTCAAAGTATTGGCATGGCAATAAACGTAACGGAAACCAATTTTCAATCCGAAGTCATAGATTCCGACCAACCTGTTCTAGTCGATTTCTGGGCAGAGTGGTGCGGTCCCTGCAAAATGATCGGTCCCATTCTCGACCAACTGTCCGGCGAGATCGAAGGCCATGCAAAGGTGGTCAAGGTCAACGTGGACGAGGCGCGCGAGTTAGCCGGGAAATACAACGTCCGTTCCATCCCCTTGCTCCTGTTCTTCAAGAACGGAGAGATAAATGATCAGATCGTGGGCGCAAACGTCACCAAAGAACAGCTTAAGGCCAAGCTCCTGGCACTTGTTTGAAAATGGGTAGGTTTTTCACAAGGCTTCGGCGGATTTCCCGTCGGAGCCTTTTCCTTTGGCATGAAACTCATCGGTAAACCGAACTCATGATCGTAGCGTTCCACAAGCCCTACGGAGTCCTTTGCCAGTTCACCCCCGATCAGCCCGGACAGCGCACACTAGCAGAATTTGGATTACCCAGGAATGTCTATCCGCTCGGGAGGCTCGACATGGATTCGGAAGGCTTGCTCCTGCTATCCGATGAAACCGGACTAAATGAACGCCTACTCCATCCCAAACACGCCCATCCTCGCACCTATCTCGTGCAGGTTGAGGGCATTCCGAACTCTTCCGCGATCACTGCCTTGGGCGAAGGTTCCATCGTCATACGCGGACACCGCTGCCTGCCGTGCGAGGTAACAATCCTATCACACCGTCCGGAGATTCCTCCGCGCGAGCCGCCGATCCGTGTGCGAAAGGAAATCCCAGACACCTGGATACGAATCAAACTCACGGAAGGGAAAAATCGCCAGGTCAGACGGATGACGGCAGCGGCCGGACATCCAACCCTAAGACTGATTCGCATCGCAATTGGGAGCTTTTCGGATCCATCGCTTGCCCCCGGTGACTGGAGGGAATTGGACAGCGTTGACCAGACGCGCGCTGAACTCAGAAATCCATACTAATCAATTTTTTGCTGTTTCTTAAGCCACTTCTCGAAATGCCGATCTTTAGCCTGTTGCTCAAGCAGGCCGAGATCACCTCCCACCCCTAGATCCGGTACGGGTCGTTTTCCCAGTTTCACCGTAATACCGATAGCTCCTTCCGGAGCTCTTTGAACCATGAGGCTAACCTCCACCGACGGCTTCTTTGCCGCCACGGCCTCACTGAATTTCGTCATAGCGGAGGCCTCTTCCCAAATGATCCCATCAAGGGAAACAATCAAGTCACCCATCTTCACACCCGCCTGTTCCGCAGGGCTGCCGTTCATTACATCCAAAACCCTGATGCCGAAACGCACCTTCTCACCCTGCGCCGCATCGAGAGGTTCCTCTTGCATCAGGATACCCAGATATCCCTGCCCATCGGAAAGATAATCAATATTGGCTAGCACCTTGAGGATATCGAGCGCGCGTTTCCTAACTTCAGGATCATGATGCTCTTGGGACAAACTTAGAAATTTCGGGATCGCCAACTGGGGACTCTTCATAGCCCATGCAGAAAGTTCTGCATGGGCACTTTCCCTGATGGTGAATTCTTCGGATCCCAACTCTTCGATCCACCGCTGCTTTGGAGCGGCCTCCCCGTAAATTAAAGATATTGGCAACAAGCAAAAAAGCGCGAAGCTGGCCAGTGCATTCATTACGGTCACTAATTTAATGCGAAAATGATAACTATCCCCGAGATAGGGAAGCCCTCAACCTCCCCAAAAATTCTTCTCAGGGATCTCCAAAGTATCATCTGGCTGCAGTGGAATTTGCTTAAATTGGGGCTTTTCAATATCTAACATCTGCGTCTTGCCGGATCGATAAAGTTTCACTCTTCTAAGGCTACCGAATTCGGTGGGTCCGCCAGCTGCTTGGACCGCTTGCCAAATCGTGAGATTTCTATGGAAAGGGATGGGGCCTGTTTTTCTGACATAGCCACCCACGTGAATCACCTGAGTTCTTACCCCAGTGCCTTCGGTTGTCCAGACAACTTGGATTGTGGGGTCCGCATAAATCTCGGAGGTTTTGTAGGCATTCTGTATGGATGAAGCTAGTGCCTCGGGACTTAGCCCCGCAGCCCTCATGGTTCCGATAAACGGCAAGTTGACAGTACCACTCTCTGAAACCGGATACATCCCGTCGATCCTACTTTTTTCATCCCCGGGCACACCCATGATTGTGATTTGAACGGATGTGCCCGCCTCGATTTGAGAAAGCACAGGACTGATGAATGAAAAAAAAGCAACCGTAAGTATTACAAATGTATTCATAATTGTTTTTTTCATAAAAATGAGATGTGGGGATTTTATTGGAAGCTAGCGATTCTGATCATCTAACGAGATAAATATAGCGGTCTGTATTAATACAAATCGTTTTCCTTTGTATCCGATACTACATGAGTTGTTGTTTGTTTGCTCTTAGTATTTGCTGCGACAGGTGTTATGATTTGATTCTCAGCCGGAGCGTAATAAGTGTAGTAACTGGTGTAATATTGATATTGGCTATCACTCCGTAAATCAACGTTGTTTAGAACAACGCCGATAACCTTGCCACCCACATTCTCCACCGCTTGTTTGACGCGCATGAGCATGTTTCGCGGCAGCTTGCGGTGTTGCACGACGATTATGGTAAGATCAACCTCACTTGCCAGGACAGACGCATCACTTACGCCAAGGATTGGCGGGCTATCAACGAGAATCA
>Ga0247831_1005768_pt1 | contig 15175 bp, 10 predicted proteins | sample LaCruzMarch2015__9_FD_192406 | JGI IMG/M metagenome (GOLD analysis project Ga0247831, IMG submission 192406) | Freshwater microbial communities from meromictic Lake La Cruz, Castile-La Mancha, Spain - LaCruzMarch2015_1m | ecosystem: Environmental > Aquatic > Freshwater > Lake | place: Spain... | reverse complement strand
TCGCTGGATCAAGCCGCCCGATATGGTTCGTCGTCACAATGAACTTCAGCCCATCGGGCGTCTGCATCCCATCCATCGCGTTCAAAATCTCATGCAGCGCCGACCCGCGCGCAGCCCCCGCACTGCCCGCTTGGCCCTCGCCGCCCACCTGGATATCCCGGTTCAAGCTCCCCGAAATCGTGTCGATATCTTCAATCAGGAACAGATCGGTCTTGGTCCCGGTCAGAAACGCCGCACCAAGCCCATGCAGCGACTTGATGTACTTGATATTCAAATCGAAATCCGACGCCAGCGCATGGATGAGGCTCGTCTTGCCCGTCCCCGGCGGCCCGTGCAGCACAATGCCGAGCTTCCATGGAATGCCGCGCGCCGCGTGCCAGTCTTCCGCGCCCATAAACCACGTCAGGCGTTGAACGAGACGGTCCTTGATCGCCTGATCGACAAACACGGTCTGCAGCCCGCGCTTGCGCCGCCGCAGTCCGCCTGCACTCCCGCCCTCGGAAAACATCCCCACATAAATCGACGTCTTGAGGTCGTCGGGACGGCTGTCGGCCACGAACCGTTCAACCACCCCCCGATCTCGCGTCAGAAACGAAATGGTGATCGTCTCGAACGGTGCGATCTGCTGCGCAGACTTGGCCTTGACGTACTTGAACAGCGTCCCCTGATACGTCCCCCATCCGCGCCCGAACCCGGTCTGCAACCGCCCGTCCTTCATCTCCAGCGACCGGCTGAACAACGACAACCGCAGCCCCTCGATGAAGGCATCCACCTCCCCGTACTCATTCGATTGGCTCTCGACGAACACCTTGGTCCATATCGTCCGCTCCACAAGATCCAACAGGGCCTCGGGAACCGCGCGCAAGACATACATCGCCGACCCGAACGCCAGCGTCCCGATGCCCCCATCAGAAACTGATTGGTCGTCAACGCTGTGTATGCCGTTTCCAGAAGCGTCATGATCATCCCTCACACCACAAACTCGACCATCTGTCGTCGACACATATATCTGAGGTCACCTGAAACACCGCTGACGGATTGGTAATGGAGTGCGAACTTCCCCCTCGCCCTCAAGCCCCTTGCCCGATATACCCCGGCGATGACAGCTCCGCTCCTCGCCGCCCCATCGACCCCATTCGAAATCTTCCTCGTCGCCTCGCCCGGCCTTGAGCCTAGCCTTTGCGACGAAGCCCGCAGCCTAGGCTTCACCTCGGCCAAAGCCATCAAAGGCGGCGTGACCCTCACCGGCGGCTGGCCCGATGTATGGCGCGCTAACCTCGAAATTCGTGGCGCGAGCCGCATCCTCGCCCGCATCGGTGAGTTCCGCGTCATGCACCTCGCCCAGCTCGACAAACGCGCCCGCAAGGTCCCTTGGGGCGACATCCTGCGCAAAGACGTGCCCGTCCGCGTCGAGGTCACCTGCAAAACCTCGAAAATCTACCACTCCGGTGCCGCGACCCAGCGCATCGAAACCGCCATCCGCGAAACCCTCGGCTGCCCCATATCGCCCGAGGCCGAGGTCTGCATCAAAGCCCGCATTGAAGACGACCTGTGTACGTTGGCGGTCGACACCTCCGGCGAACTGCTCCACAAACGCGGCCACAAGGAAGCCGTCAACGTAGCACCCATGCGCGAAACGATGGCCGCCATGTTCCTGCGCCAATGCGGCTACACCGGAACGGAACCCGTCGTCGACCCCATGTGCGGCTCGGGCACCTTCATCATCGAGGCCGCCGAGATCGCCTCAGGCTTGAAGCCCGGCCGCGCGCGCAGCTTTGCCTTCAAACACCTCGCAACCTTTGATGCCGCCGCTTGGGAGAGCCTTCGAGCCACCGCGTTGCCGCTGATCCCGTCCGTCAAATTCTATGGCAGCGACCGCGACGCCGGTGCAATCACCATGTGCCAAGCCAACGCCGAACGCGCAGGCCTCACCGCCATTACCGATTTCCGCCAGCATTCCATTTCCGACCTCACCCCGCCCGACGGCCCGCCCGGCCTCGTCATCACGAACCCGCCCTACGGCGCGCGTATCGGAGAAGCCAAAGCACTGTACCCGCTCTATCGCGCCCTCGGCCAAACGCTGCTGACGCGCTTCAAAGGCTGGCGTGTGGCCCTGATCGCGACCGAACCGACGCTCGCCAAAGCCACCGGCCTTCCGTTCATCACGCCGCCCCAACCACCCGTTCTCCACGGCGGCCTGCGCGTCACGCTCTACCAGACCCGCCCCTTGAAGTGATCACAACGCCCCGGCCAACGAGGCTCAAATAACAACAAAAAACTGGTGGGTCTGGGAGGCTGCGCCTCCCAGCGGGGCTGCGGGGCAGGCCCCGCCGGCAGCATCGCTGCCGTTAACGGCGATCATCAGGCCGACGCCGCACGCCGCACGATCCGCGACCGGCGGCTGGGCACGCGGCGGCCCAGGCTGGCAAATTGCGCACTCTCGATGTTGCCAAGGAATAACCGCGCCGCATTTTCCCAGCTGAAATCGACCGCCTTGGCCCGCACCGCCGCCTTGTCGAGCAACAGCGCTGCACGCGCGGCCTCGCCCAAATCTTCTGACAACACCCCGGTCACGCCCGGCGTCACCACGTCGATCGGCCCCGTCACGGGAAACGCTGCAATCGGCAATCCGGAAGCGATTGCTTCCAGCTGCACGATCCCGAACGTCTCAGTCCGGCTCGGCAGCACAAACACATCGCCCGACGCATAGCACTCGGCCAGATCGTCGCCGACACACTTGCCGGTAAACACCACGTCTGGATATCGCGCGCGCAATTCGCCCAGTTGAGGCCCATCGCCCACCACAACCTTACAGCCCGGTAGATCGAGATCGAGGAACGCTTGGATGTTTTTTTCGACGGCCACACGGCCAACGGTGATAAACACCGGCCCCTCGCCAAACCGGCGCACGGGCCGTGGCGCAAACATCTCGGTGTCCACGCCCCGGGTCCACGGCAGAATGCGGTCAAATCCGCGCCCCGCCAGTTCCTGTGCCAGCGACGGCGTGGCAACCATCACGCCGGCACCCGCGTTGTGAAACGACCGCATCAGGCTGTAGGACCACGACTCAGGGATGCCAAACCGTGGCTTCAGATATTCTGGAAATCGCGTATGAAAGCTGGTGGTGAAAGGGATGCGCCGGGCGATGCAGTGCCAGCGCGCCATCCAGCCTACAGGTCCTTCGGTCGCAATATGGACGGCGTCAGGCGCTGCTTGGGCAAATCGACGTCGAACCCGGGCAAAGCCGGGTAAGGAGAGCCGTATCTCGGGATATGTCGGCGCGGGCACCGAGAAGAATTCAACCGGGGTCAGGAAATCGAGTTCGGCACCCAGCTTCTGCGCTTCTTCACCCAGCCGCTCGTATGTCCGCACGACTCCATTAACCTGCGGCCGCCACGCATCCGTTGCGACCAGGATTTTCATCAGGCAGCTTTCAGCTCGGCATCGGACCGCACCACTTCGAGTTTCGGGCGCGCCCGCATGACCGCCAGCCAGTTGATCATCTCAAGCTCGCCGTTGGCGTTCTCGCCGACCGCCGTGCAACTCTCCACCCAATCCCCGGTGTTCACGTAATGCACGTTGTCGAACTGCCGCGACGCAGCATGGTGGATGTGCCCGCAGATGACACCGTCGACTTCCCGGCGCTTAGCTTCCTCGGCGAGGTTCTTTTCAAAGTCGCCGATGAAATTCACCGCCGTCTTGACCCGGTACTTGAGGTAGCTCGATAGCGACCAGTAGCCAAATCCGAACCGGCGGCGCACGAAGTTCAACGGCCAATTGAGCCACAGAGCGAATTCGTAGCCCCGGTCGCCCAGGAACGCGAGCCATTTGGCGTAGCGCACCACCACATCGAATTCGTCGCCGTGCAGAATGAGATAGCGCTTACCAGCCGCCGTTTCGTACATGGCTTGACGCTCGATCTCGATGCCGCCAAACTTCTGCCCGCAATATTCGCGCAGGCCTTCGTCGTGATTGCCCGGAATGTAAATAATCCGCGTGCCTTTGCGCACCTTGCGCAATAGCTTTTGAAGCACGTCGTTGTGAGACTGAAGCCAAACGGCGCCCCGGCGAATGCGCCAAAAATCCACCACGTCGCCGACCAAATAAATCGTCTCGGCGTCGTTGTGCTTCAGGAAGTCCAGCAGCATATCTGCTTGGCTGGCCCGAGTGCCCAAATGAATATCGGACAGGAACAATGTTTTGTAAGTCGGCATAAGCTTTTAGCGCTCCCGTCGCGAAGAATAGCCGCAAGTCTCGGGCTTGTCACGCCAGACAAGACCTCATTCCATTGCAGGAGTGTGACATTTGCTGTCCATGCGGTGAGTTGCCCGGTCGCAGATGCCCTTTAATCGTGGAAAACCTTAAATTAACGCTATCAGACCTACCTCCTAAAACCCACCGTTTAATAGATCCGTGACGGAAAGTAGCGCTGCATGAGTTCGTCGAATCGCCCGCTTTCCCGCACCTTGACGAGCGCCCCGTCGATCAGCGTCTTCAACGGCGGGTCAGATTTGGGCAGGGCGATGGCGATGCCGTCGCCAAAAAATTTAGGCTCCATAAACGGCCCGCCTTTCAGCTCGCAGCACTGACGGCTGTTCGTGCCGTTGATCCACAACGACAGTCCGATGGCGTCGTCGAACAGGTAGGCAACCTTACCATCGGCCAACGCTTCACGGGCGAGTTCAATCGACTCGAAGGTCTTGATCGCGCTCTCGTGGAAAAACGTCTTGAGATACGCCTCATGCGCCGTTCCCTTGGCGACGCCGACCGTTTTCGCCTCCAGCGCTTCCGGGGTCGTCTCGACCACTTCGCCATCCCGCTTCCCGGCAAAATGCCCCGGCGTGTGGAAATACCGATCCGAAAAAGCAACCTTGGCAACCCCGGCCCACGTCACCCTCTGCGCCGCAATCGCGCCGTCGGCTTCGCCAGCGATCAACGCCTGGAACTGTTCGTCCCACGGCCGCACCTTGATGTCGCAGGCGGCATTGACCTCCAGGCAAATGGCACGCGCCAGATCCACGTTAAATCCCGTCAGCGCTCCTTCCGCGTCTGCATAATTGAACGGGGGAAAATCCCCTTCAGTGACGAACCGCAACACGACCCGCCGCTGAGGGTCGGCAGCCGGCGCCGCACCAAAGTCGGCCGCCCCTGGGTCTGCAGCCGCGCCATCCCCCTCCGCTGCCATCGCAGACGGGGCAAACGTTAGCAACTGCACAGCCGCCAGAGCGAGAAAACAAATGAGTATCGTTTTGCTTTGGGTCATCATACCGTCATGATACGCACTAAGCGGCGGCCAGCGGCGGCAGCAACACAGCTCAGCACAGAGTTAACGGGACCAGTATTAGCCGCAAGCAAGACCGCCAGCAACCTCGCACGGCGTGGGTGGCAAGGAACGTTACCGTTGACACAGACATCAATGCCTCGATCCAGCAGAACAGTGGGCCAATACAAAGCATACCCAGCCGACCCGGTTGATCCCCCGCCAATGTCGCCCAACGAGCGCTTGGATCACGCCGTCGCCCACCTCTTACGGCAAGCTCCGTCCATGTCGGCCAGCACCGGCCTGTGGCCTGCCCAGCGCCGTTGGTTGACAGCCGTCGGCATCGCGGCAGGCTTGATCGCGATCACCGCTCCGAGCGCTGCCTCCCTGACGGTTCAATTCATCTTTGCGGCAGCTTTTGCGATGCTGCTAGGCGTCCGCTTGCTGGCTCTCCATCATGCCCTCAGCCCGCCTCGAACCGTCCCCATTGAAAGCCTGACACTCGCCAATATCGACACGCCATTGCCAGTCTACACAGTGCTCATCGCACTCCATGCCGAAGTACCCGTCGTCCCCCAGTTGGCGGCCGCCATGCGGGCACTGAGCTACCCCGTCGACAGGCTCGACATCATTTTCGCCCTCGAAGCCCACGACGAGCCGACCCGGGCGGCCCTCCTCGCCGAAGACCTCCCCCCGCACATGCGCCTTGTGATCGTCCCACCAGGCCTCCCGCGCACCAAACCGCGCGCCTTGTGCTACGCGCTGACGTTCGCCCGTGGCGACTACGTCGTGGTCTTCGACGCTGAAGACGTCCCCGACCCCCGACAACTTCACTTGGCCCTGACGGCTTTTCGCGCCGGCGGCCCTGATCTTGGCTGTGTCCAGGCCGCTCTGGCTATCAACAACGCCAACAACTCCTGGCTCACCGCCCAATTTGCGATTGAATACACGGTCTTGTTCGATGCCATTCTGCCAGCCTTTGCAGCAAACCGCCTGCCCATTCCCTTAGGTGGAACCTCAAACCACTTCGCCCGCCAAGCCCTTGACGATGTTGGCGGATGGGACCCCTATAACGTCACCGAAGACGCCGACCTTGGACTGCGCCTCGCCCGCAGCGGCTGGCGCGTCGGCGTGCTGCCCTCGACGACCTGGGAAGAAGCGCCTGTCACGTGGCGGCCATGGCGTAATCAGCGCACGCGCTGGCAAAAGGGCTGGCTGCAGACCTATTTCGTCCACATGCGCGATCCAACCAGGCTCTATCGCGACCTGGGTCCAGCCTCATGGCTATGGTTTCAAATCGTGTTGGGCGGCGGCCTTTTATCTGCACTCGCCCACCCTTGGTTTTTCGTCGCACTCGCGAAGGACGGTTCCAACGGCCAGCTTTTCCCGCCCCTTTCGGAGGGACCGTCCGCTTGGCTCTGGTGGATCGGCGTCATCAATCTTACCACAGCGGCAGCCGTTACCATCGCACTGGCGCGCATCACATTGCGGCGCCGTCGCCGCAACGATCTGCTCTTGCAAGCCGTGTTGTCCCCACTGTATTGGCTGCCCGTCTCAATCGCTGCCTACGCAGCCATCCTCGAATGGATTCGCGCGCCGTTTTACTGGGCCAAGACCCCCCACGGCAAAGTCCATCTCCCAGCCGACCCCCATCTGCAATCGGCACGCCCCGACGACGCCCAGCAATTGGATGTGGAGAATCGCGCATGAGATCGGCGTCGGGATCTTCCAAAGGCACCCCGACGCCCACCCTGACCATCAGTCCTTATGCTCGTCCGCAATCGGGAACACTTCGGGCACGTGGATCGCCTCCGGCACCGGGATTCGCACGTAATCGGGATTGTAAACCCGCTCTGGCAGCACCACCAGCGGACGCTCGATCTCCTCATAGGGGAAATGCGACAGCAAATGATGGATGCAGTTGATGCGCGCTGCTTTTTTGTCGTCGGCTTCCACGACCCACCACGGTGCCTCGGGAATATTGGTCCGCGCCAGCATCGCTTCTTTGGCCTTCGTGTACTGCTCCCAGCGCCGCCGCGATTCCAAATCCATCGGCGACAATTTCCACTGCTTCAGCGGGTCGTGTATCCGCATCTGAAACCGCAGGTTCTGTTCCTCGTCCGAGATCGAAAACCAATACTTGATAACCGTGATACCCGACCGCACGAGCATCCGCTCGAACTCCGGCACGGACCGGAAGAACTCCTCAACATCCTCTTCGCTACAAAAGCCCATCACCCGTTCGACGCCAGCCCGGTTATACCAGCTCCGGTCAAACAGCACGATTTCGCCGGCCGCTGGCAGGTGCGCGACATAGCGCTGAAAGTACCACTGCGTCCGTTCCCGCTCATTGGGCGCGGGCAGCGCCGCAACCCGGCAAACACGAGGATTGAGCCGCTGCGTAATCCGCTTGATAACGCCGCCTTTACCAGCCGAATCGCGACCTTCAAACACCACGACAACACGTTTCTTGTTGTGCACGACCCAGTCCTGCAACTTCACGAGCTCGCGCTGCAACCCCAGCAGCTCTTTGAAATAGCGCTGCCTGTCGGCGGTCTTAATGTCGCTCGGATTGTCGAGCCCCTCCATCAACCCCGCAAGATTCTCGTCATCGAACTCCAGCTCAAGCGCCTCATCGAAACTGTCGGCCAGTTCGAGATAGGCCTCTTCACGCGTGGCCTTACGTCTGGAGTTGTCCGGGTTCATGCACTGGTCCTCTAAAGTTGCCACAAGCAGGCCGATCAGACCGTTCTACGAATGATTTGTGACGTGAATAAAAAATTCATGAGCCGCCATCCAGCCAGGCAAACCGGAACTACTGGAACTATTGAAACGCCGAGTACGCGATAACCGCCGCAAACCCAGACAGGATGATCGCGCCACTGCGTTCAATCCAGCCGCTGGCGCCCCCGTTGGCAACGTTCGATCTCAACGCAGCACCGATCCCAATCCAACCCAGTGCTGACACGGCAATCAGAAAAGGCAGCAAAACCGCAGCCTCGGGCCGGAAAACAAGCGCGCCAGCCGCGTCTTGCGGCATGACGAACATCGCCAGAACCAGCGCCTTCGGGTTCAGCAATGTCGTGAAGAATACGTGACCCCAACGAACCGGCTTGCTCTCCCTTGTTGCCAGTGCAGGTGGAGACCACAAGCTCAATGCAATCTGGATCAGCACAGCTGCCGCCGCCAATCGCAAAACCCGTCCGGCGACAGGAATTGCCTCAATGATCGGCGCGGCGACACTGATCAGTGCAACCACCGCCAGCCCATATCCTAAGATCGCAGCCATCACGAGATGAGCCGAACGCCGCAATCCAGCTGACGTGCCTGCAATGGCGAGCAGCGCATTGGTCGGTCCCGGCAAAGCCAGCGTCAGCGCAACGACAATGATAGTAGCGGTCAGTTGCATGGCCCGGCTTTGGCAGACCTCCGCCAAACCGGCTTTGACCAAGATCAGAAAGGTTTAACATCGGGCGCTCACGGACACGAACTATTCCGGCATTCAATACACAGGCACCTATGGACACACGAAAACATTCGATGTGTAGAGAGTGGCTAAAGGAACAACAAAAAATTGCAACAAACCCAACGAAACATGCGGTGGCGCTCCAGGACTAACTACCAAAAAGTAAAAATCCTTCTCTTTCGAACTCTCGCAAGAAAAACCACCACATCCCGACAAGACGAGCTAATCAATGTTAGTCTTGCAAGATCTCGCAATCGGCCATCCACCTCAAACTGCCCACCGGTTATCCCCTCCAAAAGAGCGGCGACGACTTCTTCTGAACGCCGCTTAACGTCGGCGCTGCCGTCTGCTTCAGCAATTGTCTCAATACAAACTACGATAAACGCTAGTCGAAATTTTAATTTTTCTTCTTCTTCAGTCTGTCCGCCTGAAATCGATGAAACAACTCTAGGGGACCATTGATTCGCCCAATACACGCATGACGCAGTATGCAAATCCCCCAATTGCTCAAGACACGCGTCAACTAATGCCCCTTGGTCCGACCTATTAATCTGCAGGAAAGCGACCCAAATAGCAATCACAAACCCAGCAACCGTCACTAAACCAGAAACCAATCCGCTCCACAACGATTCCATCACAAAGCCTATACACTTTTCGCCAATGGCAGACTGGCACTATCAATTTTTTCCATTATCCGGGCTATATCGGAAACCCTATGCCTTGCGACAAATTTCAAACGTCGCAAAACCTCTTCTTTTTTCATACCCTCATATTTCACGAGCCCGCCAAACGCCTCATCCAAAAAGGATGACGTGTACAACTGGACACCATCGAGATCAACCTCAACAACCTCATTGTCCCGCAACAGCCTCAGTAATACATCGTGCCTAAAAGTAAATCCGTTGTAAGGACCGTCATTTCTATTTCGACCAGCCGGCGCGGGAGAAAAATCTCTTGCTATGTTGACACGAGCAATTTTCATGTTAACCCCATTTTCCAACTGATTAAAGTACCCTTTCCATGCGATAGGATAGGACATACACTGATTCGGCTGTTTTCGACTACGCCCTGCGCGCCACCAGTCAGAACATAAAGGCGGCAACCTGAGCATCGGGACGGCTGAATTATCTCCGCCATACCCTGCCCTCGGCGTTCACCACGGGGATTCACGAGCATCGGGACACCCCCCTGCCTGAGCAAGGCCTCCAACAAGTCCGGATCGGAGACGCGACTGATGGAACGTCCGAAACCCAAGTTAGTCAGATAGTTTCTTCGTAGGTCGACAAGGAGCCCATCTCCTTTGTCTACAATCGAAAGCTGGATGATTTTCCTCTCTGGATCAATGTCGAGTAAACACCACCAGCGCCTCAGATCGTGGATTCGCACCTCGCCAGTAACAGGATCTGGCATTGGTTGTGCAAGCACTCCGCCATAGGCATGCCCGCACACATTGATTAACGCTTCAGTAAGTGCCCCGATAAGTTGTTCAGCACGAGAACTAGCTACGCCAACTCTTTCAAGCTTTGCGAGAAGCAGTAGGCTTAATTCAGCAGACGCCGTTCTACCACTGGAAAAAAATATTGCTTCGCGCCGTCATCTATTTCCCAAACCTTGCAAGTGCCGTTAACTAAGTAAACTTTTTGGCTATTTTTTTATAAAGTGCAGCTAACAATTCAGATGCAAGTATAGGCGGCCTTAGACAATTCTTGGAAAGCCTTGCCCCAATGAATCTGCGCCATTGGTCGGCCTGACTTACGAACAGTAAGACTGCTTCGTGGTCGGCTTTCAAACCCTTTGGAATGCTGCAATCCCAGAAAAATCTGGTGCGCTCCTGCGTATTCAGATTAAGAGGTTTACGGCCTTCCACTTGATAAAAACTACTTACATCGCGCCCTGAGTAGGCTGTTAACTGCTTGTCACAACAATTCGAAAAATCATAAACCTCATTCGGATTGTCAACAAGACGGAAATCCACTGGAGCGACACAGCGAGTTTGAAGTTTTGCGAGTTTTCTTCTACGCTGGGAACGCCCGAGGTGAAAAGATGTACGTTTTTTCATATCGCCTGCGCCATGCAATATATAAAAGTGAAACAAACACTAATTTCTCACCTCAGCGGCGGGTCGGCGTTTTCTAGATTTAGTGGCAGCTTTACATTTTCTAACTAGTTGAGCTTTTTGCTTGTGCTTTAGTTTCTTCATTTTTTAAAGCTTCTTGTTGTATTTAATTGATCAAAGACGTCGGTCTATTTTATTTTAGTTTATCGCAACAAACAAATCGTACTTTCGAACGAAAGCAACAAGAGTTCGCCACCCAATTTTCCCCCGCAAACGTTCACAGAGTGATTTCGAACCGAAGCAGTTGGAGCGGGCGAAGGGAATCGAACCCTCGTATGAAGCTTGGGAAGCTGCCGTTCTACCATTGAACTACGCCCGCGTAATCATCACTCGTACCACAAGCGCTGCCACCGTCAAATGGCTAAAGACTGACGAAAACGCCCGCACGCAAGACCGCATGCGGGCGTCCCGAGATCCAGCAAACCTCAGCGCTTGACGAGCGCGTCGCGAATTTCCTTCAGATACACTTCCGTGGGCGTTGGCGGCGGCGGGGTCGCATCGGCAGCCGGCGCTGGCGACTTCATCGCGTTCATGGCCTTGACCAGCATGAAGATCGCAAACGCCGTGATCAGGAACTTGATGACCGCGTTGAGGAACAGACCGTACTTGATCAAAACGCCTGGGCCGGTCGGCGTCGGGAGCGTGACGGCGAGCGCCGAAAAGTCGATGCCGGCCATCAAATACCCGATCGGCGGCATGATCACGTTATCGACCATGGTGCCGACGATCGGCGCAAACGCTGCGCCGATGATGACGCCCACGGCGAGGTCAACCACGTTGCCCTTCATGGCAAATTCTTTGAATTCGCTGATAATCCCCATTCCTATTCCCCTTTTTGTTTCAGCCCATACCGTCAACGACGCCGCACCCGCGCCGGCGGGCGTCCCGCCTGATTCGGGACGCTAGCCCAACTTTGTTGCAGCCACAAATAATCCGTTAACAACTTAGTAACTGTTTCTACGTTTTGACCACAAACCAGAACGCTCTCAAAGCCTCATAGACAAACCCGGCATGCCCGGCGCAAACTGGCTAGGTGGCTGTTTGGGGCCATGTTTCAAAAATGGCCAACGCCGCATGACGGCCCCGATGTTTACCCCCACTTTCCTGGTTGCCGTCGCACTCGCCTACGTCGGTGCGTTGTTTGCCGTCGCCTGGGTCGGCGACCGCGCGATCCGCTTACGCCAAGGCGCGAGCGGTCGACCTATGATCTACGCCCTGACCATGTCGGTCTACTGCACGTCTTGGACGTTGTTTGGCAGCGTCGGCTTGGCGTCCACCACGGGTTATGATTTCATCCCGATCTATCTAGGCCCGATCCTTGTCTTCGTGCTGGGCTATCCCATCCTGCTCCGGATCGTGCGCCTCGCCAAAAGCCAGAATCTGACGTCGGTTTCGGATTTCCTCGCCGCCCGTTATGGCAAGAGCCAGAAGGTGGCCGCCATCGTCGCCCTCGTGATGATCGTCGCGACCCTGCCCTACATCGCCCTGCAGTTGAAGGCGATTTCCGTCTCGATCGAAACCCTTCTCGGCGGCGGGCCGCTCGTCCACATCGAGCAACCAGGCATCGCCTTCATCGACACGGCCATTGTCATCACCTTTGCCCTCGCCGTCTTCGCGATTCTGTTCGGCACCCGCTATATCGACGCAACCGAGCACCAGGACGGACTGATGCTCGCGGTCGCCGTCGAAGGCGTCGTCAAGCTCGCGGCCCTCACCGCCGTCGGCATCTTCGTTGTGTTCGTCATGTTCGACGGCCCCGCAGAAATGTGGCAACGTGTCAGCGCCGACCCTCAGATCAACGCCGTCTTCTCCAGCACGCTCCACGGCGGCCGCTGGCTCACCCTCACGTTGCTGAGCGCCTGCTGCATAATTCTATTGCCGCGCCAATTCCATGTCGTCGTTGTCGAAAACAACTCCGAAGCAGAGATCAAACGCGCGCGCTGGCTGTTCCCTCTCTATCTTGTCGCGATCAATATCTTCATCATCCCGATCGCAATGGCAGGCCAGCTTGTGCTTCAGCGCGGTATCGCGGACCCGGATTTTTTCGTGCTCACCGTGCCGATGCACGCTGGCAGCCAACTGTTTTCATTGATCGCTTTTATCGGCGGACTTTCAGCCGCCACTGCCATGGTGATTGTCGAAGCCGTCGCCCTCTCCATCATGGCAAGCAACGGCATCGCGCTCCCCCTCCTGCTGCGACGCAGACTGACGCGTGCTGAGCGAAACGGCGAAAGCCCGTCCGCTGGCGTGTCCGACCTGTCGGGTTTCGTGTTGCTCATCCGCCGATCGGCCATCATCATCATCTTGCTGTTGGCTTACGTCGTCTATCGCACGCTCGCACCGTTCCAGACCTTGGTCTCCATCGGCTTGATCTCGTTCGCCGCAGTCGCCCAGGTGGCACCGGCCTTCATCGGCGGACTGATCTGGCGCAACGCCACGGCCAGCGGCGCCATCGCCGGGATCGTGTCGGGCATGGCAGTTTGGGCCTACACCCTCGTCATCCCCTGGATCGCCAAAGCCGGCTTCATCTCCGACAGCCTCGTGACCGACGGCCCTTTTGAAATCGCAGCCCTACGTCCTCAAGCCCTCTTTTTCCTCCAGTTCGACCCGCTGGAACACGCCGTCTTCTGGAGCATCGCCGCCAATATCACAGCCTTCATCGCAGTCTCGGCCCTCCGCCAACCCGAGCCCATCGAACGCCTCCAGGCCCAGATCTTCGTCCCCAACGAAGTCGACCAGCGCCCGACAAAAGCCTTCAAGCGCTGGCGCACGACGTTGACCCTCGGCGATCTCGAAACCACCGCCGCCCGCTATCTCGGCGTCGACCGTGCCGCCCGATCGTTTGCAGCCTTCGCCGCCCGCCGCCAGCCAGTCGTCGGGCCAAGCCCGACCGCGAGCACCGAAGCCGACGTCCACGCCATCCGCTTCACGGAGCACCTTTTAACGAGCGCCGTCGGCGCGGCCTCTGCACGCCTGATCATGTCGCTGCTGCTGCGCCGGGGCAACGTCTCGCAAGTCTCTGCGCTGCGTCTCCTCGACGACGCCAACGAAGCCCTCCAGTTCAACCGCGATCTGCTCCAGTCGGCCCTCGATCAGGTTCGCCACGGCCTCTCCGTGTTCGACAAGGACATGCGCCTCATCTGCTGGAACCGCCAGTTCCGCGAACTGTTGAACCTGCCCGAGGAAGTGGTTCAACTTGGCACCCCCCTCGATACCTTGTTGCGGATCTCGGCAGCCCGCGCGGGCCTGGAAAGCCCCAACCTCGAAACCGTCATCGGTGACCGGGTCCTCAAACTTGCCGTCCGCCACGAGATCTATCACGAGCGCGAATTGTCGGGCGACTACATCCTCGAAGTCCGCACCAATCCGATGCCGCAAGGCGGCATCGTGATTACCTTCTCCGACATCACCCATCGCGTCCTGTCTGACGCAGCGCTGGCCCGCGCGAATGAGACGTTGGAGCGCCGGGTCCAAGAGCGCACCCGCGAACTCGTCGAAGTCAACAATGCCCTGACGCATGCCAAATCCCAAGCCGATCAAGCCAACGCCGACAAAACCCGATTTATTGCAGCCGCCAGCCACGACATCCTCCAACCCTTAAACGCCGCCCGCCTTTACGCGGCAAGCCTGGCCGAACGCTCTCTCGCAGGCTCAGAAGGCCACCTTGTCCGCAACCTGGACGCCTCGCTTCAAGCGGTTGAAGAAATCTTCTCGGCCCTGATCGACATGTCGCGCATGGACGCTGGCCGCTTGGAACCCGACATCGAAGTGTTCCCGGTCGCAATGATCCTTGACCAACTCCTGGTCGAGTTCCAGCCCATCGCCAGCGCCAAGGGCCTCCAGCTGACCATCCTCCCAACCTCGGCCTGGGTCCGGTCAGACCGTCGTTTGCTCCGCCGTGTCCTCCAAAATCTGCTTGCCAACGCAATCAAATATACAGCCCACGGGCGCGTCCTGATCGGCGTGCGGCCCACCTGCCATACCATCGCCATCGCCGTTTATGACACCGGCCCCGGCATCGCCGCCGCCGATCAGGCCATCATCTTCAAGGAATTCCAGCGCCTCGACGAAACCGCTGGCAACGAACGTGGCGTCGGCCTTGGCCTGTCGATCGTCGAACGGATCTGCAAAATCCTTGGAGCGCGCCTTGACCTGCACTCGACGCCCGGCCGCGGTTCGAAGTTCGCAGTCCACGTGCCCCGTGCCGCAGCCCTCCCGCCCTCGCTGTTTGCCAACCAGAAACCAGCCCCGACGCTCGGCAGCTTCGACGGTGTCCGCGTCCTGTGCATCGACAACGAGCCAGCCGTTCTAGAAGGCATGGAAGCCCTGTTGA
>Ga0247831_1005766_pt1 | contig 15180 bp, 11 predicted proteins | sample LaCruzMarch2015__9_FD_192406 | JGI IMG/M metagenome (GOLD analysis project Ga0247831, IMG submission 192406) | Freshwater microbial communities from meromictic Lake La Cruz, Castile-La Mancha, Spain - LaCruzMarch2015_1m | ecosystem: Environmental > Aquatic > Freshwater > Lake | place: Spain... | reverse complement strand
GAGGCGGACCGGTTCGCCGAGGGCGGGCAGACCGAGATCGGCCGCGAGCGCCGGCACCAGCCGATCGCACACGCCGCCGCCGGTGCTCGGCCGCTGACCCGCGACGAGGGCCACCACGACGGTGCGGCCGGCATCGATGACCCAGGCGCAGCCCTTGGCGCCGTCGAGCGTGCCGGTGTGGCCCCACCCGTACTGGTCGACCATCAGCCCGGGGAAGCGGAACACCTCGCGGTCGGCCGGGGTGATCGCAGCGACCGCGTCGGCGACACCTCCGGCCGAGGCGAGCCACTCGCCGGCCCCGCCGAGGCGGAGCAACCGCTGCAACCCTTTCGGGTACGGCGCAGATGTCGGCCGCTCGCCATCCCGAGCGAGGTAGGCATCGTCCGGCACCACGACCCCGGCCGGGCCGAGCACGAGCTGCCCGACGGCGTCGCCCATCGGCAGGCCCGAGAGCTCCTCGACCAGCAGGCCCAGCGCGCAGTAGTTGCCGTTCGAGTAGCGCCACGTGCCGCGCGTGTCGGTCGGTGGGGCAGCCAGCGCCAGCTCGAGCGGCACCGAGCACGGGGTCGGCTCGTCGAGCCACGACCGCCGGTTCACGGGCATACCGCTCGTGTGGTCGAGCAGGTCGCGCACCGTGATCGTGTCCCATGCCGGATCATGGGCGATGCCCATGTCGCCCCAGGGCACCGGGTCGGTGTCGGCGATGACCCCGGCCTCCACCAGGCGGGCCATGGCCACGGCCGTGAACAGCTTGCTCACGCTGGCCAGGACGAACGGTGTCGCAGGAACCACCGCTGCACCGTCGTTCCGGCGGCCGATGGCCACGTCGTACGGCTGCGTGCCGACTCGCCGCACGCTGACCGACACGGCCGCGTTCCCGGTCGACAGGTCGGCCGCAGCGGCGCCGAGCTGCGGGTACCACGCCGGCTCGAGCTCGACCTCGACCTCGCCGATCGTCGTGCTGGTCGTCGTGCTGTCGACCGTTGTGCTGGTCGTCGTACTGGTCGTCGAGCTGCTGGTCGAACTGCTGGTCGAGCTGCTGGTCGAGCTGCTGGTCGAGCTGCTGGTCGTCGAGCTGCTGGATGTCGTCGGCACGGCGCTGGTCGTGCTGCTGGTCGTGCTGCTGGTCACGGGGACGGTCGAGTCGGACGTGACGACGAGGTCGCTCGAGCAGGCGGTCAGCAGCAGTGCCGCAGCGACCGCGACGGAGCGCTTCATCGCAGGCTGAGCGCCAGCCCGGCCAGTGCCCCGTGGTAGGTGATCATGACCACGGGCGCCATCCATCGCCGCTCGGCGACGAACTGACGCCATCCGAGCACCGAGTCGCTCGCCACGAACAGCGCCGACCCGACGACCGCTGCGGGAACGGCGGTCGCCCATCCGATCACCGCCATCGACGAGATGACCGCGAGGTAGCCGACGACCGGTGCGGCGAGTGCCGCGTCCGACCGGCGTGCGCCGCCGACGACCCGGCGCCCCACCGCGACCCCGACGATGGCGACGAGCACCAGCGCGGCGATCGCCAGGCCGACGGACTCGAGCCCGAGGAGCACGAACATCACGACGAAGGCGACATGCCCGACGAGGAACGCCCCGAGGCCGATGACGAACCGGTCGACTGCCGGCAGCAGGGCGACGTCACCGGCCAGGCAGCAGGCGAACGCCACGACAGCGGCGACCACGGCACCGGTGGGAGCGCCCCCATCGACCCCCAGCGCGACAGCGAGCGTGCCCAGCGCGATGGTGGCCGTGGGCTTCGTGACGAGCTCGACGCGCGATGCCGCAGGGCTGAGGGAGACACGCGACCACCAGTTGCCGAGGGCGGCCACGGCGGCCACGGTTGCTGCCAGCACGGCCAGGGTCTGCACGGCTCGGCACGGTAGCGGCCGCGGCAGTACCGTGCTCGGCCATGACCAACGAGGACGTCGTCGCCGCGCTCATCGCCGCCCTGGAGCGCAAGGATCTCGCCACGGCGGTCGGCTTCATGACCGACGATGTCGAGTACGACAACGTGCCGATGCGCAAGGTGTTCGGGCATGCCGGCGTGGTCGAGTCGCTCGAGCCCTTCTTCGCCGGGTGCGACGGCATCCGCTGGGAGGTCCTGCACCAGGCAGCGTCGGGTGACGTCGTCATGAACGAGCGGATCGACCGCTTCCAGATCGCTGGCACGTGGCGTGAGGTCGCAGTGGCAGGGTTGTTCGTCTTCCGCGACGGCAAGGTCGCCCTGTGGCGCGACTACTTCGACATGGCTGCGGCCGGCGCAGCCATGAGCTGATCGCTCAGTCGAGTTCCTGCCTGGCAGCTGCGTAGCTCGCCGCCTGTTGCTGCAGCAGAAACGATTCGAACTCCTGTGCGGGCAGCGCCGGTGCGTAGAGGTGACCCTGCTGGCGCACGCAGCCGAGTTCGACCAGCGCGTCGGCCTCGGTGCTGGTCTGGACGCCCCCGGCGCTGACGCCCAGCCCGATCTCGAGCACCACAGCGATGATCGAGCGGATGACGGCGCGGTCGTGCGGATGTGCCGCGATGCTGTCGATCGCCTCCCGGTCGATGCGCACCTCGTCGATCGGCAGGCGGCGCAGAGTGGTCAACGACGACATGCCGTGGACGAAGTCGTCGAGGCACACCCTGCCGCCGGCGGCGCGAAAGCTCGACAGGGTCGTCGCTGCCACGCTCAGGTCGTGCAGCAGCGATGCCTCGCGGACATCGACCGTCACCCTCGACGGGTCGATGCCACGGAGGAGCTCGTCGATCGGGTCGTTGGGCCGCGAGTGGCCGGTCGAACCGGGGCCGAGATTGACCCGGAATCGAAAACCGGCCGGCAGGCCGAGGGCGATCAGGCGCCGCATGTCGGGTCGGGCCTGGGCCAGCACGCGCTCGGTGATCTGCTCGAGGAGTCCTGCCTTGTGGGCCAGGTCGATGAACTCGGCGGCGACCACCGTGGTGCCGTCCGGCCGGATCCAGCGGGCGAGGATCTCAGCCCCCGTCACCGCACCGGTCACGGCATCGATCTCGGGCTGGAAGAACGGCAGGATCTCGCCGTTGTCGAGTGCAGTGCGCAGCGTCTGCTCCCGGTCGGGCATCGTCTGGAGCTGCACCTGCATGTGCGGCTCGAAGTGCTCCACCCGGTTTCGGCCGGCGTGCTTCGCGCGGTACAGCGCCGTGTTCGCGTTGCGCAGCAGGTCGGTGGCCGATGTGCCGTGCTGCGGAGCGACCGCCATCCCGAGGCTCACCGACGACGGGACGGAGCGGCCCTCTGCGCGCACCGGCTGCGCCATCCAGCCGACGAGTTGCTGCGCGACACGGTCGGCCATTTCGGCACCATGGCCTGGCAGCACCACGACGAACTCGTCGCCACCGATCCGCCCGACGAGGCAACCGCTGTCGATGGTGCGCACCATCCGGTCGGCGAGGGTGCTGATGAAGGCATCGCCGCCGCGGTGACCGAGCAGGTCGTTGACCGCCTTGAACCGATCGAGGTCGAGGTAGAGCACGGCCACGGGCGTCTCCGGCGTGGCGTACGCGAGCGCTCGGTCGAGCTCCTCGATGGTGCCGCGTCGGTTCAGGAGGCCGGTCAGCGGGTCGTGCGACGCAAGGTGGGCCAGTTGGTCGTTGCTGATGCTGAGTTGCTCGTACGCGCGGCTGAGCTCCTCGCGATCCCGCGTTATGCGAGCGGCAACCGTCTCGCTGTCGAGCTGGTGGCGGAGCAGCGCCCGCACCGAGTGGGAGAACTTCTGGTGGAGCACCACCTGGCTCATGCCCCACACCAGGAAGAGAGCGGCCACCGAGCGCATCAGCCCGTCGCCGCTCGCCCAGAGGTCCAACGGGGTGAGCACGAAGATCGGGGCGACGAACGCCCAGTAGATGTCCCGGCGACCGGCACACGCGGCGCCACCCGCGGCACAGCTCACCGCGGGGAAGAGCGTGAAGAGAACCAACATGTCACGGTTGCCCCCGGCGACCCATGGGCTCGCCCCGGCGAGCACACCGATCCCGGCATGGGCAATGGCGGCCAGGGCCACGTCGAGCCGATCGAGCGGCCCGCTCTTCCGGAACCGGGCGCAGGTGGCCACGATGGCGGCGTAGGCGACGAGTGCGATGAGCACCCAGACGGTCAGCCGATCCGAATCGACGTGGTTCCTCGTCAAGAGGACGACTGTGAAGCAGAGTGGCAGCAGCAGCAGTCGCAGCCCCGTGAGGTTGGCGACCACGTGTCGCAGCGCGCCGTCGGCGACCCGGTCGTCGAGCGGACGGTCGTCGCTGACGACGCCGACCCTTGTGGAACCCCCGGGCTTCACCTCCTCCACGATCGTCCTCTCGTCCTTGCTGGTCACGATGCGATGCACTGATGTCCGTCGCTCCCTGAGTTGTCGGCGGGTCACGCTCCGTTGATGACGGCAGATATTCGGGCGGTGGACTGCGCGTGACGGTCTTCGTCGAATCTTGACGGGCCGCGTCGCGCAGCCCGACGGCGGTCGGGTCGGCAGACTGTGCGGATGCGTGGCCGGTTCGCTCCCTCCCCGACGGGCTCGCTCCATGTCGGCAACCTGCGCACGGCGCTCGTGGCGTGGCTCTCTGCGCATTCCCAGGGCGGTGACTTCCTCGTCCGGATGGACGACCTCGATCCGGTCACCTCGTCGCCGGTCCATGCGGTCGGCCAGTTGGCCGACCTCGCCGCGCTCGACCTCGACCACGACGGACCCGTGGTCTGTCAGTCGGAGCGGTTCGACCTGTACCGCGACGCCATCGCGCAGTTCGACGCGCGTGGCCTGGTGTACCGCTGCTACTGCACCCGCCGCGAGATCAGGGAGGCGGCTACTGCGCCGCACGGCGTCGCGTCGCCTGAGGGCGCGTACCTGGGCACCTGCCGCTCGCTCACCGCCGCGCAGCGCCGTGATCGCGAGCGCGAGGGTCGGCCCAGCGCGCTGCGTCTGGCCACCGACGGCGAGGTCGTGTCGTTCGACGATGTCGTGCACGGGCGGTTCGAGGGTGCGGTCGACGACGTCGTGCTCCAACGCAATGACGGTGTGCCCGCCTACAACCTCGCGACCGTGGTCGACGATCACCTCCAGGGCATCACCGAGGTCGTGCGGGGTGATGACCTGCTGTCGTCGACACCCCGGCAGATCCACCTGCAACGGCTTCTCGGCTTCGCCGAGCCGGCGTACGCGCACGTGCCGCTCGTGGTGGGTCCCGATGGCGAGCGCCTCGCCAAGCGCCACGGCGCCGTCACGCTCGCCGGCCTGGCCGCCGCCGGGGTCGACGCCCGTGGCGCCGTGGCGTTGCTCGGCGCGAGCCTGGGCCTGTGCGAGGCCGGTGACACCGTGACCGCTACCGACCTGGCCGGACGGTTCCGCTGGTCCGGTGTGCCGCGTTCGGCCTGGACGTTCAGGCCAGCTTCATGAACATCTTCTGGACGTCGCTGAGCGCGTAGCCCTCGGCCGCCGCCTTTTCGGGCTCCGAGACGCACCAGGTGAGGCCGGCAGCGACCAGCATGAAGGCCACCTGCTCGAGTGCCTTCGTGGCCGCCGACAGCTGGGTGAGGGTGTCGCGACAATCGCGGCCCTCGGCAAGCATCTGCTGCACGCCGCGGACCTGGCCCTCGGCGCGGCGCAAGCGCTTGGTCAGATCAGCGATGGTCTCGTCGGGGAGATCCACGGTTACCTCCTGGGGTATGGCGGCAAACATACCGCCGGCTCGTGTGATGGGATCGGCCGGTCCACGTCAGCCCGGCTCGCGGGCTGTTTGCCAGGCCGAGTAGCCGCCGATGAGATCGGACACGTCGGCGAAGCCGTGCGACCGGAGCAGGCTCGACGCGATCGACGACCGGTAGCCACCGGCGCAGAACACGACCGTCGGAGCCGTCGGGTCGAGGTCTGACAGCGAGCCCAGCAGCGCCGGGAGGCTGATGTGCCGCGCGTCGGTGATGCTGCCGGCCTCGACCTCACCGGCGTTGCGGACGTCGACGAGCACGAGGCCGGGCACCGATCGGATCCGCTCCTCGAGTGCCCGGACCGGAAGTCGCGAGCTGGGCTCGGCGAGTTCGGGGCGGTCGAGCAGCGAGTCGATCGAGCCGTCGAGCGCACCGAGCACGCCGTCGAACCCGATGCGAGCCAGACGCACCTTGGCCTCGCGCTCGTCGCCGGGCGCGGTCACCAGCACGATCGGTGTGCCGGCCGTCATCACCTCGCCGGCGTACTCCGCGAACCGCCCGCCCAGGCCCACGTTCACAGCACCGCGGAGGTGGCCCGCGGCGAACGCGACGTCGTCGCGTGTGTCGAGCACGACAGCTCCACGCGCCTGTTCGGCCAGCACCTCGTCGAGCGTCAGCATGGCCACGGGCTCGTCGTCGTGGAGGATCTCGCGCCGCTCGCGGTTGCGGTTGGCGGCGAACGAGAAGTACAGCGGCGCGACGGTCTGGCCCTGGGTGACCACCTCGACGAACTGGTCCTCGGTCATCGGGGCGAGGGCGTAGTTCGTCCGGCGCTCGTCGCCGATGGTCGACACCGTCTCGGTCGACAGGTGCTTGCCGCACGCCGACCCGGCGCCGTGCGCCGGGAAGACCTTGGTCTCGTCGGGCAGGGTGAGCAGCCGCTCGCGGAGCGAATGGAACAGCTGGCGGGCCAGGTCGTCGGCCGTGACGCCGACCGACGCCAGCAGATCGGGCCGGCCGACGTCGCCGATGAACAGCGTGTCACCCGTGAGCACGCCCCACGGCCGGGCGGTGTCACCCTCGGGGCAGATGGCGATGCTGATCGACTCGGGCGTGTGCCCGGGGGTCTCGCGGACCACCAGCACGACCGCACCGAGCTCGATCCGATCGCCGTCGGCGAAGGTCTGGATGGGGAACTCAGCCCGCCCCGCCGCTGCCGCGCCGTAGCCGATGGTCGCGCCCGTGGCTGCGGCCATCTCGAGGTGACCCGACAGGAAGTCGGCGTGGAAGTGCGTCTCGAGCACGAGATCGATCGTCAGCCCGTTCGTATCGGCATCGGCCAGGTACTGGTCGATGTCGCGCTGTGGGTCGACGACGACTGCTCGCCCCGTCGTGGTGTCGCCGATGAGGTAGCTCGCGTGCGAGAGGCACGACAGGTAGTACTGGCGGAAGAACATGGTCAGCCTCCTTGGAACTCGTGGAACGAGTATATACCCTAGGGGGTATGTGTAGACAAGTGACATGTTCCCGTTGCAACCGCCCGACCTGGGCCGGTTGCGGAGCCCACGTCGAGCAGGTGCTCGGTCACGTCCCGCCGGACCAGCGCTGCCAGTGCGCGTCGACGGCACCAGCGCGGAGCGGTCAGCCGAAGCGCCGCTGGTGGTCGCGGTCCTGAGCGAGGCGTCGACCTGAGCGAGGCGGCGACCTGAGCAACCGGTCTGCCACGATGGCAGCGTGGAACATCCCGACGACCTGCAGCAGATCCTCGGCTATCGCGGCGCGGCGCCCGAGCACGAGGACCAGACGCTCACACGCGTCGGCGACGAGATCTACCTGACGTCGTTCTGGACGCCGGAGTACTGCGGCACGATCGTCCGGGCCGCCGAGGCCGTCGGCGCGTTCGAGCCGCAGGAGGACGATCCGGTGCCCGGTCACGAGGTGTCGCTCGCTGTCATCAGTCCCCGGCTCTTCGAGGCGGTGCAGGACGACCTCGGCATGCGGATCTGGCCCCGCCTGCGCACGGTGTGGCCGTACATCGACTACTACGGCCTGCGCGACGTCTTCGTCATCAAGTACGCGCTCGGCGAGCAGGAGGAGCTCCGGATCCACCACGACGTGGCGCAGGTGTCGGCCTCCGTGAAACTCAACGAGGGCTACGTGGGCGGCGAGCTGGACTTCCCGCGCCAGGGGGTCACGAACGAGTCGTTCGAGGTGGGGCAGTTGGTGGCATGGCCGTCGCTGGTGACGCACCCGCACCGGACGAACCGGCTGGTGTCGGGGGTCAAGTACGCACTCACGATCTGGTTCGAGCTGCCCGCCATCTGACCCGAGACCCGACCGGGCGTCGGACTCGTGCGGACGGCGGTGGGGTGTCACGACCGGGGAGGGAACGACCGGTAGGATTCCGTCACCGCCGTCGTCCACACCAGGACCCATGAGACCTCCCCATCCCCGCCATCTCAGCATGCCGAGCCTGCGTAGCATCACGCTGCCCCTGCTCGGCCTCGGGGCGCTCGTCGCCGTCACGACGTCGTGCTCCGGTGGCACCGGTTCGGTCGAGGCGGCGGCGCCCGTCACGATCGCCGTGTCCGCGGTGCCGCCCTCGTCGATCGTCACGACCACCACGGCTGCACCCACCACGACGATGGCGCCCACCACCACCGCCGCACCCACCACCACGGCTGCGCCCACCACCACCGCCGCACCCACCACCACGCTGGCGCCGAACGTCGAGGTCATCGGGGCGTCGGCGGTGCCGCTCGAGGCCGTCGGGTCGCGCAGCGGTGAGGCCACCAAGGCGATCCAGCAACGGCTCATCGACCTCGGCTTCTGGTTGTCCGGCGTCGATGGCGAGTACGGGCTCACCACCCGCCAGGCCGTCATGGCATTCCAGAAGTACCTCGGCCTCGAGGCCACCGGCAAGGTCGACGAGGGGACCGCCGCCTACATGGCCGCCTTCGGCGAGAAGGCGCGCGGTCAGTCCGACACCGGTGATCTCATCGAGGTCGACAAGACCAAGCAGCTGTTGTTCGTGATCCGCGGCGGCAAGACGCTGATGGTGTTGAACACCTCCACCGGCAACGGCCTGCCGTACGAGGAAGAGGACAAGAACACGCCGGGCGAGATACAGCGCGGTGTGTCCCTCACCCCGAGCGGGCTGTGGAAGGTGAACCGCGAGCGGCCGGAAGGCTGGTGGGAGGGTGATCTCGGTGAGATCTACCGGCCCAAGTACTTCAAGGGCGGCGTCGCTGTGCACGGCTCGAACAGCATTCCGAACTACCCGGCATCGCACGGCTGTGTGCGCGTCAGCGTGCCGGCCATGGACCTGATCTGGGCCTTCGACATCATGCCGATGGGTTCCACGGTCTGGGTCCACGGCGGCTGAGTTGCTGCCCGTCGTCGGCGCCACTCGGCCATGGGCCGACCCCGAGGCGCTGAGCCTCCACCGGCTGCCGATGCACGTGCCGTTGCCGGTTGCCGACGGAGCGCGGATCTCTCTCGACGGCGGGTGGCGGCTCGAGCTGTTCGAGTCGCCCGATGCCGTGCCCGAGTCTGCGGTGCTGGGGTCGACACCGGCAGGCGCGACGGTGAAGGTGCCCGGGAACTGGACGATGCAGGACGTCGGCCGGCAGTTCGGTGACCTCCCGCACTACACCAACGTCCAGATGCCGTTCAGCGGGCCGCCGCCGGCGCTGCCCTCCCGGAACACCACGGGCGTGTACCGGCGCAGCTTCACGGCCGACCGAGCGTGGCGCGGCCGCCGCGTCGTGTTGCACATCGGTGGGGCCGAGAGCCTGCACGCGGTCTATCTGAACGACCACTTCGTCGGGTACGGCACCGACAGCCGTCTGCCGAGCGAGTACGACGTCACCGAGCACGTGCGCAGCGGCCGTGGCGCCAACCACCTGGTCATCGTGGTGGTGCGCTTCAGCGCGCAGAGCTACGTCGAGGACCAGGACCAGTGGTGGATGGCCGGCCTGCACCGCGGCGTCGCCCTCGAGGTGCGAACGCCGGTGCACATCGCCGACGTCGTGTGCGACGCAGACCTGCGCGTCGACGACGGAGTCGGTCTGTTGCGCGTGCGCACGACGGTCGGCTTCACCGATGCGCCGACCAAGGGCTGGCAGGTCCGCGTGCGCGCCGAGACGTCGGGTGGCCGCACGATCGCACGTGCCCTCACCGGCGCGGTGCCGCACCGCCACGCGACCCCGTATCTGTTCACCGGGCATCAGGTCGAGCTGTCGTGGGAGGTGCCGAAGGTCGCTCCGTGGAGTGCCGAGTCCCCCATCCGCCATCGCGTGGTGGTCGAGCTGCTCGACGCCGACGGCACCGTGGTGCAGACCACCGAGCAGCTCGTGGGCTTCCGGCACGTGGAGGTCCGCGACCGGCAGCTGCTCGTGAACGGTCAGCCGATCTGGATCTTCGGCGTCAACCGCCACGACCACCACCCCGATCGTGGCAAGGCCGTCACCGCCGCCGACATGCGCGCCGACCTCGAGGTGATGCGCCGCCACAACATCACCGCCATCCGCACCTCGCACTACCCGAACGATTCGGTGTTCTACGACCTCTGCGACGAGCTCGGCATGTACGTGGTCGACGAGGCGAACATCGAGAGCCACGCGTACAACACGAGCTTGTGCGACGACCCGCGCTACCTCGCGACCTGGATGGCGCGCGGGTCGCGCATGGTGCAGCGCGATCGCAACCACCCCAGCATCATCGTGTGGAGCCTCGGCAACGAGAGCGGCTACGGGCCGCACCACGATGCCCTGGCCGGGTGGATCCGTGCCACCGACCCGAGCCGCCCGCTGCACTACGAGGGCGCTCCGTTCCACGCCGGTTGGGTCGACGGCGGCACCGCCGCCAGCGACCTGGTGTGCCCGATGTACCCGCCGATCGACGCGATCCGCACCTACGGCGAGGCGGGCCACGGCACCCGGCCGCTGATCATGTGCGAGTACATCCACGCAATGGGCAACTCGAACGGTTCGCTGTCCGACTACTGGGAGGCGATCACCACCACGCCCGGCCTGCAGGGCGGGTTCCTGTGGGAGTGGAAGGACCACGGGCTCCGCCAGACGCTGCCCGACGGCACGGTGCGCCTGGCGTACGGCGGTCAGTTCGGCGACACGCCCCACGACGGCAACTTCGTGGCCGACGGCCTGGTGTCGGCCGATCTCGAACCGCACCCCGCGATGCACGAGGTGATGTGGGTGTACCGACCCGTCACGGTCGAGGCGGGGAGCCGCCGTGGCACCGTCCGCATCACCAACCGTCAGTCGTTCACGGGGCTCCAGGCGTACCGCTGCATCTGGGAGTTGCTCGTCGACGGCACCGTGGCCCACAGCGGAACGCTGTCGTTGCCTGCGGTCGCGCCGCACTCGTCGGTGGAGCTGCCGCTGCCCTGTTCGGTGCCCGCGGGCACGGGTGAGGTGCTGTTCACCGTGCGCTTCGAGCTGAAGAAGGACACCTGGTTCGCAGCGGCCGGCCGCCCGATGGCGTGGGATCAGGTGGTGGTGCGCCAGCGGCGCACCATCCGGGCGCCTCGGTTCCGGGCCGACCCTGCAGCTGCTGTTGCCGCGATCGACGAGCTGCTGGTGTCACCGATCGAGCTGTCGATCTTCAGGGCGCCCATCGACAACGACGGCTTCAAGCTGATGCCCGACCTGTCTCGACGCATCGGGGTGGGTGGCAAGGCACTCGTCGCATGGCAGGACGCCGGGGTCGATCGCCTCCCGGCCGATCAGGTGGTCGAGCACTCGTCGGACCGCATGGTCGAGGGTGCGTCGGTCGTCTACCGGCACCACGTCGTTGTGCCGGACGTCCTGGCCGACCTGCCGCGCGTGGGCGTCACGTTCGCGTTGCCCGCCGGGTTCGATCGAGTGCGCTGGTTCGGCCGTGGCCCGTTCGAGAACTACCCCGACCGCAACGCCGGTTCACCGCTCGGGGTGTGGGAGGCCTCGCCCGACGAGTCGCCGTACCTCGTGCCGCAGGAGTTCGGCCTCCGCACCGACTGCCGTTGGATCGAGTTCGTCGAGACGACGGGCGGCCGAACGGTGCGCATCGATGCCCTGGAGCCGGACGCACTGGCGTTCTCGGCCACGCACTGCACGGCGCACGACCTCTACGAGGCCGCCACCGAGACCGAGCTGCACCCTCGACCCGAGCTGATCGTCCACCTCGACGTCGCGCACCGGGGCCTCGGTACGGCGAGCTGCGGCCCGGACGTGCTGCCGCAGTACCGGCTGCCCGCCGGCACGTTCGACTTCTCGTACCGCATCACGGTCGTCTGACGGGGCCCGCACGCCGCTGGCTCGGCGGTGCAGGCCCGGGGGCGTCAGGCCCGGCGGATCTTCAGGCTGCGGTTCTCGGCGTTGAGGCAGGCACCGGTCTCGAGGTCGAACTTCCAGCCGTGCAGGGTGCACACGAGATGGTCGCCGTCGATCTCGCCGAACACCGTGAGATCGGCCTGCCGGTGCGGGCACAGGCGCTCGCAGATGTGGTCGCCGATGCGGATCTCCTCGGCGGCGAGGTCGCTGCGGTCGGGGCTCAGCTTGCGGAGGGCCTCTGCTTCGGTGCGGCGCATGCGCTCGACCGACAGCGACTTGAAGAAGTTGTAGACGTACTCGTTGTAGTTGCCCTCACGCCACGCCCGGAAGCGGGCCGAGAGGAACAGCGAGTTGCTCCAGTCGACGGCTCGCCGGGTGGTCACCGTCTCGACGAGCTCGCGCTGGATGACGAAGCGGAACGAGTACGGCTCGCCGGCGTGGCGCCGGACGGTGCCGGCGGTGAAGTCGATCAGGACGTCGAGCGGGTCATCACCGTCGGCTCGCAGCAGCACGTTGGCGCCCACGCCGGCGCGCAGCGTCGGCGCCATCGCGAGCAGGGGCTCCCACCATGCCTGGAGTGTCTCGAGCAGGTTCGGTGTGCGGGCGGTCCAGCCGGCCTTCATCGTCTCGAGGGCGGCCAGGTGGTCGGCCTGGTAGTGCTCGAGATACTCACGCTTGTGGGTGAAGATGTCGGCGACGTCGGCGTCGGGCATGGGGTGTGTGACGGTGATGCCGTCGGGACCGAGGTCGATCGCCGTGCCCGGGATCGCGAGCACGCCGGTGCGGCCGTCGGCGGCGAGCATGTCCATGAACACCCGCTGGTCGGGGAAGATGCTCAGCTCGTCGCCGTCGATGATGTTCAGGTGGAACAGCTCGGGGTCGAGGAACGCGGGAGGCCCGGCGCTCGGTACGACGGCAGCGGCATCGATCGCCTCGACGTAGCGCATCGCTCTCGTGAGCTGGCTGTCGACCTTCGCGTCGACGAGCTCGCGCATCCGTTCCGGTGTCTCCTCGTAGACCATCGGGTACCAGATCGCGCCGCTGTACTGGATCCAGTGCAGGTCGACCGAGCCGTGGGCTCGCAACGACCGCAGATCGCTGGTGCGGCAGTCGTTCTGGTTCACCAGGCGGGCGGTACCGTCGCTGACCACCAGGGCGGAGTCACCGCCCGGACCGTCGGTGATGCTGACCTCGACATGGATCGCGACGTGCAGGCCGCCGTCGAGCACGGTCTCACGTCCGTCCTCGGTGCGGATGAACCGATCGAAACCGAGATCGCGCAGCCGGCGCTCGAGCTCATGCGTGGGGTAGTCGGGAAGGAGCACCGTGGCGTCGCGACTGACGTGATGCGGCAACCACGTCTCGTCGAGGTGGTCACCGTGGATGTGGCTGATGTACAGGTAGTCGGGATGCTCGATGCGCTCCATCAGCGCGGGGTCGAGCTGGTCGTTGCGCGGGAACACGAACCACGAACCGAAGAACGCCGGCTCGAACCAGGGGTCGCACAGAATCGATCCACCTGCGGTGTCGATCAGGATGCCGGCATGGCCGATGGAAGTTGCTCGCACGTGGGTCGACGGTAGCGGCCGAGCCGCACGGCGACGACGCAACTCGAGTTCCGTTGCCCGGTTGCCCGGTTACCCGGTTGCCCGGTTGCCCGGTTACCCGGTTGCCCGGTTGCCCGGTTACCCGGCAGCCGCAACACTGGGACGCGATCTTCGGTCACGTCAGTTCGATTTCGATCCGACATGGTGCAGCGCACAGATGCCGGCGGGCCGGGCCAGACCGGGCCAGACCGGGCCGGCACGGGACGAGCCAGGCCGAACGAGATGGACGGGCCGGGCGGGTGTCGGTCGGGCCGAGTGGGCCTGGCGTCACGCGTCGGCTCAGGGGTCAGGTGCCGAAATCGAACTGACGTGACCGAGAGTCGCCCGCCGGTGGGCAAGCCACGCAGGCCGGTCAGAGTGTCGGGCAGGCGTGTCGGGCAGGCTTGGCGCGGCGCCTCAGGGCGTCTGGTTCCGAAATCGAACTGACGTGACCGAAGATCACGCCCCGGCGGTCAGGCGACGGGCGGGTCGGTGTACTGCTGGCCGGCGCGGGACACGTGCTCGGTCCAGGTGCCGCCGTCCCAGTAGCGGAGCTCGAAGCGACCGGCCGGGTCGGCGTACCAGCCGGCAGGAACGCTGGGCGTGGGCGCAGCAGCGGGTGCCGGCTCGACGGGCGCCGGCTCGACGGCGGCCACAGTGGGCGTGTACGACGCTGCTGCGCTCGTCGCGGCGGGCTCGGGGGCGACGCCCCAGCCGGCGGGCTCGGCCACGGGGGCGATGACCGGCTCGGGGTCGGGCTGCGCCACCGAAGCGAGCGAGAGGGCGGAGGCAGCGCCGGTCGCACCGGCAGCGCCGGTGTCACCGAGGCCCCAGGTGGAGTCAGCGCTGGTGCTGGTGCTGGTGCTGGCAACGCTTGTCGTCGGGCTGACGGCCTCACGGGAGAGGAACGCGGTGACGTCACCGCCGGTGGACACGATGCTCACCACGGACCAGCCGCTGGCCGACTTCTCGTTGAGCTTCGTGGCCAGCGCCGCGGGGTCGTACGACGATGAGCTGACGGTGGTGAACTCCTGCATGGCCGCATGCTAGCCGTGGTCCGAGCGCAGTTTGGGCAGTCTGGGTCAAGGATTCGTCTGTCCTGTGGACTCGCCGTGGTGGACGCTGCGTGGTGGACGGGCCTACGTGTGGAAGACGAGTTGCTGCACGTCGGTGTCGCCGGGGGCACCGTCGTATCGCACTTCGCCGTCACCGAGGGCGATCAGCCGGTCGGCCCGGCTGACGAAGCTCAGCTCATGCGTCGCGACCATCAGCGCCGCACCGCTCGCGTGGGCCTCGTCGAACAGCCCGAGGAGCGCTGCCTTGCCGGCGGCATCGAGGCCGACGAAGGGCTCGTCGACGAGCAGCAGCGAGAACGGCCGGACGAACGCGAGAGTGATCGCCGCCTTCTGGCGCAGGCCTCGGCTGAACGTGTTGGGCAGCTTGTCGAGCCGGTCGGAGAGTCCGAGTTGCTCGGCGAGATGTGTCGCTCGCTCGTGCCAATCGGTCACGCCGTGCAGGCGGGCGACGTACTCGAGGTGCTCGATGAGCGAGAGGTCGTCGTAGAAGGTCGGCTGATCGGAGAGATACGCCATCGCGGCGCGAGCTTCCATCG
>Ga0247831_1005765_pt1 | contig 15181 bp, 25 predicted proteins | sample LaCruzMarch2015__9_FD_192406 | JGI IMG/M metagenome (GOLD analysis project Ga0247831, IMG submission 192406) | Freshwater microbial communities from meromictic Lake La Cruz, Castile-La Mancha, Spain - LaCruzMarch2015_1m | ecosystem: Environmental > Aquatic > Freshwater > Lake | place: Spain... | reverse complement strand
AACGAATATCGTTGGGAATCCGTTTCAATGGGATTCACTAAAGCCATCTCTGACCTCCTCGCTTGATATGCAAACTACATTCCGCTTTCGCCACGTCAATTCAGACGTAACCTTCCCTATAAAAAAAGAATGCGAAGGCATTCCCAGTGTTTATAGACAAGCCGAAAACCTTAAAGGTCGTTTTACAAGAATTGTTTATGGTTTACCCGAAGATAGCGTGGGTAATTTTAGCCCTTCGATCCTACAACACAATAAAAATACCTATATTGCCTGGAGGTCTCAACCTGAACCTTTTGGTTTTAAGTATGACAACAACTATTACTACTTAAATAACACACCTACAGATATTTATCTAGGTCAACTAGCTGATGATTGCACGGTTCTCGGGGCTAAGAAACTTCGCTCCACGCCGCACCGACTTAGCTATGAAGACCCCAGGTTGTTTGTGGGACCAGATGAACAGATGTACGTACAATTTGTAACTTCTAAGTACGCCAGTAAGTACGACTTAAAAGGTAAAAAGCTATTTGATTCTCCTAAAGTAGCAGTCTGCTACGTTGATCAAACAGGGGAAGCAGTCAGTGCTGCGATTCCGCCTATAGGAAAAAATAGGATTAAAGGTGAAACAGAAAAGAATTGGTGCTTTTTTTCACATGAGGGTTTGCTGCACTGTCTGTACTCCATCAGACCTTTTGTTATTGAACGAGAAGATAAGACCTCAATAACAATAAACAGTGACGTTCTTGAAAATGTAACTAAAGGAACGCCAACGTTCTGTTCGTTGCCGCCGCTAGAAGTAGATGAAGGAAACCTTGTGTTTTATCACTGGAAACACATGACGTTTGACCAAAACGGTCAGCCTTATTTGCTTTATCATTTAGGCGTTTTTATGGTAGATAAACAATTTACAAAGATAACCCACGTGGCAAACGAGCCTTTATTTAGTGGGTCACTGGAAGATACACTAATCACCTGGACAGATTACGTAGGTAATCCAGTTTCCAAACAACCAGCGGTGTTATTGCCCTTTGGTGCCTTTATAGAAGACGGAGAACTTGTAATGTCGCTAGGAGTAAACGACGCTTTTATGGGGATTTTACGTTGCCCTATAGATGAAATACTAAAAAAATTACAGGAAGTAAGTTAAGATTTTTCTTCGCGTTCTAAAGTAGACCAAATAATTAAACCTGCATCTTCAAGTAAAGACGATATTGTCGGTTGATCTTGGAAAGTATTCGCTAACTCGCGTAAACAACGATCCGCGCCAGCTAACAGTAGCCCTCTACGATCTAAACCGTCAGAGATAGCACGTACTGTTTGTATGTGGGATCTTAGTTCTTTTTGTAAAGACGCAATTTTTGTAGCTGCTGTGGCATAATCAAGCATACCTTGAGTGGTCATATTCCTTACATTTGTAATATCCATACGAAGTTCATCGATTTCAATTAGAAGAACTTTACGTAAATCTTCTTTTGGGTACTTTTCTTGGGTCCACGCGGTTAAATCTGCGATACTACCTGCGTAAGACGGTTTTAAGAAACGTGCATAAAGATAAGATTCTATATCGCTTGTCGCATTTTTAGCGTAATACGCAAAAGCATCCCGGTCTGATTTTTCTAACGAATTTAACCAGTCCCCTACAGTGGTACTATTTGCAATAAGTGTCGTCATTAAGCAAACGACGCACGTCCTTGTGCGGCCATTTGAGCGCCAAGCCGTCTCATCGCCATCTGTCCTTCAACTTGACCTCGTTGGAGTGCCAATTGATTTCGAGTGTTTTCTTGAGCTCTAGCAATATCTAAATTTGTAGACGCTATTTGAGAAGCTAGTTGGTTTTGTCCAGCTAAAGCCTGACCGCCTGCTTGAGCTAAAGCCGTGGCTGTTGGTTGTAATAAAGATGTTTCTCCTGTAAGAGTTTTACCCGCAACATCGGCTTGGCTTGCAAGAGTTTGTTGTCCTAATTGAGCCGTACCTTGCTGCGCTCCCACACCTAGTTGGGAAGCTCCAGCTATTTGTTGTCCGCCAAGAGTTGTCTGAGACTCAATACCAGACCGACCCACAGCGCCTGTTTCGCCGACTAACTGCTTACCTATTTCACCTATTGATTTAGACCCTGTTAGAGCTAGGTTAGAGGCAGCTTCACCATATTGTTTAGCAAAATCTTTCGCTGTTTCAACAGGTGTTAGCTCAGTGGCAAGCTTGCTTTCTGCTGCTTTAGTTTGAAGACCAATATCTGAAGCAGCATATTGACCAGCAATACCGGCTTGTAAACCAGCCGCTGCTCCTTGTTCAGCTATAGCTTCGTTTCCAGCACCTAATTGCAGCCCTTGAGAACCACCGGCTTGCATTGCTGTCAAGCCATACAACGCTCCTTGCGCAGCCGCAGCTCGCTGTTCGGCTCCAGTTAGACCTACATTACCAGCAGATAATGTACCGCCATAAAGCGCAACAGTATCCGCATTTGGATCTTTATATTGTTGCGGTTGACTCCTCTGTCCTGCCAGTATAGGGCTTAAAACAGACCCAACGCCTCCAATGACCGATCCAATACCGGCGAGCGTAACAAAAGGTTCTGGCATATCAGTTTTTTAGTACTTTCTTCTCATCATTCTAAGCACGAGTGCGAACACGGGCCGAAAATGGTGCCGCCCCAGCATTAAAAGCCTCACTGATCGCACCCATAAAATTAACATTAGGTTGCTGTAAAGCTGTCATCAACGATGCGGTTAGTGCTGCACTACGAGTCTGAGCCTCAATTTGAGTTTGAGATATATCACGCCACGCCTTAATGTTCTCTAGCTCAACTTGACGCTGAGTATTAAGTCTCGACTTTTCTTGAGCACTGCGATCATATTGAGATGCAATTTGTTGCTGACGCGCAAAGTTTAACGCCTCTCGTTCCAATAGTGCTGCTATATTTTTGTCTTGAATTCGTTCTAAATCTGGGGAAATAATTGGAGGTTTTTGTGTTTGACCAGCTATGTTCGTGCTGTCCGAACCTTTAGACGCTGGTGCATTTAGTTCTGTTGGACCTTTTTTGCCGGGCTCAGTATACCCGGTAGGAAAAGCACCTCTAATCACCTTATAAGAAGGGGCTGACTGGTACCCATAATCTTTACCAGCATAAAATTTACCATCTTTCTGCGCCCCCAGGATTAAATCTTCTGATGTTTTTTGTTCTTCTTGAGCTTGTTGCTTTGCTGCTTCATCTAATTGTGCTTTTTGTATTTCTCTATAAGAACGTGGATAACCGCCAAAAACTTCTTTATACGATTCCGGACTTTGGTACCCATATTTCTCCCCTGCATAATATTTTGCACTTGCGTTAGGCGTTACAAACCCCTGAGGAGCTCCTACATCTGGAACAGCAGATTTATTGAGTGCATTATTGTTTAATAAGTTAAGGGGAAAAGGAAGAAAGTCTATTCCCATTTGTACCGCCTCCTCATAACTTGGAATAGCTTCCAATGTTGCCCTGCCCACAGAGGGCATTTTGTTTATACTTTCGTTTAAGAATGCAAAAGGATCCATGGTTATACAGGGGTAGCGACTTGACGCAAATCGGGATTATTTGCGTACGAACCTTGACCAGAAATAGCAGTAATCGTAGAATTTAATAAAGTTTTAGCTGCGTCATAGGCGGATGAATACTTTTGTTGCTCAATATCTCCGACAGCTTTTTGTTTAACTTCTTCTAAACTAAAACCTCGTTCTAACCCAGCTCGCGCTAAATCAGCTCCTTTTTCCATTTCAATTCTTTTAAATTCTTTATCTGCCCTAAGCTGTTCAAGCATACGTTCTTGCATCCCTATAGCTTGTAGTTCTTTTATTTTACGGACATTTAGTTCTTCTGCTTGGCGTTTTTGAGACTGCTCGATATCTTGCATAAACTCGGCGGTTGTAGAAACATCAGGAAGATCAACCCCTAATAACTTCCGCATAATCGCACGGTTTCTATTTTCTTGGTTTCTATACGAAGTTTCGTAGTTAAGAAAGGGAGCGGCCCCCATAAAATAGTTACCCGAATTAGCCTGTACCCCAACTGGACTATAAGGGCTCGGTGCAGTAGCACTAATAGCACCGCCAGCAAGTTGCGCAACTAAAGGTTCTAAATTAAAGTTTTTTTGATTAGCCCCATCACTACCGCCAGTAATTTGTTTAACTATGTATTCAGCAGCAATCTCAGGACCCAATACTTTAACTAAACTCGTTAGTAAACCTCCCATAGGGGAGGCACTAGCACCAGCAACAAGAGGAACAGCAGGAAGAGCCATATCAATCAGGAACTAGCTGGGTTATCGAAAGATGTGCCTGAGCGAGGCTTCTTGTTATATTCTACACCTTTAGTCTGTAACTCAGCTAAAACTCCATACTCATTTTGTTTAGCAGATGGGTGTGCTGCTGTTTGAGGAAAATTAGACTTTAAATACGCTTGCAAAAAAGCAGACGAATTTAAATCCGGGCTTTCCCGTCGTACATCTTTCTCGATTAACTGATGTTGTTTAGCGTTCATCAGCCTAGTTCTTGATAAGCTTGCGATGGAGGAATTACAGAACTTGCAGGAGCGTTCAATATCGAATAGTTTGACCCATAATTAGGCATATCATACGCTGGAGGACGTTGAGCACTCAACATATCCATATGCTCATCCCCTTGATTTTCTAAATTATGCAAGAAATTGAGGAACATTTCCCCAACTTCAGGATTATTTGTAATTAAATCAATAAGATCTAGAATTTCTTGTTCGTGGTGTGGGTCAGTAACCCCAGCTTGGAGTCTATGCTGAAGTTGATTGCGATAAACGGGCTGAGTGTTGTCTGGGGGTGCGTTTAAAGAGCGAGTAGCGCCCATATTCATCATATGTTCGTCTTCCATCCCAGGAGCGGGAGGCAACGTCTGACAAAAAGTCCTCATAACCACAGCGGTCATGGGTGCGGCAGCGGCTTGTTCGGCTGCGGTGATCGGAACGGGAAGCCCCAGAATCCGAGCAGCTAATTCATAATCCTGAGGCGAAAACACCAGAACACACCACTACTGATTCCTCTATTGTAGGCATTATTTTCAATAAATCGCCGGGGACAATGTTCAACGTCAAACAAATCCGTTCGATAACGTCTGGAGAAGGTATATATTTGGTGTCGTAGTAGATCTTGCGCGTTGTAGTAGGCGACAGATCTGCTAATTTGCTGAGCTTAAAAGAAGATAAACTTTGTGCGTCGACGATTGACTTTAAGTTATTTATTAATTTACCATACGTTGTGTACGAAGAGTAAAAAGGCATAGGATTAGTGTCAGTATAAAATTAGTATAGTAGTTAAAACCCAAGATTTTTACGTCTTACAAAGCTAAGATCGTAAGTTGTGAAGTCTAACGGAAGAGTAGGTGTATTAAAAGGCGACTCATACACCTCACCTTCTATATGTGCTTGCCACGCTGGTGACCACTTGGCATGAAGATACTGCTTATTAAGCTCATGAGCGACATGTATTCCTTGAGCTAAGGCTGGCTCACTGCGCCAAGTCTGACTCCCGTCCTCATACGACTCCGTGGCCCACCCATGGTAATAAGGAACACCGACAGACATCTCACGTTTAATCTCTTGATGCTTAAACCGCATACCGTAATCCATATCTTCGCAGTAGCCAGGGTATAAGTTTTCATCAAATAGACCAAAGTTTTGTACAACCCAGTCTTTAAGAAGAAAAACATCCCAGCTTCCGTTTAGCCCGTGGACAATCCCTGTATCCGGATCGTCAGCTTTTTCCTTCATGGCTTTTAAAAAGCCAGGGGTAAACATAATATCGTGATTCGTGATCACCCAATAGGGGTTCATCATGGCCGACTTAATAATTAAGTTCCATGCACCAGAACATCCGAGATTTGCAGGAAGGTGACAAACTTTAACTTTCTTCACGAAAGCATGAGGAATGTGTTCTAGCGCATCAAGTTCGCGTGTAATTTGATCTCGGCCATTATTGTTAAAAACTATAAAAGTATCAACAGGGTAATCAATGCTGTAAAACAAGCGATAAACCCAATGAGGGGCGTTAACTACCGCTGTGCCAATAACAGGAATAGATTCCATTTTAAAACCAATGATGCTAACATAGTAGCACTCACAGAAGCTTTATGACTAAATTTATTTGGGGACCAGAAGAAAGTTTAATTCTTCCTCTACCTGAAATTTCTTTTCTTATGAATAATGATGACTCTGGTAGGTGCCAAATGCACCAAGTAGGAATACCAGAATACGAAATTATAAAATGGGCAAAACAGTTTGGAGATAAAACAAAAAGATTTATTGACTGTGGTGCCCATATGGGAACCTATTCGTTATTACTTGCAGACGAATTTAAACATGTAGAAGCGTTTGAAGCTCAGCGAAGAACATATTTCCAGCTGTGCGGCAACATCTTTATGTTTGACAAAACAAATGTATCTCCTTACCACGCGGCGGTTACGGACAAAGAAGGAAGTAATGAAATTGTAGAGTTGTTTATTGTGTCCGAAGACGGTGGCGGATCTACAATCTTACCTTTACCAGAAAACCAACCCGTACTAGCAACCGAATATATTGACACGTGCGACATAGATAACTTCGAATGGAACGACATAGGACTGATAAAGCTTGATGTAGAAGGAAATGAACTCGCTGTTCTGCGAGGAGCGCACGATACGATTATTGACTCTGACTACCCTCCAATTATTTTTGAATCAAACTCACACGCTTGGAACGTAAAACACAAAAATGAATTATTTAACTATTTACAAGTTAAGTTTGGTTACTCGATTGGCGAAATTAAACCTTTTAACAATATGTTTATCGCGGCAATTAAGGATAAATAACTATTTAGATTTTTCTAACAGTCTGCTTTCTGACGCTCTCTTTGCGTTGTACTTTGCAGAACATTTATAGTGACAAAAAGGTCCTTTACGGTCAGGTTGTTTTTGTTTCTTGCCGCACCACGCCTTGAGCTTGGACCCTTTCAGGGAAAACGAAACGCCGCAGGTTGGACACACAGCGTGTAAAACAAAAATTTTCATAAAAAAAGAGAGACTCGGTTATTAAACCCGAATCCATCCCTTAGAGCAAGCTAGGAAAAGTAAAATTAATGTGGAGATAATCCGTATTTTGTTTTGACGTTATAACGAGCTAAAGCAAAACAGTTAACAAACGGGTATCTTTTTGTTTCGTTACTCATAGGATCAAAAATAATCCTGCCGTTATAAGGGTTTTCTAACTTACACCGATCTAGTTCCTGGTTATACACTTCTGAATATTTAATCGAACGTTGACCCTCTTCTCTAACATGCTTTAGAAACGAATAAGTAAATAAAGATGCAAAAAGAAGTAAAACCCAAAAAGTTGTAAAACTTAGAAGAAGACCCAAGAGACTAGGGGATCGGTACGCTAGAGCAGTTATAGGAAGATCTTTGCTTTTGAGATCGATTTTAATGTCGTTAGTCATGTGAGTTAGATGTGAACCATACGTATGGTAGCACATTATGACTTCTTGTCAACCCTCAGGAGGCTGCTAGTATACTGATGTCAACAAAGAGACACAGCACATGGCCGAGGCTCCACCTCTAGATCAAAAATATACAGTAACCCACGGCTGGTACAAACATCTTACCGATGGTTATGAAATTATTAAAAAACATGAACCAGCAAAAAAATTAGTTTTTGATCCTAAAAGCGAAAGGCTTATTGTTGAAATAGGCATGTATGAAGGAGCATCAACTGTTTGGTGGATCGATAACTTCCTAACGCACGAAAATAGTAGGTTAATCGGAATTGATCCGTTTACCGGGTCAAAAGAGAACATTGAGAACCCAGAAGCACACCCAACCTTAGATAAAATTGAAAAAATCACAAAGAAAAACGTATCTTTGAGTAAACACCCAGAAAAAGTTGATATTTATAAAGGTTGCAGTTGGGATTTGTACTCAAAATTGCAACCAGAGTTCGAGGAAGGGATTGACATCCTTTATATAGACGGTGCCCACGACAGTTTGTCGGTTTGTAGAGATATTGCTTTGTACTACCCTCATGTAAAACCAGGTGGAGCCTTGATTTTTGACGACTATGGAGCAGAATCTGTCAAAAAAGCTGTGGACTCCTGCCTAAGTTTGTTTGGAAATATTGAAAATGCTTTTTACACAGGCTGGCAGCTCTGGTGTGTCAATGGAAAGTAATAAAACAGTTAATCTTATCTGGTTTGGCGAAAGCGCAAACTTGTGGGGTAAAAGTTGGATTGAAGAACTACTAAAGGATGTGGACTTGGTGTACCACTACCCAAAAAACAAAGAGGGTGCGGTTTTACTGGACAATTGCATTGTGGTCACAAACAATAGCGAGTCATACGAATACATAGAAGCGTTAGATCGAGCTAATAAAAAGTATGCGGTGATTCTGTTATCGGACGAAACTTTAACAGAACCCATGTTTTACTTATCAAGCCCTAACTGTATATACGCGGCACGGAACTATTTTAGTCCGCGTTACTGGCGCGACGATAAAGTATTTACTTTTGGCCTCGGCCACAGGCACAAATTCGAACATTACGTAACTCCGAAGGTATTAGCCTCAAAAAGACGACGTACGTGGAGTTTTGCAGGTTCTTTAAAAGCAGACCGAATACACGCATTTGATTGTTTTAAAGATATAAAACCCTACCAATTAAACATAATTGAGTTTTTTAACGATTCAAAAGGGCTGACTACGGAAGAGTATGCAGATTTGTTGTCGGATACAGTTTTTTGTTTGGCGCCACAAGGCGGTTGTAATCTAGATTCTTTTCGAATCTACGAGGCTTTAGAGGCTGGAAGCATACCTGTGGTACTGAAACAGACGGAATATCAGAAAATACATCCTTCATACTGGCATTCTATTTTTATAGGCGAAAAAGATATGCCTTTTGTGTGCGCGTCAACTTGGGAAGAAGCAGCGCAAATTTGTAAAAAAATAATTCAAGAAGATCGTACGAACGAAATTCAGAAAAAATGTAGTGTTTTCTGGGACTCGTGGAAACTTAAATGGCGTTCTACCTTTGCCACGCGGACCGAGCAGCTCAAAAAATAATAAACGCTAAAAATAAGAATTAAATTTTTTTAACCAGGGCCTGTCAATATAGTGCTATACTCAGGTTTGGGGTCACTTCACCCCGCTGATTGTGAAAGGGTTCTCGCCGCCCCCGTCGTATAAGTGCTGTATATAAAAAAAAGGCCGGATTGCGGGCAGCTAATTGTTACATTGCGGCAGCCTAAGTAATACATAGCAATCGCGCTAAGTGTTACTTAGTGTGCGCTTAGTTATCTAATAGGCACAGAGTAGTACATAAGTACTATCCCGCTTCGTTGGTTCGTTTGAACTAGCGAGCGCGGGCGGGCACGTTAAGATTTATTTCAATTAACCAAAGCTTAACCTTGGTGTGATATACGCGGGCGCGTACGCGATCGTTATATGATCCAACCAAACCAACCAAGTAGTACATCTGCTCAAAGGTTAACCGAACCTTAACCAAACCTTAACCGAATGTTAATTGACAGCGGATCTGATCCGGTGCATGATTAGCTCATCGATCCCAAGGGACCGGTCGAACCTAGACAATCGAATAGATTCAAGCCAAGCCGTGAACCGTTCACCTTGCCTTGCCACGGGGTCCCCGTCTCGCCATAGTTAAACCTATGAGATGAGACCGGATTCTAGGATAGGCTTAGTGTAACTATACGTGAGCAGCTTAAATCTATTTGATTCTATGGTTTGCGAACCTAGACAATCTGATTAGTTCACCCGTAGCTAGATAGCTAGCACGGATAGCCTACCCTATGGGTGAACCTATCTACATAGCTTCCTAGATATAACTAACTGAATGTGACAATCAGTTATTTATATTTACAGCGTAACAGTTTGGATCTGGCACTGTATCCGAATCTAGTAGGGCTTTGGTATTAACCAATGGAGCTTCACCTAGACCAAACTGTAAACATATAGTGGCAGCATATTAACTCTAACAACTACTACAGCTGAACCCTACAGTTCGCAACTGTAACTAGCCCACACCTTTAAGTTATCTTATTGACAGTGTGGAAACTTAATACATAAGATCTAAGTGTATGAGTTAGCTACCCTTTGCAGTTCATTCTGTAACGTGTAGCTAACTCTATGCACTGTTTAAGTTTATAAGTTAATTAATCTGGTTGCATCTATTAGGTGCCATGGTTAATGTAACTAACTAAGATCTTAATTTAGTATAGGATCATTCGTGATCTTATTAGATCATCATGCTTAAAAGTTCTCCTCCTATGTATTACATAAGATGAGAACCTTTAGGTTCTCTATCCACTTAATCCAGGTGTTATCATGACTGATTTCGATTACGATTTGGCCTATGAGTTAAAGCTTCACGCAGACAATTTAAGTGTGCACTTTAACAGTGTAGGTAAGACCTTAAGTAAATTTTGGCGTAAGGGTTCTTTTGATTATGAACGCGCCTCTGGTTACATCTACCGAAACCTAACTATTCCAGCCGCTAAAGATTACCACAATCTATGTGGTTCACTAACGCAATCTTGGTTTGGAATGTTTCCTATTCCAGAGCGTAAGTATGTTACAGAGAAGATCTTAATGGAGTTCTTAGATGAGTTTCATTCAGGTAACTTCTGGGAGTAATACTTTAACTTTAATATCCACTTGCACTTCAACATTATGACTGGCCTAAAACCATTTGCTGGCACCTTTATCTACAAAGGTGTGCAGGTTAATTGTATTGATCCATCACGTAGATTAGGCGGCGATTTGTTTTACTTTCAGTCGCCACTAACTAACAAGATTGTTTGGACATCCACGCCTAACAAAGCCCGGAAACTTATCAAGGAGACTATCTAATCATGGCCCGCAAAACATTCAAAGTATCAGAGTTCAAGGACTATGTGAACTCTAAACTTGTGCTTGATCATTTATCAGATGATCAAAAGTATGGGTTGTTAACTGCACTTGATTACATGTTACATAAAACCGGAAACTATAACGGATTCATATATGTATTCAAAGATGATGTAAGGCCATGCTTTGAAGGTAAAGTAGGCGCCGAGGCACGTAATCCTAATTGGGATATGAATCGGGACGTACGTAGAAAGTATTTCTAAACCGCACCGGATTCACACAATGAACTTGCATTCACAACTTGATCATTATCTCACTCAGTGGGATATCAAACAATCCACAAAGCGTGGATATAATCCATTCGCTCTAGGTATCTACTTAGAACGGGCAGAAGATTTAGCTAAAGATGTAGCTCAAGGCGCCACAATTAGTGACGCTATTGATGTACATTTCTGCGACAGACTTGCAGCTATGCTGCACAAAAAGTTCTCTTAATTCACCAAATCACCACTGAACAAATGACCTCACAAGAGAAACTAGATTACATCTATCTCACACTGAAATCCTTTCAGGAACTTCTACCAAAAACTGAAAATGTAGTTCTGGATGTTAATGATGATAAACTTCATCAACTATCAGCAAGAACACTGATTTCTCTTGATTTCGCTACTTCAATTCTCCCCCCCCCCAGACCAAATGATTACTAAAACTTGGGTTATTAGACTTGAAATTGAGATTGATGAGAATAGTCATCCTCGCAAGTTTATTCCTGAAGCAATCAATGAGTGTCTGAATCTTGAAGAAGGTGAAGACCTTATTGATTACTCATTTATCTGTATTGATTAAACAAAATGACACTCACCAAACTTGATTTGCTGACTGCTAGGGAACAATTAATGGAGGACATTGATTGCATCCTTGATGAATACTTCCAGGAGTATGGTATTACAAACGACCCTCAACTTGTTAAGGTCTTATGTGATGCCGTATGTAACAACTTTCCTTTCTAACTCACCACACACACTAATCGTTATGATCACTACTAAGACTGTGTTGATTAACAACACCGAATATGAACTCTCCGCTGTTAACAACCTAACACGGGTTGAGATTAACAACCGACTGCATTACTTAGGTGATCAAATACTTAAGTTACGTATGCAACAAGATGAACTAATTAAGATGCGAGATGAGTTAGATACTCAGCCCATAGACTTATTTAATGAGATGTTCGAAACAACTTAAATCACTATCCCGTTTGTATTAGTGGGCTGCGCATACTTACCACGCAGAACTTAAACATCCACATCCAAATTATTACAATGAAACGCCCTCAAGGTTTTGTTTTGTGGGAGGGATTGTCGCCTCTCGATGGATCCCCAATCGTATGCATTGCAACACTTAAATCAGTCAATCGCAAGACTGGTAACATGATCCAAACATTCATATTGCACCAGGATATTAATCCTGTGGCTGCACTTAAGAGCGGCGATGATTTAGCGATCTGCGGTAATTGTTACCATCGAGGATCAGGCTTTGTAAACAACAAGCCACGCAGGAAAAGATCTTGCTACGTAAATGTAGGCCAGGCGCCTAACAAAGTATGGAACGCATATGTGCGCCTCGTTTACCCTGAGTACAACGCAGCTATACACTCTAAGTATTTCAAAACACGGAAGATTCGTTGGGGTAGTTATGGCGATGGCGCTATGTTGCCCGCTGAGTTAGTTACATATTTCAATGACCTATGTATATCCCACACAGGCTATACTCACCAATGGCGAGAATCATTTGCTCAATGGTGCAAAGGTGTATTTATGGCATCATGTGATGGGCTACAGGATTACATTGAAGCATCCGCCCATGGTTGGAAGACCTTTGCAGTTGTAGCAAAGAACTCTGTAGCATTCAGTGGTAAACAATGCCCAGCTACAGTAGATAACAGCCAGGCGCAATGCCTAACATGTAGCCTATGCGATGGTACTAAAACAGATATCTTTGTAGAAGTACATGGCACTGGGGCTTCTAACTTTGTGGCCGCAGTGTAGCTGAAACCATAAACATGATGTACACTGCCTATGCAATTTAGATTTAATCCGTGGCAGACAATGTAACCACGCGGCATTACAGAATTGAATTAGTTATCGAAGTTAGTGCAGATAAAGCTAGCCCTTTAGTGTGGTTATCTGAATGCATCTATGAGAACATCGACTTAAACAACTGCGAAGATCTTAAATCATTCAACATGGAGGAACTCAAATGAATTGGCGACCTGAAACAATTGAAGAACACATTCTTGCACTTGAGCGGGAACTTGAGGAGGTAAACTCTGACAATGAGTGGGAGTTTATTAACAACAAGCTGGAGAATTTAGAGCTCAAATTGTTACATAGTTGTGTTGAGTATATGGAGATTGCCTATTGACAATTAAATCCTCGCTCGCTTCGCTCACTGCGGGCCAACGCACACACTAACCTAACACTCACTAACTAACATCATGGAAACCTACAGAGTAACTGCAATCGAGTTCAGTTTAGAAGATGACGAAGATCTGACAAAGTACGAAGCAATTCGTATTAATGAAATACTCGAAGAAAAGTATCTTCATAGTGAATGGACTGTAGAAGATGGAGACGAAGGTTTTAGCATTGCAGATTTAATATCTGACGAATGTAAATGGGGCGTAGACTCCATTGATTATAAATTAGTCGAATCTAATTAACCTAATGGAAAACTTTCCCTGCACAAGTTGTGGTCTTTGCTGTAAGATTGTCGGTCACGTTTTAGCTGACGTTGACAAAGTTACAGACCCAGTGATTAAACAACTGTTTAACGACTTTCCCTATGAAACCACGGATGGTGTTTGTAGTATGCTACAGCCGGATAATACCTGCGCTGTGTATGACAATAGACCGGACATGTGCAACATTAAAACTATGTCTAAGATCCGTGGCATTACTGATCTAAATGAGTATTACAAAATTAATGCTCAGATATGCAATTCTTGGATTCAACTTAATAAACTTGATTCTTCCTACCTAATCAACCTGGAGCAGTTTAACCATGCTAAATAAGTACAAGTTTACTGTTTATGTTGAGACAAACTCTGGCGAACGTAAGAATCATTCAATAGTTCATATGTTTTATAAGAGATCAGATGCAGATCGTTACTTAATCGGATTTGCTGACGGTTTAGCCATCGCTTATGACGGAGTTATCCTCCGTGGTACAGCTGAAAACCTCAACGAATTGGATGAACACACTAACGAACCGAAACAAATAGCTCACAAATACTTATTAAGTAAGTAAGATGCTTAACTTTATATGCGCTTCCTTAAGTTGTTTAACTAGTTATTTAGGTGCTGGTTACATAGTAATTCAAACAGACAACTTAGTTGTTTATGTAAATGAGTTAATGCCTTACGTTTACATTTGTAATCGTCAACATAATATTTTGATGTGCGAGCGGAGGGTTAAAAACGACTATTAAAATTGAACCCAACACTTTTGTTAGGAACATCAAGATTAAATTCTACATTTCCAGTTTTAAGTGTTGCTCTACCACGGGGATCAATAACAATAGCTCCCGTTTCATCTGTTAAAGTTAAAGGAGCTCCTTCCGATATAGTTTTTATTAAACTGTTCAATTGATTGTAATTTGGATTAGCTCTGGATGCTGCTCCATAAAATGTATCTGAAATAGATTTAATTAAATTTGAAGGGGTAAGATTACCTCCAGCAAACTGTTTTGGTAATAAATTTGGATTAAATTCAAACAATTCATCTCTGTTTATCCCAGTAATGCGTCTTTCTTTTTCAGGAATAGTAACAGTTTCATAAGGATTAATCTCTTTTGCGCGAGGAATTATATAGTTATCAGCTTGATTACGTAAATTGTATTGCTCTGCTTGTTCTATTAAAGCACGAATGTCAGACATGTTTGTTAAATGGAAACTTGTTTAATACTTTAGATTGTCCGAAGCGTTCCTCAGAATAAGTAGGAGGTTTAGATAACATCGATGGAGCCACGAAACCACTTTCGCCTCCAATCATCGGAACCTGCAAGTATTTATTGAGGAACGCAATCGGATTGTTCACAATCAGCTCACTTTTTCATGCCGCCTTTACTACCTTTAGCGCCAGCTTTAGTGCCTTTAGATGCACCACCTTTTTTAGTCATGCCAGCCATGAGAGTTAAACCGAAGGACAACCAATTCTAATCTTAAAAATCTAATTAACGATTCTTAAGTTCTCTTTTATCTGTATATTTTCAAAAATTAATTGATGATAGAGCTT
>Ga0247831_1005760_pt1 | contig 15193 bp, 7 predicted proteins | sample LaCruzMarch2015__9_FD_192406 | JGI IMG/M metagenome (GOLD analysis project Ga0247831, IMG submission 192406) | Freshwater microbial communities from meromictic Lake La Cruz, Castile-La Mancha, Spain - LaCruzMarch2015_1m | ecosystem: Environmental > Aquatic > Freshwater > Lake | place: Spain... | reverse complement strand
ACTTCGGAGCCCGCGGCCTGCGCATGCTCGAGGACCTGCCGCACGTCGGTGCGGTGATCGCCGGCGAGGATGTCGAGCGGACCACCCGTCTGCTGCAGATGCTGCGAACAACGATCGACGGTCGTGCGGAGCGCTACGCCAAGGCCAACGCCGGCACCATCGTCGAGTATCGGCAGCGATCGACGGAGCCAGATGAGCCACGCATCCTGGTGCTGCTCGACAACTTCGGCGCCTTCCGACAGGCGTACGAGGTCGGCCAGTTGAGCCGCTGGTACGACATGCTGCAGTCGATCGCGACCGACGGGCGCGCCGTGGGTGTGCACGTCGTGATCTCCGCCGATCGGCCGGGCGCGGTGCCGACGAGCCTGATGTCGGCGGTGCAGAAGCGTTTGGTGCTGCGCCTCTCGAACGAGATGGACTACACGCTGCTCAGCGCGCCCGAGGATGTGCTCACTGCGGCGAGCCCGCCTGGCCGCGGGATGATCGATGGGGCCGAGGTGCAAGTCGCCGTCCTCGGAGGTGAATCGAACGTGGCTCGGCAGGCGGCCGAGATCACCAAATTCGCGGCAGCCATGCGGCGCGCGGGAATGCCGCAAGCCCCGTCCGTCCGTCGTCTGCCCGAACGCGTGCTACCAACGGAACTGCCGGACACATGCGACGGGTTGCCCACACTCGGCGTGTGGGACGAGACACTTGCGCCGATCGGGTTCGAACCGGCGGGCGTGTTCGTCGTCGCCGGGCCACCGCAGAGCGGCAAGACGAATGCTGTGGCGGCGCTGCTGACAGCCCTCCGGCGCCACGACCCCTCCACATCGGCGGTGCTGTTGGGAACGAAGCGCTCACCACTTCAGTCCCGCTACGCCTGGCGTGATGCCGCCCTCACTGCGGACGAGATCGATGTGCTGGCGGCAGACCTCGCCGAACGAATCGCTGACGACGACCCATCGACCGCCGGTCTCGTCGTCGTGATCGAGTCGGTCGGGGAACTGCTGAACGGACCCGCCGACACCTCCGTGCAGGATCTCGTGAAGGCCTGCCGAGCGAACGACAGATTCGTCATCGCCGAAGGCGAGACCAGCACGCTCGGCAGCTCATGGCCCCTGCTCCAAGCAGTCCGCGCAAGCCGCTACGGCATTGCGTTGCAGCCCGAGCAGATGGATGGCGATCTGCTCTTCAAGGTCAACTTCCCGCGTGCCACACGAGCGGACTTCCCGCAGGGGCGTGGTCTCTACGTGCGATCGGGCCGCATCGCTCGCGTGCAGCTCCCACTGGTGGAGTGAAGGGGAGTCGTCCCCATTCCCTTCTGACGCCAGGTTTCGTACCGTCATCACAACAACCACAGCCCACGTGAAGCGGGCAGAAACAAGGAGAGATCAACATGGCAGGTCAGTTCACCGGCATGGACATTGCGGCAGTTCGTCAGCTGTCGCAGCAGATGAAGTCGAAGGCGGAGGAGATCCGCAACCTGATGAACCAGCTCACGGGTCAGCTGCAGAACACGCAGTGGGTCGGCCCTGACCGCGATCGCTTCACGAACGACTGGCAGAGCCAGCACGTCGCCGCACTCAACCGCGTCGCCCAGGGCCTCGAGGACGCGTCGCAGGCGGCATCCAACAACGCCACCCAGCAGGAGCAGGCGTCCAACGGCTGACCAGCGGACCGCTCGGGGATCGGCGCTCAGCGCCGATCCCCGGTCCGCCTCAGATGGATCGTCACCATGATGTACGGAGCCAACCCCGACCAACTCGATGCGCTCGCCGGCCAGTTCCGCAGCGCCGCAACCCTGCTCGCCGCTGCTGAGAAGCAGCTCAGTGCCAAGCTCGTGAGCTCACCCTGGCACGGTCCGAAGGCCGATCGTTTCCGGGCCGACTGGAGCCGGCGGCACCGACGCGATCTCGCAGCCGCTCGGCAATTCCTGGCCGCAGGCGAGACTGCGTTGCGACGCAACGCACAGGAACAGCGCAGCGCGAGCCAAGCCAGCCTGGACATGAGGTTCGGCACCGCACTACCCGTACCCCGGCGGTTCTGGTGGAACGGCCGATGGGTCGAAGACATGATGCTCTTCGCTGGGGGCGGGCGAATTTGGCAGGACGGCCGATCGATCGAAACGAGAGATTCTTTCGACGATCGCCAACTTGGCTCGGCGACGAACTTCTTCGACAGCCTGAGTCTGCTCGCTCGCGGTCTCGATCCCGAGGTCGTTGAACAGTGGCGTCCGTCGCAAGGCGTGGGCTTCATCTTCAGCGGTGTCGGGCTCGGGCTGTCGCTGCTCGGAGTGGGGAACGGCGGGCCGATCGGAACCGTGTCGGATGGGCTCGGGACTGTTGTGAACGCAGCGGGAGCCGTGTACGAGGCAGCGCACGCTGCGCACGGTGCAGTCAGCAAGTTCGTCGTGGCCGGTGGAGTCTTGGCGGTTCTTGGCGGTGGCATCGGGCTGGCAGTCGACATCGACAAGCTGGCCAAGGGCGACACCACTCTCAGCACCCAACTGTCTACCGCCAGCAACATGATGACGATGGCGGGTGGAATCGCGATGGTCATTCCAGGCGGTCAACTCGTCGGTGCCGCTCTGATCGGAGGTGCTGCGGTGATCGAGGTCGGCACCTACGCGGCGGAGCACTGGGACACGATCTCGGCGTCGACAACGGCTGCGGTCACTGCAGTCGGGCACGAGATCGACGAGGTGGGTCGCTCCATTCAGCGGAACGTCGGTTCAGCATTCAAGCGGATGGGTTCGCTGTTCTGATGACGACGCAGCTCGATCCTTCCGACGCCCCGTTGTTCTCCTGTAGCGCGGTGATCGTCGTCTCCACGGCGCAGTTGGCTGCGCTCAGAGATCTCGGCCTCGGTATGCCCCTGATCTCGTCGGTCCTCGATGGTGTTGAGCCTCGTCCGGACTTGCTGCGCGAACAAGACATCATCACCGAGACAGGGGAGCTGTCCGACTGGTTCGGCTTCATCTGGAAGACACTCGTGCAACCACCGTCGTCCGTGCTCGTGACGCGTACTGACGGAGCTTCGACATGGCTCTGGACGTACGCCATCGGCGAGGATGGATTTGTCGAGCAGTCCCTCGCAGACGCTGGTTGCATGTGGGCCATTGGCAGCCACGAGCAACTGCTCGGCCGAACGCTGCTGTGCACCGGCGCCATTCGCTCCAGTACGTCGGAGCAGGCTCGCGAACTCGACCCGCTTTCCTTGCTTCCGGCGTGGAGCGGATCCGTTCACATCGGAGGTGCTCAGGGATCGCGTCGACTCGACTACTCCTACGACGGCACGAGTTGGTCTGTCGACAATGTCACCTGCTCGGCTTCGCAGTTCGTCGCTGCGATCGCCGAGCTGTATGCACCCGGTGTGAGCGATCCCACCGAGGCGAGTTGAACGGATCGCGGTCCCGTGTACGGAGCTGATACTGAATCCCTCCTTGCGTTCGCGCGGGCTGTGCACGCGGCGGCTCGGTCACTGCGGACGATGCGTGCGCAGATGGGTCGTCAGATCGGGGCGAGCCCATGGCAGGGTGGTGACGCCGATCGGTTTCGTAGCGACTGGCAGCGAGGTTTCGCTCCCGCTCTCCTCCATGCCAGCGACGCCCTCGACAGCGCAGCCACGGCGATCCGCGCTCAGGCCGATCAACAGGCGGCTGCATCGTTGGCAGACGGCGGCGCCATCACGTCGCCGCTGACGCCCCTTGTGTGCGGCCCCGATGGGAGGTTTCGCTCCAGGGAGTCGGGGCGGGCTGACATCGTCGAGGCGTTCTACGCCACGGCAGATCCCCGGCGTGCCGATCCGACGCAGATCGAGATCCGGCGTCTCGACAACGGTCGCTACATCGTCGTTCTACCGGGGGTGAATGACCTGTCCGAGGGGTTGGAAGCGGGCGCGGTCGGTGCCGTGCCCGGCATCGCCGGCGCCGCCGTCGGTGGGGTCGCCGGAGTCGGGGCCGGTATCGCCGGTGGGGTGGCTCGCGCGGGCGCCTACTGGGGGAGGGATGACCCGAGTTCGGTCCGAAGGATGAAACATGCGGCCGACACCGCCCGCGGCGGCGACCCGCGCGACAACCCGTATGCGCGGCGAGTGAAGGAGCAGATGGAGGCGGCGGGTATTCCCCCCGGTGCCGACGTGATGATCATCGGGCACAGCTACGGGGCGTACACGGCGATGGACATCGCCGCAGACAAGGACTTCAACCGAATCTCGGGTGACGACTCGTACCACGTCCATGTGACCCACGTGATTGCGGCGGGAGCCGACACTGACTGGCGAGCGTCCCAGGTGCCCGAGGGAACCAAGACACTCATCGTCAACAGCCGACACGACGCGGTGTACCAGGGGGAAAATCCATTGCATCGAGACGTTGCCTTCGCCGGCGATCACCAGGTCGAGCGGACGTTCTCCGGTGGATTCGGGCAGGACTTTGGTCACCACCCCGATCGTTACGCGAGCTACCTCGGCAGCACTCCTGACCCCGCGGTGACGTCGTGGATGAACGAAGCAGGCGCGATGTATCAGGGCGGTGGAACGGCTGAGGCTCGCCAGGTCGTGGACGTCCCGTGACCGGCGCCGTGAACGGACAGCAGGAGCCAGGAGCTCGGGTCAAGCGATCGCTCGCGCCGATCGTGGCCCTGGTCGGCGTCGTAACCGCTGTTTCACGAATCATTGGTCCCGGACTCGGGGTGGATCGTGGCAGCTTCGGATGCCGTCGCAGCCTGGTTGCTCGCTGACTACTCGCGCTCTGCCACCGCCATCGCCGCCAACACCCACACGTGGGATGAGGTGTGCCGGGTAGAGGTCGAGGCAGGACGCGGGGAGTGCTCCCCATTCCCAGCGAAACCCTGGCTACGTACGGTTGACGCATGACAATGCTGGCCGCCGCCGACGAAGGATCGCTCATCGCCATCCTCGTGATCGTGTACCTCGTGATACCCGCTGCAGTGCTCGTGGGATGTGGCTTTGGTGCCCGTTCGATCATGCGCAACAAGGGGCGCTCGCCGCGTGCAGGGTTCTGCCTCGGGTTCTTTCTCGGGTTGCCCGGCCTGGTGATTGCTGCCGTGCTGCAGCCGACTCCGCAGCACGAGGCCGAGCGGCTTCGCCAGCAGATGATCATGATGGGCCTCCAACCGGGATCCGTAGGTCCTGATGGGGTGCCGATGGCCGGAGTTCCCCAATTCGTCCCGACTGCAACTCAAGCGCAAGGCACGTCGGCGCTCGTCCCGTCGCTGGTGATCGGTGGTTGCGCTGTCATCGCGCTCGTCTTGCTCGTTCAGGGCCGTTGGTACCTGCCTCTGTTCTCCACCAATCTGATGCCGCTGTTCTTCGTTGCGGCTGCAGTCGCGTGCGCGGTGCTCGCTCTGGTCCGGTCGACGGAACCGGTGTTTCCCCTCCTCGCAGTCGGGATGGGGCTGGCACTTCAGGGCAGCGGGTTGCCGAGCGTCCTTTATTCTGACAATTGGTCGATCTGGACACTCATGCTCACCGTTTCCGACGGATTGTTCATTGCCGCAGCAATTGTTCTCGTGGTCGGCGTTTCAGGGCGGAAGCCAACTGAGGCCTGGTTCGCTCCGACGCTCTTCTCGCTCGCCGGGCTGGCGACGGTCCTGGTCTTCGCACTGGGAAACGAGTACGGGTTGAAGTCTGGGATCGTCCTTGCCCTGCCGGTCGCCATCGGGTCGGTCATCTCTGCCTGGGCTGCTCTCCGTTCTGTCCAGGCTGCGATCGTTGGTGCCGCCTGGGGAGCCACGATCCTTGGGTTCTCGATCGTGACCGCATTCAACTGGTTGCCTCGCTACTCGTCGCCCAGTGTGTTGTCGATGCTGGCGCTCTTCGCAGCGCTCGGCGTCGGCGGTATTGCTGCACGAATCGCACTCCCTGAACTGCAGGCAGCGCAGCGGCGCCGCTTCGCTGGTTCGATCGATTCGGTATCGGCTGACGGTTCAGTTGCACCGTTCGTTCCCTCCGCCCCGCTTCCGCCGCAGTCGCCTCCGCCGCAGTCGCCTCCGCCGCAGTCGCCTCCGCCGGTCACCCCGTGGGCCCCGGCTCCTCCTTCGCCGGTTCCCGCTGCGCCGACTCCTGCTCCGCTGGCTTCCACGCCGCAACCAGTTCAGTCGGCCGCGATATCGGACCGCACGATGACGAAGGACGAGCTGGCAGCACTCCGAGCCGGTCGCCGGATTCGACTCGACGATGGTTCGGTGCTCGACCTCATCGGGGTCCTCGTCATCGGACGGGACCCGCGGCCACCAGCGCACCTGCCCCAGGCCAGACCGGTGGCACTGGTGGACCCCACCTCGTCGATCTCACGGACTCACTTGGCCATCGGCATCGAGCGTGGTGCCATCTGGGTGAGCGACCTTGGCTCTGTCAACGGTACCGAGTTGGTGTCGGCCACGGGCCGCCGCGTGGTGGGCAGCGGCGAGCGAGTCGAGATCTCGGCAGACACGGTCGTCGAGTTCGGAGAGCGCTCGCTCCGACTCGACTGACCACGCTGCGGACCGGCCTGTCGAGGAACACCGCGTCGTGTCGGCCGACGGCCCGCCCTGCCGAAAAGCTTGACTTCCTCGCTGCGCTGGGCTTACCGTTTCGCCAACGACGTCCCGCCCGGTCCTGCGCCGGTGGCGGTAGACGTTGACGTTGGCCACCCTCTGTGGGTAGCATCGCCTGTTGCCGTGCGTCTCGTCTTCCTGCCGTCTGTTTTCCAGCTGATGACGTTGCGCGCCCCGAAGTCCGTCGCACCCGCGATGAACCGCACATGAGGAGTGAACCTGTGGCCACTCGCCCCACGACGTCCCGCGAACGTTATTCCTTCGCCAACCTCACCGAGCCGCTCGAGCTCCCCGACCTCATCGCTGTTCAGCGTGAGAGTTTCGAATGGTTCCTGAACGAGGGCCTCGCCGAGACGTTCCGTGACATCTCCCCGATCAAGGACTTCAGCGAGAACCTGCAGCTCGAGCTGGAACTCGACACCGACGACGACGACCTGCGCCCGCCGCCGAAGTTCACGGTCGAGGAGTGCAAGGAAAAGGACATGACCTACAGCGCGCCGATCTTCGTGCGCGCCCGGTTCATGAACCGCAACACCGGTGAGATCAAGGAGCAGACGGTGTTCATGGGTGACTTCCCCATGATGACCGAGAAGGGCACCTTCATCATCAACGGCACCGAGCGCGTCGTCGTGTCGCAGCTCGTCCGCAGCCCCGGCGTCATCTTCGAAGCCGGCGAGCGCTACCGCCTCCGCAACCTCAGCAAGCACCAGCTCGTCAAGGGCACGATCCACCCCTACCGCGGTGAGTGGATGGAGTTCGACGTCGAGCACAAGCCAGGCAAGGACGTCACCGCCGGCACCCGCATCGCCCGCAAGCGCCGCATGGGCATCTTCATCCTGCTGCGCGCCCTCGGCTACGACGAGGAGCACGCGCCCGGGTTCATCGAACGCTTCGTCAGCCACTTCGACTTCCTCGAGGGCCAGTGGGAGAAGGAGCGCCACATTGCGCCCACCCAGAACGAGGCGCTCGTCGAGATCTACAAGCGTGCCCGTCCGGGTGAGCCGCCGACGCCCGAGTCGGCCCGCGCCTACTTCCGCAACGCGTTCTTCGAGAGCCGTCGCTACGACCTGTCCCGAGTCGGCCGCTACAAGCTCGACCGCAAGCTCGGCGCCGAGGTGGCCAAGCTCGACGAGCTGTTCGGTGCCGGCACCAACGAGATCGGCTCGCTGTTCACCACCGACAACGACGATCCGGCGAAGATGCCGCTCGAGAGCCCCGACGTGCTCCGCCCGAACGAGGTCGTCGCCGCCGTCAGCTACATGCTCCACCTGGTGAAGCAGGAGCCCGGCTACTCGCTCGACGACCAGGACCACTTCGCCAACCGCCGCATCCGCAGCGTCGGCGAGCTCATCCAGAACCAGGTGCGCATCGGCCTCAGCCGCATGGAGCGCGTGGTCCGCGAGCGCATGACCACCCAGGACGTCGAGGCGATCACGCCCACCACGCTGGTGAACATCCGCCCGGTCGTGGCGGCCATCAAGGAGTTCTTCGGCACCTCGCAGCTGTCGCAGTTCATGGACCAGGTGAACCCGCTGTCGGGCCTCACCCACCGTCGTCGTCTGTCAGCCCTCGGGCCCGGTGGCCTGTCACGTGAGCGTGCCGGCTTCGAGGTTCGCGACGTCCACTTCAGCCACTACGGCCGCATGTGCCCGATCGAGACCCCGGAGGGCCCGAACATCGGCCTCATCGGTGCGCTCAGCACGTTCGCCCGCGTGAACGAGTTCGGCTTCATCGAGACCCCGTACCGCGTCGTCCAGAACGGCAAGGTCACCGACGAGATCCGCTACATGGCCGCCGACGAGGAAGAGAAGTACGTCGTCGCCCAGGCCAACACCCCGATCAACGCCGACGGGTCGTTCAAGACCGACCGCATCCTCTGCCGCCGCAGCCCGCAGGCAGCGAGCCTCGAGGACCTCAAGCGCATGCTCGAGGCCGAGAGCTTCTTCGGCGCCACCACCGACATCGCGTCGGTCACGCCCGACGAGGTCCAGCTCATGGACGTCAGCCCCCGCCAGATCGTGTCGGTGGCCACGGCGCTCATCCCGTTCCTCGAGCACGACGACGCCAACCGTGCCCTCATGGGCGCCAACATGCAGCGCCAGGCCGTCCCGCTCCTGCGGGCCGAGGCGCCGTACATCGGCACCGGCATCGAGGACCGTGCGGCCCGCGACGCAGCCGACCTCATCCAGGCCACCGGCTCGGGTGTCGTCACCGAGGTCAGCGGCGAGGCGATCACCGTCACCTACGACGAGGGCGGCCGCCGCACCTACAAGCTGTCGAAGTTCCGTCGCTCGAACCAGGACACGTGCATCAACCACCGCGTCCGGGTCATCGAGGGCCAGAAGATCGTGCAGGGCACGATCCTCGCCGACGGTCCGTCCACCGATCATGGCGAGCTCGCGCTCGGCAAGAACCTGCTCGTGGCGCTGATGCCGTGGGAGGGCTACAACTTCGAGGACGCCATCATCCTGTCCGAGCGTCTGGTGAAGGACGACGTGCTCACGTCGATCCACATCCACGAGCACGAAGTCGATGCCCGTGACACCAAGCTCGGGCCGGAAGAGATCAGCCGCGACATCCCGAACCTCTCGGACGACATCCTTCGCGACCTCGACGACCGCGGCATCATCCGCGTCGGCGCCGAGGTCGGCCCCGGCGACGTGCTGGTCGGCAAGGTCACCCCGAAGGGCGAGACGGAACTCACCCCCGAGGAGCGCCTGCTGCGCGCCATCTTCGGCGAGAAGGCCCGCGAGGTCCGCGACACCAGCCTCAAGGTGCCCCACGGCGAGAACGGCAAGGTCATCGACGTCAAGGTGTTCAACCGCGACGAGGGCGACGAGCTCCCGCCCGGCGTGAACCAGCTCGTGCGGGTCTACGTCGCTCAGAAGCGCAAGATCTCCGTCGGTGACAAGCTCGCCGGCCGTCACGGCAACAAGGGCGTCATCTCCAAGATCCTCCCGATCGAGGACATGCCGTACACCGCCGACGGCAGCCCGGTCGACATCATCCTCAACCCGCTGGGTGTCCCGAGCCGCATGAACGTGGGCCAGGTGCTCGAGGCCCACCTCGGGTACGCAGCTCGATGGGGCTGGACCGACGTCAAGAACGGCGGCGTGTCGGTCGGCGACCAGCCGATCCGCGGCACCGAGACCAAGACCCGCCCGAACACCAAGCCGTCCACGTTCGTGGCCACGCCGGTGTTCGACGGCGCCCACTGGGACGAGGACGACACCGCCGGCAAGCACCCGACCATCCAGAGCATCCTCGAGAACCTCAACCCCGAGAGCCCGGACGGCGTGCGCCTCATCGGCACCGACGGCAAGACCACGCTGTACAACGGCCGCACCGGTGACCCGTACGACAACCCGATCACCATCGGCTACATGTACATCCTGAAGCTGGCCCACCTGGTCGACGACAAGATCCACGCCCGCTCCACCGGTCCGTACAGCATGATCACCCAGCAGCCGCTCGGTGGTAAGGCCCAGTTCGGTGGCCAGCGCTTCGGTGAGATGGAGGTGTGGGCCCTCGAGGCCTACGGCGCGGCGTACTGCCTGCAGGAGCTGCTCACCATCAAGTCCGACGACGTGCTCGGCCGCGTGAAGGTGTACGAGTCGATCGTGAAGGGCGAGAACGTCCCCGAGCCCGGCATCCCCGAGTCCTTCAAGGTGCTCATGAAGGAGATGCAGGCGCTCTGCCTCAACGTCGAGGTCCTCCAGGCCGACGGCACCGAGATCGAGATGCGAGAGATCGACGAGGACGTCTTCCGGGCGGCCGAGGAGCTCGGCATCGACATCAGCCGCCCCGAGCGCGGCACCGACGAGGACGACCGCGAGCGCGCCGCACGGCGCGAGCGCGCGTACTGATCCGCCGCACTGAACGACACGAACGACGCGAACGACTGACGACGGAAAAGAGACGACGATGCTCGATGTGAACATGTTCGACCAGCTGAAGATCGGGTTGGCCACGGCCGACCAGATCCGGATGTGGTCGCACGGTGAGGTCAAGAAGCCCGAGACGATCAACTACCGCACGCTGCGCCCCGAGAAGGACGGCCTGTTCTGCGAGAAGATCTTCGGGCCCACCCGTGACTGGGAGTGCTACTGCGGCAAGTACAAGCGCGTCCGCTTCAAGGGCATCATCTGTGAGCGCTGCGGCGTCGAGGTGACCCGCTCGAAGGTGCGGCGCGAGCGCATGGGCCACATCGAGCTCAGCGCGCCCGTCGTCCACATCTGGTACCTCCGCGGCACCCGTTCGTGGCTCGCCTATCTCCTCGCTGGCATCGAGCCGAAAGAAGAGCTCAAGGCCAAGCAGCTCGAGAAGGTCATCTACTTCGCGGCGAACCTGGTCACCTGGGTCGACGAGGACAAGCGCCACGCCGACCTGTCGTCGCTCGAGGCCGACTTCCTCGAAGAGAAGGAAGCCATCAAGAAGGACCTCGAGCTGGCGATCGATCGCCGGTACAAGGAGCTCGAGGACGAGGCGACCAAGTCCGAGGCCGACGGTGCCGACGCGCGCAAGCTCAAGAACACCGCCGAGAAGGAAGTCCAGGCGATCCGCGATCGTTTCGAGTCCGAGCTCGACCTCGTGCAGCGCACGTGGGACGAGTTCCGCAAGCTCCACGGCCGGCTCATCATCGACGACGAGCTGCTGTGGCGTGAGCTGAAGGACCGCTACGGCGACTACTTCGAGGGCGGCACCGGCGCCGACGCGATCAAGCAGCTCATCGACCGCATCGACTTCGACGTGGAAGAGACCAAGCTCCGCGGTGCCATCGACGTCAGCATCAGCGGCCGCAAGCCGCTCAGCGCCCAGCGCAAGCAGAAGGCGATCAAGCGCCTCAAGATCGTCGCGTCGTTCAACAAGCGCGACGAGAACGGCCGTCGCTGCAACGACCCGAAGGCCATGATCCTCGACGTCGTGCCGGTCATCCCGCCGGAGCTGCGCCCGATGGTGCAGCTCGACGGTGGCCGCTTCGCGACTTCCGACCTCAACGACCTGTACCGCCGCGTCATCAACCGCAACAACCGCCTGAAGCGGCTGCTCGACCTCGGCGCCCCCGAGATCATCGTGAACAACGAAAAGCGCATGCTCCAGGAGGCTGTCGACGCACTGTTCGACAACGGCCGTCGTGGTCGCCCGGTCACGGGCCCCGGCAACCGTCCGCTCAAGTCGCTGTCCGACATGTTGAAGGGCAAGCAGGGCCGGTTCCGTCAGAACCTGCTGGGCAAGCGCGTCGACTACTCGGGCCGTTCGGTCATCGTGGCCGGCCCGACGCTGAAGCTGCACCAGTGTGGCCTGCCGAAGCTGATGGCCCTCGAGCTGTTCAAGCCGTTCGTCATGAAGCGCCTCGTCGACCAGGAGCTCGCGCAGAACATCAAGAGCGCGAAGCGCATGGTCGAGCGTCGTCGCCCGCAGGTGTGGGACGTCCTCGAGGACGTCATCAAGGAGCACCCGGTGCTCCTGAACCGTGCCCCCACGCTGCACCGCCTCGGCATCCAGGCGTTCGAGCCGGTGCTGGTCGAGGGCAAGGCGCTCCAGATCCACCCGCTGGTCTGCACCGCCTTCAACGCCGACTTCGACGGTGACCAGATGGCCATCCACGTGCCGCTCAGCGCCGAGGCCCAGGCCGAGGCCCGAGTGCTGATGCTCAGCGCCAACAACATCCTCTCGCCCGCGTCGGGTCGCCCGATCGTGACCCCGAGCCAGGACCTCATCATCGGCGGCTACTACCTCACCCAGGCCGTCGCCGGCGCCAAGGGTGAAGGCCGCGTGTTCCGCCACCTGTGGGAGGTGCTGCGCGCCCTCGATGCACGCGACGGTGCCGGCAAGCCACTCGAGCTCGACCTCCACGCCATCATCAAGGTGCGTCGCCAGGAGATCGTCAACGGCGAGCCGAGCACCGAGTTCGAGACCACGCCCGGCCGCCTCCTCTTCGAAGAGGCATTGCCGGCCGACTACGCGGTCAAGTTCGGCCACATCGACGAGCTCATCAAGAAGAAGGAGATGGGCGTCATCGTCGAGCGGCTCTCCGACAACTACAAGAAGTCGGAAGTCGCCAACGCCCTCGACGCGATCAAGAACATCTGCTACCGCTACGCGGCCCAGAGCGGCCTGACGGTGTCGATCGACGACGTCAAGACCCCGAAGCTGAAGCGCGAGCTCCTCGACGAGCACGAGGCGCTCGCCGACAAGGTCGAGAGCCAGTTCAAGCGCGGCATCATCACCGATGGCGAGCGTCGTCAGCAGGAGGTCCGCATCTGGACCGACGCGACGGCCAAGGTCCAAAAGGCGATGGAGGACGAGTTCAAGAACGCCCACTTCAACCCGATCGACATGATGGTCGGCTCGGGCGCCCGAGGGAACATGACCCAGATGCGCCAGATCGCCGGCATGCGCGGTCTGGTGGCCAACCCCCGTGGTGACATGATCCCGCGGCCCATCAAGCGGAACTTCCGCGAGGGTCTCGAGACGCTCGAGTACTTCATCGCCACGCCGGGCGCCCGTAAGGGTCTCGTCGACACCGCACTCCGTACCGCCGACTCGGGTTACCTCACCCGTCGTCTGGTCGACGTGGCGCAGGAGCTCATCGTGCGCGAGATCGACTGCGGCTCGAACCTGGGCGTCTGGATCGAGAACGTCGGTGTCGACACGGCCAACAAGCGTGCGTACCTCGAGACGAAGCTGTTCGGCCGTGCGCTGCTGCAGGACGTCACCCTCAGCGACGGTTCGGTGCTGACGCGCAACACCCTCGTCGGCGATCCGGAGATGGCTGCGCTGCGCGACGATCCGGCGGTCAACCGCATTCGCGTCCGGTCGGTGCTCACCTGTGACGCCGAGCTCGGCGTGTGCGCGCTGTGCTACGGCCGGTCGCTCGCCACGGGCAAGTCGATCGAGCTCGGCGAGGCCGTCGGCGTCATCGCCGCACAGTCGATCGGCGAGCCCGGTACGCAGCTCACCATGCGTACCTTCCACACGGGTGGCGTCGCCGGCAAGGACATCGCCGGTGGTCTGCCCCGCGTCGTCGAGCTCTTCGAGGCTCGCACGCCGCGTGGTTCGGCCCGTCTGGCCCGTGCCTCCGGTGTCATCCGCATCGCGGAGGACGAGGGCAAGGGCATCCCCGTCTCGGTCGTCGACGACCAGGGCGAGGAGCACGCGGTCATCCTCCCCACCGGCAGCCGGCCGATCGTGTCCGACGGCCAGGAGGTGCGCGCCGGAGACCCGATCACCGACGGTCCCTTCGACCCGAAGGAGATCATGGAGATCAAGGGCATCCGCGAGACCCAGCTGTACCTCGTGGAAGAGGTCCAGAAGGTGTATCGCGACCAGGGTGTGTCGATCTCCGACAAGCACATCGAGCTGATCGTGCGCCAGATGACCCGCCGCATCGGCGTGCAGGAGCCCGGCGACACCGGCTTCCTGCCCGGCGAGCGTGCCGACGCCAAGGTGTTCCGCGACACCAACAAGCGCATGGTCGAAGAGGGCCGCAAGCCCGCCGAGGGCCGCCCGGAGATCATGGGCATCACCAAGGCGTCGCTCGCCACCGAGAGCTGGCTCTCGGCAGCATCGTTCCAGGAGACCACCCGGGTGCTCACCGAGGCCGCCATCGACGGCCGCGGCGACAACCTGCTCGGCCTCAAGGAGAACATCATCATCGGCAAGCTCATCCCGGCAGGTTCGGGCATGATGCACTACCGCAACTTCACCATTGATGCGCCGGGGTACCAGCCGATGACCACGTACTCGAGCGACTTCGACGAGGACCCGGCTGCCTGGCTGAGCAACATCCACGGCACCTACTCCACCGACGAGCCGGCCGCCGAGGGCTGATCCGGCCCCACGTACGAACAACGGGCGGGTGCTCCTCGTGTGAGGGGCACCCGCCCGTTGTCGTTGTCGGACCTGGGACTGGGCCTGGGCCTGGACCGGCGGGTCAGGCCGGCAGGTCAGGCCGTGACGTAGCCGACCACGTCGGCAACGAGGTGGACACTCGAGGCGTTCGATTCGATCGTCACGGCGCCGAGGCCGAGCTCGACCATCACGAGGTTCGAGACCACGGCCCCGGCGGCGACGTTGAGGTTCGAGCTGCCGGGGCGGGGGGTGCCCGTCGGGTAGACCGTGATGTGGCTCTGACGGTCCGGCTCGATGGCAACCACGTTCAGGATGACAGCGGATGCGCCGCCCACGGGCACGCCTCCCATGCCGAGCAGCGGCAACATGATCGGTCCGCCGCGCCAGCCGACCGGTGCACCGAGCCCGACCCGGCTGTCGAGCACCCGGGACGGATCGAGGGCGACCACCCGGCCGGGTGCCTCGGCGCTGAAGGTGGCCATGATGTCGACGACGACGTGGGTCGAGCCAGTGTTGGTGGCGACCGCCACCCGGCCATCGGCGCTGATCGTGCTGACGGCAGCGTTGGCCACCGTCGAACCCTGCCAGACGTTCACGTTCGACGTGCCCGGCTGCATCGTGCCGGCCTCCCACAGGGTGAGGAAGCTGTTCGCCGAGGGGTCGGTCGCGGTGACGTTGAGCATGACGGCACCGACCCCGCCGTCGACCCCTGCCCAGCCGCGCACCGGCACCTGCAGCGGTCCGTCTGCCGCAGCGAGGCGCTGATCGCTGTCACGCGTGTCGAGGAGTCGCCGGGGACG
>Ga0247831_1005759_pt1 | contig 15197 bp, 8 predicted proteins | sample LaCruzMarch2015__9_FD_192406 | JGI IMG/M metagenome (GOLD analysis project Ga0247831, IMG submission 192406) | Freshwater microbial communities from meromictic Lake La Cruz, Castile-La Mancha, Spain - LaCruzMarch2015_1m | ecosystem: Environmental > Aquatic > Freshwater > Lake | place: Spain... | reverse complement strand
TTTTCATCGTCATATTTTACTTCTGAAACCCATTTGTTTTCCCAAGTCAGACTAATACTACTGCCATTAAACATGAGTCCGTCCCATTGGGCTCCCATGGCATTTGCTCCGAACGAAAAACCATTTGTTTGATCGTCAAAAGTATCAATAAACAACAAATCATTATCGTTTTTTCCAAAACTAAAATCTCTTTTCAATGATTCTACCATATAAGGGCCTGGGAGTTTGTCATAATTGATAAAAACAACGTAAAGATTTTTTTCATCATAAGTCATTTTTACATCTGTACGTACTTTTGCGTAGCTCGTATCCATCGGTAAAACTTGATGAAAATCAGTAGCCAATTGAGCATCAGCCCAGGCTTTTTCATCAACAATTCCATCAATTTTTAGCGGTGAAGTGGCACGACGGATGCGATATTCTACTTTTTCGTTTTTACTTTGGGCAAAAGAGAAGAGAGAATTGAGTATAAGAACGGCAATAAATAGGTTTTTGAGCATTGTAAATTTAAAATGTAGTTTATATATTACAAAACTACGTTTTTTCTGTACTTTTTACTTACGATTACGCCCAAATGGCTAAAAATAGCGACAATTTATATATTAATTCAAAAACCAGTTAATGAAAGAAGTGGGTTTTTGATTTAGTAACTCATGTTACGCAGTTTTATAAAAATTCCCCTCCTTTTTTCAAGGTGGGGTGGCAAAATTCTGAAAAGGTCGAATTTTGACGAAGTGGTTAAAGTCGTTGAAATCTTTTCAAAACAAATTCTTCGCTGAAAAACCACCCCGACTGGGCGTCCCCGCCGACTTAGTCAGTCACCCCCTCCTTGAAAAAGGAGGGGAAATTAGCCCGTGCATAACATGAATAAATAAAAGTTTATTCGTAATACGAAATCTTTATTTGGCTATAATCTTGCCAAGTGCCTCCTTTATTGATAAGGATTTTAAAACCAATAAGTTTATTTGATTGATTTACCTCAGATTCGTATTTGTAGCGTGAGCCTTCAAACAGTTTGATGCTCGTGGTGGGTGAGTTTTGGCTTATAAACTCAGGTGCGAAACCGCCAAATAAATTCAGTTCTTCTTTGTAGAATTTAGCTAATAGATTTTCACTTGTTCCGTATTGATAATCTTCTTCTTCGTAGCCACCCGCCAGGCTTCTATCGGTTTTGTTGGTGGCATTGCCTTGCTTCCATGTATATTGAATGATTTGCAGATTAGAAGTACGCCCATTTCTCGCCGAATTACGGCTGTATTTTATTAGCTGATTATCTATATTATAGACAAACTCATCTACGAGTGTTTCATCTTTTATGGTTTCTTTTATTGATAAAACTTGATTTTTTTCGTTGTAAACAAAAAGCTTTTCCGATTGATTTTTGCTGCCATCTGCATTCATTTTTTCGATGCCAATACTTTGCATCTTGCCATCGGCATCTCGCTTATATGTCTCTAAAATTCTTGTTTTGGCTAGCGAATCTATGATTTTTTAGCCTGATAGTTTCTTGGTTGTTGCATCATAGACCCACTCTGTTGTAGTCTTATCATTACCACCAAATACCACCACTGATTTTACTTTGCCTTTGAGCGGATGCTCTTTTGCTTGCTCAGTAAGCAAATCTATTTCTTTATCTTGGCAAGCTAAACATAGACTTAGAATTGAAATTAATAGCATGTTTATTTTATTCATCTTGTAAACTTATTTTAGGACGAGTCAGTTGTTCGGCTGAATTTTAATTCAGTCGGTGTAATGCGTTCTTTGAACGCAACCGAATAAAAACTTATTCTCTACTGCCGTTTTAAAAACGGCTAACACAAAGCCTAAATTAAAATTTAGCCTAACGCACACCATCATTTGCCAACACTAAGGCGAACGGGGGTTATATTGCATTTTATACACTGGTAGAGGTTCGATACCCAAATTCTTCTAAATTCATATTTATCAATTCTTGCGTAATTAAATTTGATTCATCAAATCTTTTATTTGTCCATTCCAATATTTCATTTCGTAAGTTCTGTTGAATTTGTTTATTCTTTTTTTGAGATATAAAATAATTCAATAATTTCTTAACGGTGAATGCGAAAATCCTATTTATTTTAGTATTCAAGCTTGAATAGTTGTTGACCGAAGATGAATAAATAAAAGCGTTAAGAAATCGAAACTTATAATTTATAAAATGATTACTTTTAACGTTAATCCTTGCGTAAACATTCAGTTTTTCAACACAAATATCTGTTTCAAGAAACTCGCCTAACTTTCTAAAAAAAAGTGATTTGTCAGAATTGAATAGTTCGTATGGAAGTACAAGTACATTTTTGACCCCAAACTTGGTTTGATAATCCTTAATAAGAAAATGGTACTCTATGTGACCTGGGGAAAATCCAGGTAATTTGCCATCATATTTTGTATTCAAATACTTTTTTAAACTATGGGTACCTCCTATTGACAAGTATTGAAAGTAATTTGAGAGTATCCATGATGATTGCTCTCTGATGACTACGAAGATTTTTGAATTTGGAAAAGTCTTTTGAATTCTCCTTGCGATAATCGAGGAATCGAAGCCAGAACTATGAGGATTCCCTGACAACCTTTCATGAGAAATCACAGAAATTCTTCCGTTTTTAGAGAGGTTTTTACGACTAGTAATAGCATTAAAATTTTCAATAATAGTTTGTTCGTTATTATCAAACGAGTTTAAGAGATAGCCTTTTTTATCGTAAATGAAATTTTCAGCTAATGTTCCATTTTTAGTTGCAGAAATCGGGACAAAAATATTACTTGTTGCCGTAAATAATTCATTTTGCAACCAAGTAGTTCCTGTTTTGTGATATACCAAGTAGTTCCTGTTTTGTGATATCCTATATGTATTAATATTTTATCCATTTGAGTAATTTACCATATTACCATCAGAGGTTTTCGGCTTAACATGCAAGCAAGCTTTTAGCGATGCATTTGTTACGAAAATCAGAACTCAAATATATGCAATAAAAATCATTTAGAACTCAAATCCACACCTAATCCAAAAAATTATCATCTAAAAATCAAGCTCCCGCTGGTCGAGATTTATAATCTTCGACCTCCGAGTAGTGGATTTGTAATCCACGTGCTTACACAATCAAACCCATTACCTCTGTTTCTAAAAGTCCTTTTCCTTTGCCCCAATAATCAATTGCTGAACTATAACGATATTGCCAAGCCTCCCAAACAAGACCAGCCTCCACAGGGTTTTCATGTATATAGTCGAGTTTTTGTCTAAAAAACTTCTCGCTATAAATTTCGATTGGATGAATACCATCTTGCCTAAATTTGTACTCTTTGATTTTTGGATTATGCTTTCCTGCAAAGGCAAATTTATCCAAAAGCCATTCACGACGACTTTCGGGTATATCAATTATTGTTTTTACAATTTGCTTTGATGTAAACTTCTTCATGTCTCGCATAATATTCGATAAATCTCCATTCACTCCTGCTGAGGCTATTAGGTGGACATGGCTCGACATGATGCACCAAGCATAAATATCCAAACCTTTTTCTTTTTGGCAATGCCTTAATGAATCAATTACTACATTTGCCAGTTCAGGTCTTGTAAAAACATCTATCCAATCTACAACTGTAAATGTTAAAAAATAAATGCCATCCGTACGAATCTGATATTTGAAGCCCATTTTAGTTTTTTTCTCCAAAAATAGACTTTTTTATATTTGTTTAAAACTTTTACCTGTTTACAGTACGTGGATTACAAATCCACTGCTCATTGGTCGAAGATTATAAATCTCGACCAGCGGGGTCCCGCTTGATATTCATAGTTTTAACACCTTGGTGTCAAGCTATTTCTGGCCAACAAAGTTTTGCAAAACCTTTTGCAAAACCTTTTGCAAAAAATATTTAATAGCAAAATGGATTTTGCAAACGCTAATTTGTTCGTTTAAGGTATATTTGCCAAAAAAACCAAGTATTATGAAACCCACGAATTATTTTTTATTAGACCTGTTTCATAATATAAAATCATAAGCCCTAATATTAAGACTAACTGTGTTATGAATAAGATTTTACAGGTAATTTTTATTGTTTGTATTATTACTCAATCATTCTATGTTGACGCCCAAAACATCAATATTGAGTCCTTTACAAAGAAAGATAAACTTAAGTTAAATAGCGGATTAAATGCCAATTTAGTTTATAATTCTCAACAACAAAATGGGATGCCATCTGTAAGCTATTTTCTAAATGGTACAGTTAATTTAAGTATTTGGGATTTGAATATGCCTCTTACAGTTAATTATTCTAATCGAAAATTTAGTTATAGCCAGCCTTTCTCTTATAATTTCGTCACGCTTCGACCCACATACAAATGGATTTCGGCTGAAATTGGTACTTGCTATACTACTTTTTCTCCTTATTCACTAAATGGCCATCAATATCAAGGTATAGGTTTGGCTCTAAGTCCAAAAAAGTGGTCTGTCAATCTTATGTATGGCCGTCTACTAAAAGCCCAAAATGGCGATTCTGCAACGAAAGTATTACCCAGTTATAAAAGAATGGGTATGGGAATTAAGACTATATATAAGTCTAATAAAATCAATTTAGGATTGACATTGTTTAATGCTGCTGACCAAAAAAATTCGCTTTTACCTATCCTCGTAAGCCAACCTCAGCCCAAAGAAAACTTGGTTATAGGATTAGAGTTTGGTGCTACGCTATTTAAACGTTTACAGTTCTCGACCGAATATCATTCGAGTGCCTTAAATGATGATAAAGACCAATTCAATACCGAAATGAGCAAACCTACGTCTATTGCATCGGCTTTCTTGAATCGAAAATCAAACATTCAATCTTATAATAGCTATAAGGGTAGTCTAATCACCAATATTTCTCAGATCAATAGCACAATTGGTTTAAACTATCAAAGAGTAGATCCTAATTATACAACTTTAGGCGGATATTATTTTGTTAATGATTTTCAAAACATAACAATCAATTATTCACAAGCTATATTTAACAACAAGATTAATTTTGCAGGAAACATTGGTTTCCAAGAAGATAATTTATCGAGGCAAAAGTCATCAAGCCAAAGCAGGGTTGTAGGGTCAATCAATTTAGGAGCAAATCCATCCGAAAAATTAAATATTAATCTTAACTTTTCAAATTTTCGCTCCTATTCATACATACGTACTGCATTTGATGAAATTAGAAAACTAAATCCTTTTGAGCAACTTGATACTTTGAATTATCAACAAATCAATCAAAATATTTCAACAAGCATAAATTATATTTTTTCATCAACGGCTGAGCAGCAAAAGTCGCTTAATCTTGATTTATCGGTAATGGAATCAGTCAATAAACAAGGAGGCGTGGTGAGGATAGGACAACAATCTGGCTTTATTAATGCTAATATGATTTATAATAATCAGTTGTTAAAAAAAGAGCAGGGCTTTAGTCTTGGTCTAAACACAAGTATTAATACGATGGATATACAAAAGAGTTATTCGTTAGGTCCACTATTCAATTGGCAACAAGGTTTTATGAAAAAAAAACTTATGGCTAATAGCTCCATCTCGTATATCTACTCTTACGATTCAGAAACCGATGCCAATAGCTCAGCCTTAAACATAAGAGGAAATCTCAATTATAATATTGATAAAAACAAAGGTTTAGTATCGAACTTAGGACTAACAAATGTATCTGGGAGCGAAACAATAAGTAAAAATTTTATAACATTGACTGTAGGATTTACAAGTAGGTTTTAAGTTAAACACTTAAAATAACATTGTTTAATACTATTGGATTAAGATAATGAGAAAGAAACTACATATTTTATTTACTTTAGGGCTTTTATTTCTTAAATATGAAGCCTTTACACAGTTTTTTCCTGTGCAAACAAGCTTCCTTTTGAAGCCGCCATACTCTGTATATTTATCTGAATATGCAAACCCATTAGGCACACAATTAAACATGAAAGTCCTTCTTCGTGACCTTCGTTTGGGAGCTACACAAGTCTATTTCAGATTTACAATTAGTAGTAGCGGTGTAAACTATGCCAATCAACTCAACTCAGTGGGAAAGCCAATTTTTACACTGAGTCCGGGGGTATCACAAACTTTTACACAGGCAGAACTTGCTCCATATTTTACAGCCCAAAATCTTGGTTTACCTCCAAAATCCTATGCCAATATACTTCCTGAAGGTAATTATACTCTAACAGTCGAAGTAATAGATTTTCTTACAAATAAGGCATTATCAAAAATTGAACAAACAACTTTATGGTTAGTGGTTAACGAACCTCCAATTTTAAATTTACCAGCCAACAACTCCGTTTTAAAATCTAAAAATTTGCAAAATATTTTATTTCAATGGACGCCACGACACCGACAAGCCTCGACAGTTGAGTATGAATTTACACTTACAGAATTGTTAGTAAATGATAACTTTTCTGGTAATCTACAAAACTTATTTTTAGCTCAACCCGCTTATTATCAAACCAAAACATCTCAAACATCCCTCCTCTATGGGCCAGGATCTCCCCCACTTGTAGAAGGCCGAACGTACGGCTTTAGAGTAAGAGCATACGCCAAACAAGGATTCAATGAAGTTGGTGTTTTTAGCAATAATGGGTACAGCGAAATCTTTTTTTTCAAATATGGCGAAAACAACACTCCTCCTAAACTTTACTCAGCACAATGGACTAAAGATGGTCTAATTGAGTTAATATGGGAAAAAAAGCCCGTTCACGTTAAATTTGATATTAGACAAACGGTATATAATGAATTTTCGGGTAAGGGTACTGTTGAGGCATTACCAATTATATCGGTTGATGCAGTAAATGTGAATAGTACATTTAATACTTATTCGATGAAAGTTGCGGGAAATTTTTTTTCCGTCTATTCATTTGATGTGGGCGGAATCCATAAAAGCCCTACTCAAAAAACACTTTATTCAAATGTCATTGAAGTCCAAGCAGTGAGGAGTGCTAACTTCCTGAATATTGAGGCTGTAAAAAAGGATGAAAATGATTACATCAGTGCATTGACAGGTAAAAGCAAAAAGAAAAGCCCTACTCCTTTAGTGCCAACTTGTGATAAACCTACGGTAGATCCGACTGACTTCACGACGAACTCAATTATCAAAGGTGATATACTTTATGTAGCTGGTAACCAGGCCGAAGTAATTGATAATGAAACAGCCAGTATTTCGATGATGCTTCCCGCTACATCAAATCCATTAAAAGTAAAAGTATATTATTCTCAAGACTTTAGCATCAATCAATACAATGAAGTGGTGAAAGGATATCTAAGTAGTACACCAACTAACCATAAAATAGAACTATTAAATAGTAGTTCTGAAGCATCAGTATCAGTCGATAAAAGCTTATCAGCAAACATCATAAATATAGGATTTAAAGTAGATTCAATTAGATTATTAGGAAATCAAAAGTTTGACAATACCGTCCAATTAATAAGCACCCTTTATAGAAGTCCATCAGTAAATAGTGTAAAACTACGTGTATCTCAGTTGCTGGCTTTACTCAAAACCAAAGACAATTATTTTCAACAGACATTTTTGGAGTTAAATAATTTAGTTGCAAATAGCAATACCGATGAACAAAAACTTACACTCAATAATCTAAAAAACAAACTTACTAATCAACAACAAGAAAACAATAAAAACATCTCCATTTTAGAGCAGTTTGAAAAGAATTTTGCCACAGTTGACCGAAATACTTATAGTGGTTTGGTAACAAGGCTCTATGGTATCAAGTAAACTGAATAAAAAATCTGAAAAAAAATAACAACATGAGAAAATATATTTCATACCTAGTCTTTCAATTTTATATTATCATTTGCTTGCCTACCCTTGCCAATGATGATAAACCTACCAATATACTACCTAATGTACTAAAAGGCGGTGTGGTAATCAATCAAAATATTAATGAAAAGACCCTATACGCCTTAGAAAAAAGTATTGACAAAGTATTTTCTAATATCTATCAAATAGGTACTTCAGCTACAATAGAGCTAAATAAAGAAGCACAGAAAGCCAAAACATTATTCAAATCATTAGAGGATAATTCTAAAATAATAACAAGTTTTTCGCCAGCAAGCCTTCAGTCTTTGCCTGTCGCCTTACCAATGCCGGGTACTTCAAATGTATTTATAGCAATAAATAAGGCAACTTATTACCCGACCCATACAGAACTTGAGGTTTATGCAAAAATGCTCATCGGTGATAATGAGTTTTACTTCGGCAATCGTAAAGTACAATATGTACCTAATATCGGGTTTGCAGGTAATGCAAGTTTGGCCTTACTCGGCTCTCAAAATTTTACTAGCAATAATTACGGTTTTAGTTTTACAGGTGGAACAATCGACACTACACCTCTATCAACAATTAGCCAACTTAAAATTAATTGTGGGGTTTTTGACGGGCTACTCTTAAAAGGTAAATTTGAATTAAATACTAACCAGTTTGTGGCTTTGGATGCAAACGGATATGAAATTAATGATAAGATTGAAGCGGATATTGATTTTCAAACGAAGGATTTAAGCAGTTTAAATATAAAAATTATTAATCTTCCAGCATTTGGACTCAAAAATTCAAGTTCAAAAATTGGTTTTATTGTTACAGAGGCCGAAATAGACCTTAGCGAAAAAAAAGCTATTTCAGCATCTGAGGGGTTCTTAAATTCAAATGTCTTAACAAACACTGATGTTAGTGCGGTCAAACAATGGACAGGCTTCTATGCATCTGAACTTTCTATTTTCATACCAGTACATTATATTTCAACTGTTCCGTCAGATATTAGAAATAAAGTAAAGAAAAGTCGCCCAAAAGTTAATGCTAAAGACTTAATTATCGACGCGTCAGGTTTATACTTCTCATATAACAAAACTAACCCAATTCTCAAAAGCAAATTAATGGGTATCGGCTTTCAACTGAGTTTGTTAGACATCGTAATAAAAAAATCAAATTTTAATCAATTTGACACAAAAGGTCTATTAGATAATCCTTTCTCATTAAGTAGTTTGAATGCGGCTACACCGACTACACCTTCTTCTAATGGTAAAGGGCCAAGTGATGATTTTTTTAGTGAAACTAATTTAAATGAAGAAACCATTGCAATTAACAAAGAAGAATTAGAGATCAGTGGTTCGATGAGTGGTTCGGACGAACCATCATTCAAACTGACTCCTAAAGAAAAAAATTTTGTGTTTTTTGGTGGCAGTACTGAACCAGATCAAAACTCGCAAATTGAAATGGTGAACCAAGATAATATGATTACCCCCAAAATTGGGCTATATGGTAAATTAAATATCGGAACAAGCCAAATTGCAGGAGGCTTTACAGTCAATAGTGGGACTACAGGCAGTGACTTTTCGGGATTAACTCTGAGATATGAAAATGTAGTTTTAAAATGGCAAGACGGAGTAAAGTTTTCCTTCGACAGAATCTCACTTGATGCTGCGGGTTCATTACTTGATTTACCCATTGGAATTACTTCAATAGATGCCACGTATGATAAGGACAAAAAAGAAATGGCAATAAGATTGGATTCCTATATAGGTCTAAATAAACTTACACCTACACTGCCTCGCATCGAAGGTGTCGTAACATTTAATTGGAACTATGGCTATGCTGACGATGGTAATATAATTGCTTCGTTTAAAAGTTGGAGTTTTGATAGATTGATAATAAGAGGGCAAATTGGACCTATAAAAGTTGGAGGCGTTCTTACACTCGATATTAACAAAGATGAAGCTGAGTTTAATAGTAAACTATTGATTAGGGGATCTGTTGAGGTAAGTTCTGAATTTAAATTTTTGCAAGAGTTTAAAGCAAATTTCGTCTTTGGCAATAGTATCAACAATTATACTTTCTTTTATGTAGATGCCTTGCTGTATTGGGAAAAAGGTGTAAATCTTGGAACAACTGGTTTACAGTGGAATGGTTTAGGTTTTGGATTTTACTACAATATGCGTAAAATCCCAAAGATACAAAGTAATTACTCGCTCACAGGATGTAAATATGGCCCATCTGCCGGATATTGGGGGGCCATGATTATGGCAGGTGTCACTGATGTACCAACTAAAGGAAAATATTTTCAAGGATATGCAGGTATTGACATTGGTTTTGGTCCTGGAATGGGATTAGCTGATATTGGAATATTCGTTGGAGCGAGATTCGGCTCAGAAAATTCATTAGTTAGTAAGGATGGTATTAGCAAAAATATGATAAGAAAGAAAGCTGTTGAAAAGCAAATAATCGATGCCGATGGAGATAAAAAAAAGTATGATAGCATTAAAACAGAATATGACAACGCCAAAAATCCTGATGAAAAACAAGCAGTTTTGACAAAGAATAATTTAAAAAATATAGATGCTTTGACACAAAAGCAGAAAAAAGCAGATTTTGCACTCGAAAAAGCTAAAAAAATAGAACAGTCAAATGCAATAAAAAAGCTTGAAGCAGAGATGCAAGCCAATGCAAAGCAGAAATTAGATGCAATTCAGGCTGCAGAAAAAACTGCAAATGAAGCACGACAAATGGTTGCCTTAAAAACAGCTGAACTTGAAAAAGCCAGGGCTGAGCTGGAATCTAAAACACCTAATAAGAGTCAACTTGAAGCCACAAATAAGGGAGCAAAAAAACAGTTAGAAGATGCAAAAAGTATACTGAAAGACTTAGATGTAGCAATTTCAGCAAGAAAATCTTTAGATAAAGCGGAAGCCGAAAATCAAACATATACCAAGCTAATAGAACAAAACAAAAAAGATCAAAAAATCATAAATTCATATAAATATACATTATTCCCTAAACCACCACGTGAATATTTTGTTGCACAAGAGAATTTAAAAAATAACTTTATTAAAATCGTTAATTATAGCTCGACAATTAAGCCACGTATTAATAAGGAAATAAGTGATGCCAGAGCTTTGTTAGATAAAGAATTAAGTAACCGCAAAATATCTGAAAGAGAATTTAATAATCTTGTAAAACAGGAAGAAGCAACGATTGCAAGCTCAGAAAAAAAGATTGGAGATTCGGATAATGAACTGGCAAATCTAAAAAAACTTGAAGATGACATTAATCAAAGAGAAAAAGACAAATTAAGGTCAGAAACAGAGGCAGAAAAAGCAAACGAAGTCTTTACAAAAATTAACAATACGGATGCCATTAAAAATGAAATAACTAAATCAATTGATGATGGTATAAAATCAGCAACTAAACAATTGGCTGGTGAAAAAATTATTGGTAAAGATAAAAAAGAATACGACCTAAGTAGTGCCTGTGCGGTAGCTGCTTCCTCGGCTTGTAAAGCAGCCGTAAGTCAAATGAATGATTTTGACAAAGTACGTCTCGGAGTTAATATTTTTAAATTAGAAGGCTTACAAGAGCAACAAACAAAATTTAAAGATTTAACAACAGCACAAGAAATACAGGGCTCTTTAGATAAAATTAATAATCTAAACAAACAAGAAAATGCTAAAAATAATGTTTTATTTACGGTTCGTACTCCTACATTTATTTCAAAATTTTTAAGCTTTACTGAAGCTAAATATGTTAATTATTTCTACGAAGGAAATAAAAAAGGTCTTCAAGATAAGTTTGTCTCAACTACCAACGAAATTAATACGTTAAAAAAGAATATAAGCTTTAATACTTATATAAAAAACAATCTCATTGATGGACTTAATTTAATACTTCCCGCCAATAATAAAGTTGTTAATGATGTATCATTAAATGAAAAACTGCCAAGTATAATAAATGATAAAAACAAATACAGCGAAAATCAAAGAAATGCAGCATCAATACTTTTAAAAGCAATAGGCAGCTTAGCGAGTAATGAAGCTAAATTAAGTACATTACAAAAGGATGCTAAGATTGTTTCCGCTGAAGATGAAATTAAAGATGTCGTAAAAAGTTTTTACAATTTTTTTACTCCAGTAAAATACAATTCACTTTCTCTTCAAGAAATTAAAGAGAATATTTCAATATTAGAAATTACAAATACTGCTGCCAAAATGCGGCTAAGTCCAAAATACGGAGAAGCTACATATGATATATCATCTAAACAAGCGTTACTTGAGAATACAGCCTCAAAAGAAATTACCTTCAATGGTAAATCAATTAAAGGTTCGGATATAGAAAATACGCTAAAAAGTAATGGAGTTGCTTTAAAAGAGTTTAAAACTACAGGGGAGTTATCTATGGAGTTGATGAATTTGAGCAAAACAATTGGAAAAACACCTCAAGAAATAGAGAGAGACAAAGCAAAAATGCTGGCCTATGAATATCGTGACATGCTTGACAATTTGAACCAATCAAAAAAAATACTTGACAAAGAAAATACAAAGCTTGATTTTGATAAATATGTGGAGTTAGTCAAAAAAACAGATATTAATCTACTCAGAGCTAATTCTGCTGAGATTGAGGGATTAATAAAGGGTTTTGAACTAAACCAAAGAGTTTACCCAACTATTTTTACACCAGATTTTGTTAAAGGACGGTTAGCCCCTTTTAAAGAAAAATTAGCCGAGCTCAAACCTAAAATAGATGAATATGACCAAGCTGTGGCAGCTATCGCGAAAATTAAACAAGAAAATGGTACAGAAGTTTCAAAATTGGAACAAGAGCTTGGGGACTTTGAAAATAAATTAAAAAATATTGGCGAATCAGATAGACTTAAATATTCGAAAGAGCAAGAGGAATTAGAGGTTCGCCTTCAAAGATTAAAAGAAATAACTTATGACACTGAAGAAGTAGAAGAGGACTTGGCAGTCAAAAATAATGAAACTAAAAATGTAAAAGATGCAGAAACAGAAGACTTTGATGACATAAATACCCAAGGCTCATTTGTGATGATAAAGGGATCTGCCTCTTATAACGTTGAGTCTAAAGAATTTCATTTACTTGCAATGGGTTATGCTAATATAGAAAATACTACATTAACTATAAGAGGAACTCGAAATACAGCAGGTTTACTTGGTAATGTGGATCTGTGTATAGGCGGTAGAGATGGCTTTCATCTATGGGCTGGTACGCCTGGACAGCCATTTGGAGCGAAAATCACATACAAGGCATCAATGGGTTTGATTGGAGGTGCGGAGAAAGATATACAATTCTACTTACTCGGAGGGCCAGTACCTACAGATCCAAAATTAATTACTCGTTCTTATCCAGAAGGAATACAAACAGTATTAGATGAATTAATAAGAGAAAAACAAATTTCTTTTGACCCAAGAACAGATTTAAAGAATGCCTATTCAAATGCTAAGAATGGAGGAATTGGGTTTGGATTTGCTCATGAAAATTCTACAGCTAAAGAATCACAAATAGGGCCAATAGTTTACAATATTGGTTTCGGCATTGGAGTAGATTTCCTATTAGCTTCAGATGTCATCTGTTTGGGGTATGGTACAGTCCCCTATTATGGTACAGGCACCTTGGTTGGCTATGCTAAAGGAAGAGTTGGTTTTAGAGTATCATTTTGGGGGGCGAATATTGACATTCCCTTAATCAGTGCCCAACTAAGTTTAGTTTTGAGTGGTGGTCTTCCGGAACCCATGTACTTCAAAGGAAACGCAGATTTTAAATATTCAGTACTCGCTGGGGCAGTAAGAGGACGTATTGGTGTTGACTTCTCCCTTGGTACGCCATGTGAAGCCATAAGTTTATTTGATGGAGGCCGCCTTAATGTGGTAAATAATATATGGGCAGGGGCAGGCGAAAAACAAATTACAGTAGAGGGTAAATATGCATTTTTTAGAAAATTTAGCGTCACACTTGATGGTGTTAAATATGATGATTCTGGTTTAAGTTTGGATCCGTCGTTTTTTGGAAGAGGTGTTTCAAGTATAACTTATAATCAAAGAGATAATAATATTGCTATAGGACTTGGACCAATCTTGATTCCTAATACAGATTATTTATTCAGATGCACTGCTTATATATCAAAAGTAAATTATTATACTGAAGGGAAGATAACTTATTGCAATGCTGTACCGATAAATCCTCAAAAGTATAATCAACCAATAACAGCTAAAATGAGTACAGACTCTAATGGTGTGCCACGAATTTCAGAATGGAGTACCGATCGAGAAAGAGAAATAGAAAAAGCACGAGAAGCCGGTCAAAATTAATTATTGTATCATCAAATGAATTATTCAGTATGAATTTAGTAATAAAACTATCATTTTTGTTATTTTTAGTTGTTAGTTTCACACAAGTTTCAGGACAAAATGATAAAAATAAACCTAATAAAAAAACTTCAAAAAAGGAAATTAGGGCAACTTTCAATGGTGAATTTAAAGAACTCGCCATCACTGGAAAGACTAAAAATGGAGCTGTATGGCTTCGTTGGAGTCCTTATTCTCAGTCAGCGTGGGATAAAGGCAATGAGTTTGGATATACGCTAACCCGTATGCAAGTAAGTAATAATAAAATGGTTGAATTATTTAAGCGAAGAAAGCCGCAACCCGAAGCATTCTGGAGAAAGAAAGTTGAAGAAAAAGATCAAAAGTACATGACAACTGCTTATTCAATTTATGGTCATAATGATGATAAAGAACGAAAAATAACGAATCTTTTAGATGCAATAGAAGATGCGAATACACGCTTTATGTTCGCATTATTAGGGGCAGATATAAGTTTTGAAGTGGCAAGTAATGCTGGTTTGGGTTATATAGATAGCACTGCAAAGTTGGGTGAAACATATATTTATACCCTTTCGATAGAAGTTACTCGAGCCAATGTCGGTAAGGTCAAATCAGCAAGCTCAAAACCTATCATTTTTGGTAAAATCATCAAGCTTCCACCTCCTTTGTTATCGGCTAAATCAGGAAAAAATGTAGCAGTATTGGAGTGGGATACAAAGAAAATGACCGAATATTATAATTCTTACATATTAGAAAGATCGGAAAATCCTTCAGATACTTTTAAACAAATTAATGACGGAACTTTATTAAACGCAACAGAAGAGGAAGATTTCAAAAAGGTATATATTGACACATTAGCAGACCATAAAACCGTACATTATTACAGAGTAAAAGGGATTGATATTTTCGAAGATCAAGGAGAATACTCAAACGTGGTAAAAGCAAGAGACTGTTTTCTAAACTGTGTCAAGTAATAATTTCACAAAATTGTTAATTTTACTTTAAACATAGTTTTTTATGAACAATCAAGAACCATTCGATTTC
>Ga0247831_1005758_pt1 | contig 15197 bp, 10 predicted proteins | sample LaCruzMarch2015__9_FD_192406 | JGI IMG/M metagenome (GOLD analysis project Ga0247831, IMG submission 192406) | Freshwater microbial communities from meromictic Lake La Cruz, Castile-La Mancha, Spain - LaCruzMarch2015_1m | ecosystem: Environmental > Aquatic > Freshwater > Lake | place: Spain... | reverse complement strand
CTGTAAAGCGCTTACGCTTGGTAGCCGTCATCGAGAGGGGCGACGATGATACCGCGACCATTGTTGCTCGTCGAACAAGCGAAGGCGTCGACGGCATGCTGCTAACTGCCACCGGCGTACTCCTCTTCTCCACGCATAACCTCCTTGCAGCAGCTATCACCACCATTTCCCATTAGCTCTAGAATAAAGTTCTCGACACTTGTTTCCCGCCACAGTTTAAAAAACCGCAACGCCACTCAACGCACGCTCTCGACACTTTTCCTCAAGGATCATGGTGCTCCGCCGCACCTTTGAACCTCCAACCTACCTCAGCGCTCCTTCGAGTTAAGCAGATAGGTTAATTCAATTGATAATTCAACTTGTCCCCACCAAAGAAGACTACAATGAAGTACCCTTTCAATCAAATCATCACCGTTGTCATTGTTGTCATTGGTGGCTATGGTATCCTGGCAGCAACGAATGACAACGAAGGTGGCCTACGACGGATTCGAAAGAATGGCATCGCCATCAATCCTCATCATCATCGTCGTCACATTGCAACAACAACATCATCGTCATCAACTGGCAATAACAACGACGATTCGAGAAGCACTCCGAAGAATGAGAATGATGACGACAAGGACGTGCAATTCTGGACGCTCGCCCCAGCTTGCCCATCATCATCATCACGCCCAATCCATCGCCATCATCAACGACATCATCACTCCCACCATTCGTCGACTCCTCCACTACGCCCAGTCCAACAACAACGATACAAGACAAATGCGGTCTATCTCCATCCGAACGACGGAGTGGGATAGAACGCTCGTTACGAGATGCGAATATTAATCCATATCGTAAATTTGCAACCAATGAAGCATTCGATTGGCTAATCGATATTGATGGTGCGGCACCATGTCCGACCGACGCCAATGTAATACAACGTTACGCGCTAGCGGTATTGTACTACTCGACCGATGGCAATGCTTGGACTTATTGTTCGGCACCGCCACGAGGTACGAACGATGAAAATGGTAGCATTACGCGTGCCAACGACGAATGCAATTTAACGACCGCGAATGCCACCGTACTATTCCCCAATGACGTACGCGGCACGGATGCATGGTTGACGCCCGGTAATGAATGTCTTTGGGGTGGCGTATCGTGTTATGGACCCGGGGCTGAATTCTTACCATGGGATCGACAGCAGAATGATGATGACGACGAGGTAATAATAACGAAAGAGTATACCATAAGTGCTATAGAATTTGAGAATAATAATTTAGTCGGGACATTGCCCGAGGAGATTGGATTGGGATTACCTAATTTACGGTTCTTGGCATTGGAACGCGAACGTTTGACTGGGACTATACCATCGAGTTATGGCAATTTAATTAATCTACTATTACTGGACTTCGATTTTAATGCACTATCGGGCGAACTACCAGATGCATTATGGAAATTACGATCATTACGTCAATTAGATTTGAATAATAATGACTTTACTGGCACGATAAGTGAGGATATTGGTTTATTGAAAGATTTGAGATTCTTTCAAATCGATAATAATAAAATGAGTGGGACGATACCACGAACCATGGGTGATATCAAGAATTTAAGTGAGTCTTTTTGTTTCATATAGTTGTTGGGGCTGTTGTTGTAACCACTCTCTCTCAGATATTTCAATCTTTATTAACATTTTTGTTTGATTTATTGTTATCACAGGTTTGATTGGTCTATCAGAGAATTATTTCACAGGATCCATGCCTACTGAAATATGTGATTTACGTCCAAGTCCACTTGAAACTCTTGTTGTTGATTGTAATATAGGATGTGATATTCCAGAGTGTTGCACGAGTTGCATACCCATGGATGAAGGAGGTACAGAGACTCCTTCTACGATAATGCCGACGACTGGAGGTACGGACACTACTACTATCCCCGCTACGACAATGCCAACGATGTCGTCTGAGCCTCCGGTGTCAACAATGTCTGAGCCTCCCGTGTCAACTCCTGTATTCAAGGTAAGTAGGATTACCTTATAGCCCAGCGACTTGACTTCAGGTATCTCACGGTATTTGTATCAAAATAAATTGTATCAAAATGTATAAACACACAGTGTCCATTGCCTACATTTGTTGGTTGTACCGCTCCTGATCCACGCAATCCCATGGATGAATGTCCTATTGCTGGCGAATTCTCCGAGGCATGTAATACTGGTGAATTCTGCTGTGTAGATGACTGTCCACGAAATTACTGTACAGCCAAGGAGGCGGTGTGAATATATTAAATTTGCGGTACTTAGATATTTGGTTTCATATGAATAGGTGGGAATGGAGGAGGAGGAAGAGCAGGAGTAGGATAAAAAATAGCGACCGCGAGTAATTTCATGTTTAGATGCTACGATGAATTATATGCTTTGCTGGGTCTTCAGAGTGCATATATCGATATATCATTAAAATTCATCAAAGTAAAAACATCTTCATTTTCAGCTTAGACAATTTACTAAACCTCCATACCAAATTCCTATTGTACCACATGCATATCATCATCTAACTCTACCTTTAATCAGCATTTGCACCGTCGTCTCCCATACCATTATCATTCTCCGACGATTGAAGTAGTAAAGTAGGCATCAATCCTGTCAAACGTTGTATCTCAGTATCATGAATAATTTCCTTAATAGACTTGCCATGTATAACAGATGCAACAAGTAAAGTCGACAATTCCAACTTTTCTATAGGATTGATATTATCACAAACGACAGTACTCATAATATCCTTATCAAAGCAATGCGTTACCGTAACAATAACATGTAAATCTGAATATTCAATGGAGAGTGATCCACTACGACTTAGGGCATCTAATAAATCAAATGCCTTATTCTTCTCACTCTTCATGTCATCCACACTTAGTTGTATCAATTTAGGATTTGATAGGAGGTTCGACTGTCTGTTTCGTGACCATGTACCCGCCTTTATTGTTGTCGAACGTAGTGCACTGCCATGTGCATACTTGTCAACTGCCCGATCCAGAATTTGTGGTATGACAGTAAAGTCCAATCCTTGATCAGCATACATACTTTTAGTTTCGCTAGACACATTATTTCTTCTCACTTGTTGTTCATGAATCATCCTTTGTTCTGACACTACCTTGTCATTGTAGATTGGTTCATGTTGTGATGACATTGTCTCAGAGCTCACATGATATTCTGTCATATTATTCTCTGGTGCGGCACACGCCATCATCATGGGTGGTTGTGGTCGTCTAGCACTTTTGAACATTAAACGACGGTGATTATGGGATGCAGCACCACCTCGACGTGTAGAAGGGGCCCCAGTAGCTGTAACATCCTCCTCCTCATCATCCCCCCACGAATGATGTGCCGAATGGGATGAGTTTATCCCCTGTTGGATCATACCCTCGATTGCCATCTCAGTCTTGGTCTGTTCATACTTGAGTTGCTTCTCTTTCTCGGCCGTTATAACATCTAACACATTCTTAACATTCAATTTCACACTGGCAATCTTATCTTGTGTTGCCACACCATCATCTACTTCTTCGTCGTCATCATGAAGTCCACCACCACTGTTGTAGGATAACATGTCACTAGGAATTTGATATTCAACGAATAATTCCAGTAACTCTTGCGTTAGTTTCATCTCCTTATCCAGCGAATTGGCCGGCAGTCCCAATAGTTTTTCCATCTGCGGTTTAATTTGTACTATACACACGCCAAAGACGGACGATGACAATTGCATGGCACGGTAGGCACGTGCGAATCGTTGTTGTTCGGGACTTAATGACCGTACCGCATCCGTAAATTCTTTCGCGGTGGGCAATTCATCCAGCAATAATGATACGATAATCTCATCCTTATTCGTTATTATGATGGCGTCCCTTGGATCCAGGGTGGAAACATTCGTCATATTCCCTACAATTAATACGAAGGATGAGAATTGTCTAGCCCGGGCTACTAAACGATGTGTAGTAGATGCACTACTAATACAACTATTACTACTTCCGAATCTATACTTCATGTATCCATGTAAGTATTGTCTTCCGATAAGTTTTAATACCGTCGCCGCATTCAATGGTATATTAAGATTAATAGAAGGTTGTACTTCTCTCGTGTGTGTATATATGCAATTAAATGCACCATCACTATCCTCGCTACTACTACTACTACTACTACTACTACTACTACATCCATTCTCATTTACATTCTCTTCGATAGTAAGTAGACCCACCGGAGTATGATTAGGTCCACGACGTATGGCATGCGAGAATGGTCGTGGAATTACATTCATTAATTTGACATTGTGTCGGATGATGAATTGGTTCAAATCGGCATGCGTAATACGTTTGCCAATGGCGCGAATTAATTGCGTCTCGAGCGTGGATTCTACATATCCCATCGAGTCGATGTATTGATCGGCCAAGTCGATTGCGTGACCGATGATGAGCGATAATTTTGCCTCGGACGATGATAAGAGATCATCGCCATCATTCGTCGGCCATAAAGTTTGTATACCATTGATTGCCGTGTCAAGCGTGTGGACGTGTTGATTTAATAGTTTGGATACGTCACCTCGTGAAAGTAGTATACTAGAATCATCCGTGGCATTCTCGTTCTCATTCTCATTCTGATCATCGATGTTGCTGTTATCATTATTATTGTTGTTGTTGTTACCATGATTATTCTCATCATCATCTTTCATTAATGGTAATATAGGATTAAACAATACATACTGTCCCTTCACGTTGTAAACTTGATTAACAGTATTCATTCGTGGTTGTGGTATGGCTGGATTATGCGCCCGTTCAATAATACCACGTAGGTGTTGTCCGATGAATGTTTCTCGGATAGTACTACACCATTGACGTAATTGGGATACAAATTCTACAGCTTGTTCGATATCATTATTCCGAGTTGGAGTTTTAGTCGTGTGGGCCTCCATGTCGACTTTAAACTTGGAATCGAGATGATGATCATGACTATGATGTTCATCGGTCGAGGAGGAGGATGGTGTTGTCATCAGTGTTGCATTATCGATTTGGTTGAGTAACCACGTTAATGAAAGTTCAATGGGGAGTAAATTCGATGATGATCCTGGTATGATACCATTCTTTGATTGTGTAATGATGGTAGTTTCACAGGAACGTGATTGGATAATATCCTGCTGCTGTTGCTGCTGCTGTTGCTGCTGCTGTTGCTGTTGTTGTTGTTGTTGTTGTTGTTGTTGGTCTTGTTCGACGTTCGATGATCCGGAATATAATACAGATATGGTCCATACATTATTGACCTCCCAATGAAATTCGGTAACATGATTCACAGCTTTCATCACCCTCGTCATCCTCTCAGTGGTGGTGGTGGTGGATGAATTATTATCATTATCATCATTTACCGTCGTTGCTTCGGTATTTTCAGACGTCTCCGACCAACTAACGTCCATGGGCACTGTAACCTCCACCTCCTTAACGAATGTCCACTCCGTGGATGCATCGAATCGCAAAGTAGCAGAAGCAGTCTTGTGTTGTTGTTTATGATTACTATCCATCATCCTCGCACCAGCAACGACCGCCGCGATAATCGTTTTACAGTCCAAGCCAAGTTTCTCCAAGCACGTCACGAATGCAAGTACGGCGATGTTCGTCGTCACGTTGACCAGTCCGAACTTGTGCCCGTAGGTAGTATGCCGAGACCGCTCCCCGGCAAGTCGTGGCTTGCGTTCTAGTTCGAGCGCGCGCTCCACGACGTGAAGGGCATCGGCAACCTTTCGTTGGAATGATAGAAGGTGGAAGGAGGATGATGGCGACATGTTTTATATTGCTATTCTACTCCAATCTTACGCGATGATGGCGATTATGACTATGACGACCCCCCGGAGCGCCGCACGACAGGATACGTAGACATTGGGTACGTAAGTACGAACAATATTTTTGGCGGGTTTTGAGGAGTTCCCGCGTTCTTGGTTTTCCGAGAACTCTTGTTGACCAAGATGATGATGCTGATGCACATTGCGCTATTGATAATCGTCACCACATCTTCAACCGCCGCCTTCTCATTTCCGCAGCCGAGGGAACTATTGTCTCACAGCAGCTGCGCCAGTAGAAGAAGTCGACTGCGTCATAGTGACGGTTTTAATATTAGTATTTCGAGGGGCTCTAAATCCAACGTATCATTACATCGACGATTGCCATTGCATTATTATTCGACCACGAAAGAGTACGATGGAGGTGTGATCAACCGTAGCGAGCTACCGGTTAACGACATGATCGACGACATATCGACGACAGCAACGACACAAGCAATCATCGACCGAAGGTTACGATTTGCTGGCGTTGGTCGACTATACGCCTCCAAGACTAGTAAGCACGACCATGTCTCTGTCTCGACAATACTAAATCGCTTACATTCGGCAACGGTCGCAGTCATAGGATTAGGCGGGATCGGGTCCTGGTCGGCCGAATCACTCGTCCGTTCCGGCATTGGTAACATTATCCTAATCGACCTAGACGACATCTGTATATCCAATACCAATCGTCAATTACATGCCACGACCTCCAACATTGGCAAAATGAAAATATCAATAATGAAAGAACGATTATTGGATATTAATCCATATTGTAATGTTACATTGATACATGATTTTGTTACAACGGAGAATGCGAACGAGTTACTCGCTTCATTGAGATTAACGGCATGTATCGATGCCATAGACGGCGTGAATGAAAAGACATCGCTATTACTAGCATGCGTCGAGTTGGGCATACCAATAGTCAGTTGTGGCGGTGCAGCTGGACGGTCCGATCCGACCAAAATAGTTTGTAATGATATAACCAAGGTCACGGATGATCGATTATTATTCAAATGTCGAAAGTTAATGAGACAAGAGTATGGCTTTCCAAAGGTAGTAGTACCGATAGTAAGTAACAAAAATAATGGTGGCAGTGGCGGTAGTGGTCGGATACGTAATTGGAGGATACATGCCGTCTATTCCACAGAGGTGGTACTGCAGCAGCAGCAGCAGCAGCAGCAGCAGCAGCAACAACAACAACAACAACAACAACAACAACAACAGATTATGTCCATGGACAATAATAATAAAGACGATGATGATAATAGTATGAGCTCCACATCTTCTTTCTCGTCATCATTTCGTACTTGTGACGGTATACTCGGCACGGCATCATTCGTTACCGGTACATATGGTCTTGTTGCGGCCTGTAAGGTCGTGGAGATGATTGCACTTGATGAATTAATTGTACCTAAAAAGCAAGGGAAATCATTTTTTTGATTTTAGAAACAAATAATAGGTAGTTAACTGACCAAGGAATGGATGATTGGACTTTTTCATCGACTTGCATACGAACTTTATATAGATTTTGTTGATACGGTCCCATCGGCAATACCAACAATGAAAGACGCTAAGGGGGAGTGTTTATTTTACGTTCTGGTTGTTGTTCGGATTACGACGACGACGACGACGATAATGATGATGACAGAATAGAAGACGACAACGCCACCGCTCCACCTGACTTCATCATTGCAATGAAGACGACATTGATGACTCAGAAGTAACAAGCCACGCCTTGGAAGGAGAGTACGACGTTTTGTCCTACGCAAATTATTGATGCGAGGGAAAAACTGAACGGCAACACAACTAACAAATTCCCACAAAACTAAAACAAATATAATAGAATTAAACGTCTTTCTCCTATACAAAACTAATCTCCCCCATCTCCTTCTCAGGTCTAGGCTTCTCAGGTCCAGGTCTACCCCACATCGGAATTTTTTTTTTCAAACGACGACCACCGTGACCGTTAGGTCCGAAGGAGTTCTCTGCCTCGCACATTCCTGGAGGAGCTCGTTCAAAGCACCAAGTTACATTACCATGAGTAGTGGAGAAGCACCCCTGTGTATATGTAGCATTCTCAGCAATCTTTGTGGCAGTATCAAGAGAAATTATTGTGTGCTCGGTAAGACCTTCCTCCTCGACATCAAGCACAACCTGGAGACCTCCCAGGATTCTCGACTTGAAACTATCGTAGGTATCGAAAGGAATCTGTGTGGGTGCGTGTGTAGAAAAAGTAAGGAGAGGGCAAAAACATGATTATCCAGCGCATCAACTCATGAACGATTTAAGAAACTGCACAGCACTACTAACAGGTGTACTTACGCAGATCGGAACATTCTCCGAGGTGTTGAACAGCTGGAATTGAGTACCCTGGGCAATGGTCGAAATTTGGCGAGAGCCATCCTTTGTCATGAATGCACCTGATGAGGATATTGCCGTATCTTTCGTCGCATTAACAGCAACAAAAACTGCACCGAACATCGCGGCTATAAGGAGCGCTATGATGACTACTGAAATTCCAACCACCGCCATAAGATTTTTCTTAAGGCCAGCACTTTTACTCTTCTCAAGTTCCAAAAGCTTGACAAAGGTAAACACTTCATCCTTGTCAAGGCTTCCATTACCATCCTTATCAAGTAGCTGAAAGATACTGGTGAAACGCTGTAAAAATCAACAATAGCTTGACAGTGAGTCAACCTGCACAATTCAATCGAGACAACACAAATTCACATCATCAAACAACGTACCGGATCCTGAGCATCAGTGAATGACGTCTCGGCCCCATCCATATCGGCCTTGAGGTGACGAATAGACTCGGTAAGGTACATGATTCGAGCGTGATGGTGGTAAGGAGCTGGGGAAAATTATGAGTCAATGCATTTTGTCGTGCAGATACAGACGTGGGAATTGGTATGATGCTGCGCTGGTGGAATTTTGCGTTGCCAAGACTCCGTGCCAAGACTCCGTGGAATTTTGCGATGCCAACGCACATAGATAGAGATTCATCGATGTTCTCTTTCACTCTTTTGCGCGAGTCAATCTCCCATGACGTTTCTTTTGGCTGCGCCAAGTACATCTTATGGGGGGACTTCGGAGTCGTTTTGACTAAGAAGTCTCTGTGAATCTCTACATACGTCATTTTTTTTGGTCATAGCTGCGACCGCCGGAAAAATCGTAAATCAAGCTGTAGCAAAAGAAATTTAAACGTCAAATCATTCGGACGTTGTGTTGTTTTTTCCAAAACGACTCTTCGGGTCATTGTTATTGTCACGTCATCACCTACGCACCATCTTCTCTGGATGCCACTCGATCTTCTCCGAACCACCTTCGCTTGTACGATCGTAAATGCTAAATCTCAATGGCATTGCCGTCCATGATCTCCTCTCTAAGCCAAAATGTGCCTTTCCCAAGCTACAGCTGCAAAGATGTAGTTGGGAAACAACAGCTAACAATTGATGTTCTCTACGCTACGATAAAGCAAGAAATAACTCATTCCTGTCGTGACTATCTCAACGATGGCGAAGACGAAGACTGCATTAGCGAGAAGCAGTTAACCTTCAATGATCATGTGAGTCGTAGCGGTCAAAAGCTCACAGCCGAGGACCGAGAACAGATTGTTGACTGGTGTTACGGCTTGATCGACATACTTCAGCTTGCCAGATCGAATGTGGCAGTGGCCATGAGCATAGCCGATCGATTCATGAGCAATCCAAATCGACTTCTCATTAATCAATGCACTCCTCATCAATTCAGTCCTCAAGAAATCATGTACGATCGTACAATGTTTCAGCTCCTTGCTGTGTCTGCTCTCTACATTGCAATCAAGATCAACGTGCAAGTCATATTCAGTGTGGAACAGTGTGCTGCCACAACTCATGGTATGTACACCGTCGAAGAAATTGAAGCAATGGAGCGTGCAATACTAGATTGTCTGGCATGGAAGGTAAGCGCTCCCACTGCACTTGAGGTGGGATACATTGTACTGGAACTAATGACACCCCAAGTGCAAGATGTCAGTGAGTTGAATAATGAATTGATGGGATCTATTGTTGATGATCTTGCATTCCAAACCCAGAGTGCTGTTCGAGATTATCATCTCGCAACTCAGCGTACAAGTACCATTGCCATTATGGCGTTGGTGAATGCTATCAAATACAATGAAAAAATGAGCAGGACTGTCCAGCAGCACTACTTGAACGCATTGTTAAATGTTCTTGAACAATGCAAACAAAGAACCCTTAGGAGCGAGCCCGGATTTTGAATCTATATGTGCCTCACTGAAGTAATGAAAAAGAAAAGCAAGGGTGATGGTGGTTGTAGTAGTAGCAGCATAAGAGTGTCTGCTACATCATCTTATATGGAGTATGCAACATAGAGTGATCTAACAGTCTATAAACTTAAACGAGATTGTACTTTCTGGAACATTTGTTGTATTATTAGGTTTTGTTTTCTTGCAACCTTCTGCTGAATGCATTTTCTACGATTTCTTTTCATCAAACACCTTAAACGTTGTTACAATATCCTTGGCAATGTATGCTATCTCTGCCATCAAATCTTCGACGTTTGTTATAACAGGACTATCTTCCTTCCATACCTCAGATGTAGGACGCTTAAAGTCAGACGCGATTACTGAAAATGGTTGTGGCTTAAACACATCTGGTCTCCATATAATAGCAATAATGTCTGGAGAAAACTCATTGTAAAAGAATACAGCATAATCGTTGTACCTTGCGCGAAGAGTATTTACTAGTGACCGTACTGGTCGCCATTCGTGAATGGTATCCTGCTCTAATACCAAATTCTTATAGAATTTCTTCCTCAATCCTTTCACTCCATCAGATCTATTTTGAAGACATCTCTCAAACGGAGTTACAAATTGATCGCAATCGATTGTGGCGTCAGCATTAGTAGAAGAGCAGCCAGGATCTGTTATGTAGCTCGGTTCGACACGGAGTAATGCGCTAAACGACATAATCGATGCATGACTCTCGTGGAATGCTGCGGCCCAGCCCTTCCCACCATTTCCACGTATGATACAGGCTGTCAAGTGGTCGTGCGAGCACTTTGCCAGAGCAGCTGCTCGACGAAGAACAACCTTTTCGGGGAAATTTGATGTGACAGTGGGAGCCCAAACATTGTCAGTTAGGGTCTTCTGGGCCTCTCCAATAACTTTGGAACCCACCATGTCCTCTACTGCATCGTAATCAGCAGGAAAAATAATATACATTGCTGGTCCTTTGCTGTACTCTGATCCACGGACGGCTGTGAATTGAGAATGGATAAGCTCGCGGTCATGATAATTGATATGATTCTGCGGGTCAACAATTAGTGGCTCTCTTGCCCAGTCATGTGTTGAGAGTAGATGTAAAAATCTGAGAAATCCCGCAACCGTAGTCGCAGGAGGAGTATATACTAATGCAGTTGACTTCCCACTTGTTTCTGTATAGATTTTGCCAACAATCAATTCAATAGCTTCGTGTGGTATCATATCAGATAGCAAGTGTGACGCTACCCAACGATGAGCTAGACGTACCACCGAAGATGCAGTGGGGTGGCGTGTATAAATCGCACGGATAAGGGAATGATGCATTGCAGCTCTGACATGACGATTGATAAGACTCAATCGGAGGGCTTTGGCCTCTACGGTCGGATTACGTAGACTCCGAAGCATTCTCAATTCTTGATCTGCTCGTACAATAATTCTCCATGAATATCCACGATAGCCAATATCCAGATACATAAAGGTAACGTCCATTGGTCCATCGAAGAAAGACAGTTCGTCGTCATCCGTGTCCCCGTTTCCTCTCTCTCGCTTCATCTTATCTATCCCCTCGGCAAGCTGAATGAGCATGGCACACTTTGCAGCACCCATCGCATTCATCGAGGCAGGCCACTTCGATGTACCCTCGAATCTGATCTGAATGAGGATGGGCGATCCATCATTCGCTCCTGACACCTTGCGCTTGTCCAAACCAATGACATTACCACCTAAGAGTGGATGAGGTTTGGGTGGAAATAATGCTGAATACCGAAGACACGGAGAAAGCGGCTCGACTTCGTCAATTGCCAAGGGCATGCCTAACTTGGATACATTCTTCTTCTTACTACCGAGAGAGCTGTCAGCGATTGTTCTGGTATTTTTACGCAAGAAATCCACAAGAGAATCGAACGCGGTCATGACATTCTTGTGCAAGGTCAACGAATCGGATATCGGGGAAGACTTCGAAGATGATGACGCACCATCGATGAAAGAGATCATGTTTCTCAACTCAAATGCTAACGTTTTTGTTTCCTTTCTCTTCGATAACAACTTCGTCGATGCCTCTTTCACACCATCAGTGAAATGCAAACTGACAATGTGCTGAATAATCCTCTCGACGATACCACCCATTGAGCGATCCCCACCCGCAAATTGAATATTCTCCGTCATCGCCGTTGTCGGAATTGTGGAGGGGTCATTCCAAACCACAGCCCGAACGATAGCACCATCCTGGAATCGACGCAACTGAGCCATCGCTTCTCCCCATAATGCAGTAAATGCCTCAGTTCCACTAACATCTTCCACAGGCGGACCACGATCGACGATACGACGCGATGCATTGGGGTCGATGCGTACACCAATGACCAAACACGGCTCCGTATCCTCTCCATCATCGTTTGAGAGAGGGAGTAGTGCAGGTGCACTGGGACAACGTGCATGAGCGGCATATCCAAATGTAGTGATTTGACGGGTGTTGTTACCATGGATGAAAGGCGTAGTGTGGCATTGGTCACTATCTGAAATGACATTCGTTGCGATGGCATCGTCATTGCTCATCCTATCATCGCTCATGGTGTTTCCTCCTGACCCACGAATATCAATACCGTTGCCACAAGTGAGCACTCGGATAAAAGTGGCACGATCACCCAATGCTCGTGATAGTACTCCTACAATGCCTCGGCATACCGATTCATCATATCCCAAGTTATTGACATCTCCACCCCACACGCCAGGACTTGTCGTTCCATTACTTCCCTGCTTCGATTCCATCGTCTTATTCAATGATATCATTCTTGGTATGACCGAGAGCGGTATTCTAACATAGGCATCATACCTCGTTGTCCAGAACCGATTCGTCTCAAGAAATAGCTTTCGAAATGCCGATCTAGAATCAAATGAGTCAGCACCACCAGCATGTATATATGCTAACGCTGCTCGAGCCTCGGCACGTGATTCACGAACAAACGATGAACTCAGCCGCGCAAGGTAGTTGATTGTCATTGTTGTATCAAGTAGTACCGGACTATCGTGATGCATATCATCTTCGAGAGAGGTGGCGTAGCATGCCTTGTAGCAGTCGAGTAATGTTCCGGGAGATGAATTTTCCATCGTAGCGCTGCGAACATCTTTATAAAATCGACGTGCCTGATCACATTGACTTGCAGTCTGAGCCTCATTCCATCCAGCATCAACGTCTGGAATAACAAATGCTGCCTTCTTCTTTAATTTGCGTGCATATGCATCCAATGCAGATTTCCCAGTCACTGTCGAGGCACCACCACCAACAACACGACCAACAGACGACGTACCAGCAGCACTACGTACTCCATCATCATCCTCACCAAGCCAATCAGTCTCACTCCAGAATTTCATAACTGCCACAAATGATTGAATACATCCCATCCGTCGACCAATAACTTTAGTCCTGTACAGGTAGGTTAGTATAATGCCCAGTGTTGTGGTTGTGAAGGTATCATGTCCACGAAGGTAACCACGTTGTAACGACCATATTTTCAGAAGTAACAATGTTTCATGGAAGGGTGTTGTTGTTGTTATGGATGACGAAGCACTACTTGTTGATGAAGACGTTGCGTTGGAAAGTGAGGCAATGGTCATATTAATTAAACGTGTGGTGGAGAGGAAATGTATATCCTCGGCAATCGAATTGGTATAGTGTGGTGTTGTACTCATACCACCACCACTGTTATTAGGAATGTCTACCTCGTCATCACCCAACTGTTGTTGTCCCCCAGTTGCAGTAGCGTATGCACGATTATTATTCCGATTGGGTAATAGACGAGATAATGGTATCCATATTTGTTGTTGTACTGATGGATACACTCCATTATCATCATCGCTGCCAGCACTCTCTTCGCCGTTATTATCACTACTGCCGTTAGTCGTTGTCATTGACTGCTGTTGGTGCTGTTCCTTCACGCCAAAGATGAGACGTATACGAAATCTTGGCTTATTCTTCACTCCTATTGTTTTCTTCTTTCCCGTCAACTTTGTACTACCCTTCTCTTGTACGTCGTCGTCGTTGCCATTACGCTTACGCTTCCTTGCAGTATCAATCTTCCTTTCATCAACCGTAGTAGTAGTAGTAGGAGGGGTGAGAATTAATCCAACCTTATTAGCATCACCAAATATACGCGTTAGATGGACCGACCCAATCACATGCCGATATTTCTTTTGTGATAATTGCTTGCCAATATATACCGCCAATATATTTCGTTTGTCGGTATATCGAGAATTTAAATAATCTTTACCAGACACAAATGATGATGATGATGATGATGATGATGCATCAAATAATACAGCCATATCCAAAGTGGGTACTACATTCCCAGCAGCACCATTGGCATGTTGACGCGTTAATCCTGCATTATTGACATGTCCATATGACCCGATGGGTGATAGTTGGAGTGACGATCCACCAGCAAAGGGGAATGACCACGATGATGACGATGATGCTGCTGTCTCCTTCTTCTTCTTTGTATTATTCTTTGACAATGAATTGTGGTTGTCACCAGCACCACCAGTATCGATTGATTTGAGGAATTTGTCAGATGTTAATGGTACATAGTACCTCTGCTGACCCACTCCTTTACTACTACTACTCCTGCTACCATCCTCATGTAAAGATGCAGGTGGTGATAGCAGTGCCACACTAGGCGAAAGAGTCGCACCGTCTAAACTGTGCACAGTCTCGGTAATTTGTTCAATATATCTTCGTACGTCATTTGCCCACTTCACTTCGCCTCCTGCGTTACCTCCACCCTTCTTCTTGCTGACACTACGAGACGAAGACACGTGGTCGTTGGTAGAAGAGGAAGGACCAGGACGGACAAACAGTGATGATTCATGGAGTAGTTCCGATATTTCAAGTCGTAGTAAATTCGATCGAAGGAGTGCATCGGAGGATGATGATGTTGCAGCCATACTACCTCGTACTACTACTGCAGTGGCATCGCTGCTAATTGCTGCTTCGGCGATGGAGGGAGAAGAGGAGGATGTCGTCATGATATTTGGATAGAGCGCAAGCGAGCAGTCGTCCAACACGGAGGTCTCAAGTTGAAATGAAAATGAAGAGGTTT
>Ga0247831_1005757_pt1 | contig 15198 bp, 15 predicted proteins | sample LaCruzMarch2015__9_FD_192406 | JGI IMG/M metagenome (GOLD analysis project Ga0247831, IMG submission 192406) | Freshwater microbial communities from meromictic Lake La Cruz, Castile-La Mancha, Spain - LaCruzMarch2015_1m | ecosystem: Environmental > Aquatic > Freshwater > Lake | place: Spain... | reverse complement strand
CTTGACGGTCTTTGATGCCGAAGAGTATCCAGCACTGCGGCCTGATCGTCCAGCACCGCCACGACCATCGCGCCCAGCGCGTCCGTCGCCTCGACCACGCCCACCATTCCTCCCTTGAGCCATGCTTGCACTCCTGGGGTATCGTCGGCGGCGTTATATCGCACCCTGGCAATCCTACGAATCTCGAAGATCTCAAGCAAGGATTCACCAGGCCTTCTTGAAATAATGTTGGAGGAGAAGGCCCGACAGTCCCGTCGCAGCCGCTCGACCGTGTTAAACACACCTGCCCAGTCTCGGCGGCGGTAGGCGTCAATCGACGGCGTTCGGAAGACCCTACTGAAGCTACTGGGGTTTTGCTTTGCAATGGTGATTATTTTAAGAAGTGAGGCTACTTTTCCTAGGGTGGAGTTCTGACGACGATTCTCCGAGACACTCCGCGTTCCCGCAAGATCCGATTAAATGCTATCCCGCAATAATCTAAACAGGTCGTCATACATCTCCACCCAACAGAGAGCATCCATCGTCTTCTTTATCATCATCATCGTCGTTGTAGTATGAGCCATATGGGCTGCTGTTCTTATCATCTAGGGACGTCAGATCCAAATGTGCTGTAGTGAGTTTGAGATTCATCTTTTGGTGAAGGTAAAGCTTAATTGCTTTAATAAGAACATTGTTTGGGGTGTCACAATCCACACTCGTTGAACCCCCATACCAGGAGTTTTGTGTTGACTTGTACGTAATGAACCATTGGTAGATGCGCCGACGTGTTTGCCACCATGTTATCTAAGGTCTTAATTCTAGGTGTTCATTGATACTCCCGATTACAATGAAAAGGTACCTTAGCAGAAAATGGCGATGACCATGTCTACTCTCATGTCACCAATTTTCAGGGCATTTACTATGCCCATGGTTTGCAAACCATCAATGTCAAATCCGTGCCTTTGTCCATTGCTTTTGCTTGTGTTTATATGAATTGGATGATTAATATTATTCTTTTGGAGGTTTACCTCCTAAAGCCCGGCAGCCCTTAGTGTTCCTCTGTCTGTCTCCAGTCTGTCTCTCTGTCTGTCAGGCTCTCACGTCCTTACAAGTGGAACTCATGAGGATACGAGCTAGGCAACGGCCAGACCTTAACGGTCCCCCGCCAAAAATGTTTTCCCGCTCATTCGCCAAAAAACTTTCTGAAGGAGGGCCCATGACGTCACCAGAGAGCCCGTGACGTCACCAACAGACGGGGGGTCCGGGGGGGCATTCCCCCCTTGCATTCACACGTACCACCGGCACCTCCAAAAGCCCGGGCGAAGCAGTTTTCATTAGAGCCTTGCGAAATGCTTTTTATGAATGATGCAATTTGTACTCGTGGTCGGCGAGCACCTCCTCCACGAAGGGTCCACGATCCCCGATCAGAGAGTGTGTGAATAAATTAGATTGATAGATGCCACAGCTTGCGCTGCCCGTGGACGTCCAGCATCGTGCATTGGCAGATCATGAAATCCCTTTCTTTCCTTCATTTTTTACCCATATGTACTTATTTATGTAGATACTAAAAATTAGGTCACGAGCGTTGCGATGAGAAATAATTTCATCACGGCGTGCGTGCTACACCAATAATTGTGCATGATGTTTCTACATAGTGGTACAGATTAGATGCAATGGTGCTATCAACTTGTGAGCGTCGTTGTTGCCTGGCGTTCAGCAGCAACGACTGCCACATCCTTCGCCGCAATGTTCTCTGCTTCAACGCAAATGACGGCTAGGCGACGAACACATTTCTGCCTCCGAGGGGCAACGCTACCGCATGGCTTTGACTGTAACGCAATTATCAATGACTGCGAAGATGAAGAAGTGCCAGCCGTGCGTTTGTTCTTTCGATTCTCGCCACTGATCGGCGGTCCTTCTTTTCTGCCGCTACACGTCGAGGTCATTGTTGTCCTTGGTGTCGGTAATTTTGGCAACGATGATCATCATCCTTATGATTCAGCGTCGAAGAAAAGGAATGATGCGGTTTATTTCGCGATGAATGGAGATGATTTATCCTCCTCCGTCGCAGAATTCCTATCCACGACGACGGACGCACAAGGACGACGACGGACTATCCGCATTGAGGAAATGCATCGATTTGATTACATACCAATGAACCCCACAGATCCAACAACGCTCGTACGCTTATTAACGCTTCAGGGTGTGCCTGGTCAGATTCGTCATCGAAGGATTGTAGTCAAAGATCGTTATTCGTCATGCTCATTATCGGTTGAAAGTCACGACATCATCGGCACCACCACCACCACTGGAGGTAAAAAGCGAGATAAAGGCGTCGAAATACTGCTGCCGGTCGGATGTGTCTCTGGATACGTGGATGTGATCTCTACAGCGATGAAATATGTCGACGAATACCATGAACAACTGTATGCAGAGCTTCGCATTGTGGGTGGCAAGAATTGCCTATCATTTGCACTGGATCTATTGTCATATGTTAAATCTGCACATTTGTATCGATAATGAGTCACATGTTCATATATTGTAATAATAATCAGAGACCTAGTGTAAAAGTATGATTTATTTATTATGATTTACCAAAAGACACTCTATTCTTTATACAGCTCCTTATTGGAGGATGATGCGCACAAGTATACAGCGAAAGACAGCTTCCGCAAGCACGTGAAATAACCATCCACCAATAAATAGGAACAGAACAGATACAGCCATGTGGATTCATATAACTAATTTGACACAGAAAATGATGAATAGAATAGGGAGTGTGTGCTGTAACACACGAATGACAGTAACACACTTTCGGGTATCACGATTACGATTGAACATCAAACAGCCACTTGATGGGTGTGGAGGGTCGTAAAGCAAGTTGACTCAAAAAGTTGAAAGAGTTCCTTACGACACCAACAATTAGTGACAATGCCCAAATATAAACATGATAGATTGGATCTTGGGGAAGAAATAGGGAGAGGTATAATATATAGCAGAAGGACAAAAATGGGTGCTTGATACGTGAAATCCCCCCTTTACAGCCGTGGGCCCATGTCGACAATGTCGCTGACCGCCTCGGTAGCTACCGTGGGAGTGCTACCTGTTGAACCACCTGTTGTTGGTTCGTAGGTCTCAACAGGTGTAGGTACTGGAGGATCCGTTAGCACACCACATTCGTCTTTGATCGGGCACTCCTCTGTGGTAGCAAACCCCAGTGTGGAACAGCAAGTCTGGAAGTTGGGGAATGCCATATCTCCATAACCATCGGCAATGGGGTATTCTCCGTTAGAGCATACCAACTCTCCATCAATGGTGACGACACTAATGATACATGTATCAGGTGTTGGTGCTGGAGGATCCGTTAGCACACCACATTCGTCAACGATAGGGCACTCCTCATCGGCAGCAAAACCCCCTTCCGCAGAGAGTGTGTTACAGCAAGTCTTGAAGTTGATGAATGCCATATCTCCATAACCATCGGCAGTGGGGTATTCTCCGTTCGAGCATACCAACTCTCCATCAATGGTGACGACACTAATGATACATGTGTCGTCACTTGGTGCCGGAGGTGGGGGGATGTCGATGCTGGGTGGAGTAGGAGGAATAGGTTCGGGTGTGAGACAAACTTGTTCGTAGATGCTTCCCTTGCTAGACTTGCCCTCGTAGCTTCCGTAGCCACCGCTCTTGCCAGACTTGCCCTCATAGCCCTCGCCCTCATAGCCCTCACCACCGCTCTTGCCAGACTTGCCACCATAGCTGTACACGCCATCGCAGGGAGACTCAAAAGTACCGCTCTTGCCAGACTTGCCACCATAGCTGCCGTAGCTGCCGTAGCTTCCCTTGCCGGACTTACCCCCACTCGTAAGACATGGGTTTTGTTCAATGAAGTAATCACACTCATTAACACAGAACTATATATGAGTATGAATGGATGAATGGTGTACGTCGATAAGGAGAAAAGGTGAGATTAAGAGTGACCCAATAAATATAAAAAAGACTTATATCACAAACGAAATTTTGTCGCTTACCTCCACGAGTCCCACCTCCTGGGTGTAGTCACCGCTCTTGCCTCCCTTGGAGCCATAGCTGCCGCTCTTACCTCCCTTGGAGCCATAGCTTCCCTCGGACTTGCCATAGTAACCGGGTTCTTGTTCGATTTCGATGTCAGCACTATCCTCGCCATAGGTAGCCTCCTCCTCATACATCTCAGACGTCGATCCTAATCCACGTAGCTTGGACGAGAGGCGTCGTGCTGATAATAGTAACATGATATTGAGGAGAGAAGTGATGATAAATGAGGACAGTGTGGGCAGGTGAATGATAGATATTATGTGAGGAGAGATGGTTGTGCAAACGAACAAGCAAATTAATTGTACAAGTGAAGCCAAACAAGAGTGCAGTGGATCGACTGCTACTACTAACTGAACTTACACTTGCCACCCTTGCCAGACTTGCTATAGTACGTATCAACTTCAGTTTCAACATAGATACAGTCCGACATGCGATATCCAGACGACGCGGCCAATTGCGAGCTTTGTTGGGTCGACTTGTTCTTCTGGGTAAGACCGACGGATAGTCCGATGACAAGTGCGGAGGCAGCAAGAGCTGCAACTCCAATCTTCATGTGCTTGCGATCGACGGGCATACTTGGATAGTGTCTTTAGACTTTGGGTTGGGGGGAAGAATGGGTTGATGGGTTTGGATGATACGACGATGCTGTACAAGATCGACTCGGTAGTTTTTTTTATGGGGAGATGAGCAAACTTGTCGATGCCGCTTGGTGTCAACACATATTGATTATTGATTGGGGGGAACTGGAAGGATTGGTGGACGCGGCTTGACCAATTTGGTGAGGCAGGTGGAATTTAAATTTGCTCTGACGAAGGAACCTAGGGTTCCTACGTACCTTACTTGAATTTAAACGCCAACTTTCTTTCTCGTAAAATGCCAAGAATATGGTTCGTCCGCCACGTGGTGGAGAAGCGAAGAAGAGAGATGAGAAGCGCACGGATACCTCGTCTAAAATTTGTCGACAAGTCTGCAAAGTGCCTGTCATTGTCGAGGAACCCCTTTCCCTCGGCATCTGATGTCAAAATCTAATCCAACTGTGGACGCTCGCTAGGTAGGTTTCTTCATAGGTAGCTGCTCATCGATTTGGAAGAAGTGGACGACGAAAGACCGTTAATAATGAAGATTGTTATTACATATTACCAATGACGACACCAATTTGGCGATCACTTTACTATCTCCTAATTTTGTTCGTCAACGATGTAAGAACAGCATCCTGTATTAAATTGCCCTTGGTCGTTGCTCGTTCTACCTTGGCAGGACGCGCAGTCTCGTTCTCTTTGTCAAGTGTACGAAGTGCCCTCGGCGTCTCCATTGGCGATCACGATGGCGACAATGACAGCAGCAGCAGCAGCAGCAGCAGCAATTCTCGCAGTCGTGGGTCTATGATGCAACCAACGACGACGCCGAGCGTGCTGTGTGTCGGAGAGGCACTTTGGGACTCGTTGCCGTCGGGCATGTATCTCGGAGGTGCACCCACCAACGTAGCGGTGCACTTGGCGTCACTCTTTCGAAGATCATTGGGCGGCAAAAATCTTGAGCACACAGTCGCAATAGCAACCTCCCTCGGAAACGATCGACTAGGTAAAGAATCAGTCCGAAGACTAGCACAGTTTAACGTGCGGACAGATTATATTCAATTTCATAGCACGTGGGAGACGGGTGTGGCCACGACAACAATTGATACAAATGGCGATGCGACATATGAATTTATCACACCAGCTGCATTTGATGGATTACTATTGGATGATGCACTAATGAAACTACTCACACCTGATGACGAGAACGATGTACAAGGTACATCGAATAATAATAATTTGGTGTACATTATGGGTACCATGGCAGCGCGGCTAAGTGATGGCGACTCATCTACGACGATTCGTAGAATACGCAATGAAGCACTAGAGGGCACAGTTGTATTGGATGTGAATTTACGTAGTCCGTGGTACACCCCGCACAAAGTGTTGGAGCTGGCACGGGGTAGTGACGAAAGAGGAGACAATACGAATAATAAGAAGCTGGCATTGCTCAAACTGAATGAAGATGAATTATGCCTCCTAGAGGAATGGTGTGAGCTAGAAGTCAATGAATATGATGACGAAGAAGCATTGTATACATCATTGATGACAGGATCAGCCCTTGAACGACGAATGGAACGCTTGGGCAAGTGTCTTCACACACAGCGTTTATGTGTCACACGTGGGAGGGATGGGGCAGCACTTTGGTGCGAGACGAAGAATGGTAGTGATGATGTTTGTTCGTACCACGAAAACTCGGGATATAGCAGTTTACTCAATACTATTGACAACAATGGTGATGCAATAGGGGATAGTGTCGGAGCAGGTGATGCCTTCCTTGCGGCGCTTGTCTGTTCATTACTGATACATCAAGAAACACCAGAGAGAGCACTTGAGCGAGCCTGTGCACTAGGGGCATATGTTTCAAGTTGTCGTGGAGCTACTCCCAATCATGACAGCGCTCCTGAAAGCTTGAAGAATATATTTACTTTTTCATGATTCGGACCAAACTCCATGCACCAATCAACACAAATTCAAAAAATGAATAATAGTGTGTATTAGTTTATGCCAATGACATGAGTTTTGATGATGATGATGATGATGCAAAATTACTCGACATATGATTGCACTCAACCTGATACCTATTAGAGTTTGTACGTTGTATACCAAATAGACTCGCAAGTATGATTGCAGAAATTAGTGACGAGACGAAGAATATTTTATTGAACAGGTGATTGTGAGCGGCATTACCACCGTAGGTAAAATTGGATCGTGCACCCAAGGCCATCGAGAATGATACACGATATTCATTTGGTAAGTTCATCTTTACGACGGTTACACAGGCTAAGAAATAACATCCCATAAAAAAGGAAGATATCAATATGGCAACTTCATTCTTTTTGCGTCGATAGCTCTTGTCTGATGATTGTTGTTGTTGTCCCACCGATGACTTGTGAAGTGAGGTGGTGTCATTGGATCCACCACCCAATAAGAAGGTTCCACGAAGTTTCCTTTCTAGTGCACCAACGACACGAAAGAATGAATTAATCTGCGATATTGTTAATATACCAGCTAGAATAAGTGAGGTCATTTGTCGTAATTGATCATAGTGAGCAGCATTATTGATCATATAATTCCGACCCACAAGTAGTAGGAGTAAGTTTGTTAGTGGATCACGACTGGATGGATCATTAGCATTGCCATCAAAATTATTTTCTCTCATCGGATGACTATTACTGTCATCTTTCACCACCAATGATGAGGAGGAAGTCAAGAAGGATGTCGAGGCAAGTAAAACACGTACAACTAGTATAATTGAAAATATAACACCAAGTATACCACGTATACGTCCAAAAATTGTCCGTGCTTGGATGGCTAGTACATTACTTGACTTCATTTCATGTAAGTCATCATTCATATCTTCCACCAAATTCGTTAGAAAAATTACTTTGTCATGTATTTGCTGTTGATTCTGTTGCTTTGACTTTGTATTATCATCATGGTTATCATCCACTAATAGTATATAACATTGTTTCGTTTCGTCTAATGTCTTAGTTGCATAGTCTAATTCTTGTTCGATTTTACTAATCACTTCCTTTGGTGTGGGTTGTAATAGTATACCCACAAGATTTGAATGTGGCAATGACGCACTACCAAAGCCATTAAGTATGGATGCAATCATCATCCCAATAGTGCATAGTGTTGAGACCATTATTGATAGATGGTCCGACAATGATGATGATGTTGTCGTTGTTGTCGTTGTTGTCGTTGTTGTTGTTGTGGTTGTTGTTTGGAATGGTAGTAACAGCAGCAATACCATCACTATTACAATCGCTGCCACGAAAACAAACAGTGTTGCACTCATGCCAGTAGTCATTCTACGACAGCAGCAGCAGCAGAGGCCGTTAGTCTCGGCGGCATTGCCACAATGATGATGATCGTACTCCCTCCTTGTTATTAATATCTGGTAGGGTATAATGGCACGTATGATTCGTCGAAGTAATAATTGCCAGAATATTGTAATAATGACAAATCGTATCCCGATCCATATAATGTTACAAATGAGTTGCAGCAGCCTAACAGCCTTCCATTGTTTGACTACTGTACGATTGAAACTTCTCGCCAATGGCGACGACGATGATGAAGTTGATGATGAAGTCGAGGATGACAGCGGCAATATCGTCGTCGAGGACGACGCCCCTGAATCTAGTCGTCGTCGTCGTCGTCGAAGTGACGAGTGATGACACAATGCCAATGTGGACGTCGACAGTTGTGAAATGATTCTCTGGGCGATGCTGCCGCCTCCCATTAGTAATGATGATCCAATCGATGCGCACAGATATATCGGATGCACTACTAGTAGTAGTAAACAAAGTCCCCAAAGCAATATTGTATACAAAGTGACGAATGTAACTATGCCGCGTGACGTATTGCTGCTGCTATCGGCCATTGAAACGATGGCAAGGCATGCAGCCGGCGCTGCCTCCAAAATTGACAATGCAAAGAGCAGAAATGAGATTAGCAACGTCATTTGAAAGATACGTCGCGTTGATGACGCTGATGATGATGACGACGACGACGACGAGTCCAGCAGGAGAGGATGTCTGTCGCTAATGCGCTTCGTCACGACGACGGTCGCGAATATGACGACGATATCCAACATGATGATGTGGATAAAAATTATGAGCTTGAACTTTAGTGCAAATGGTGCACTAAACTAGTCGGATGCCTTACTGACCATATATGACACCAGCTCTGCAATATAATACGTAATAACTAGACTCGAGTGGTTCGGGAAGTAGCGTGGTGGTTGATTAGAAGAACCAAAGAGGTGGTGGTCAATAGGTCAAAATAATGATGGACAAGGGTCGCCGAGCGCTGAGGGCGGGAACGAATGTCGACAAAAATTCCTATGAACCTTCACGCATGGTTCATATGTGGAGCTATCGTAATTTAGTAGTATTAAAAGTGCAGAGCTCTCTCAAATTCCTCCGTTTCGTCATTAAACACACTACATGCCACCTACCCAGTCGTCGTCATCGGAGGCTTCATCTTTTATTATTCGACGTCGAGTAAGGCGACGCAACTCATCGACTAATACAATAATGACGATGGGTAATCGTTCGAAGCTCCTCGTTGCCGGTTCGATGATAATTGGTGCATTGTTTTGGACTGCCAGCAGGGCAGTAGGAAGAGGGGGAGAGGTTCCAGTGGGTGCTACATTGTCAAGTCATCTTCGTGGACGTGCTGGCTCATTCATGACTGATGCGGCCGTGGACGATAAGGCCTCTTCTTCGCGGATCCATCCCCACACTCAGCCATTTGTGAGTCACTTCGAGAATTTGTGCTCAACTTTCGTTTATTATTCCGACATGAAATGGTATAATATGCTTACGAACACACACGCACTCTCGCTTCTATCCTTTTTTTCTCCTCCGATCTATTTCGATCGGACATGTTGCACTTTGTGAATAATTGAAACAGTAGAATGAGAATTCCGTCGCCTCCGAGGCTACTAATCTAATCATCGTGGCCGGTCATTCAGTATTGATATCCAACAACGTTAATGATGCACCCCACGAGGATTATACATGGTTCCTATATGACTATCAACGACATCGCGGTTTGCCCAATGCCATAGTTCGACATATACAAGCGGGGATACGATTGGCAATAGCGGATCCGAATGCCTTACTGGTATTCTCGGGAGGACAAACGCGTGCTATTGCCGGTCCCGAGTCCGAAGGTGCGAGTTATTTTCGCGTATCGGATACGTTACATCTATGGAAGGGACGGGATGTCTTTGGCAATGAGAGTAATGACATTGACGATGATACTACTACCGATACTACCACTACTACTACTGCTACTACTACTGTTCGTGCTCGTACTACCTCGGAGGAATTTGCCACTGATAGCTTTGAAAATTTCATGTTCTCGATATGTCGTTTCCACGAGATTACTGGGCGATATCCCGACAATATATCAGTAGTATCATTTACATTCAAACGAGAAAGATTCGAGACATTGCATGCCAATGCATTACGTTGGTCAATGGATCATTTTCATTATGTCGGAATAGACCCACCAGCGAGTAGTGGATTTGATTTGGCCGCGTCGACGGAGGGTGAGAAGAATAATTCGTTGCTGCCATTTATGACGGATCCATATGGCTGTCATTCAGATATATTGCAACAAAAGCGGAAGGATCGTAATCCATTCTCAAGGTTGGCACCGTACGAATTGACATGTCCAGAAATGAAAACATTATTGCATTGGTGTGGTCCGGAACTGATATTAGAGGATGAATTGCCGTGGGGGAAACAATAGGATCAACAAACAAACATGTACAAAAAATGAGTAATAACTATACAATGATTTAATTTACCATGCAATGAGAACATAAATTGTTTTATATCTCAAGTTCTTCTCTGAATGAGACATGACATTATTTTATGGAACTCGATGCCGACTTGATTGCTGTACAACCGGCATCGATGGATGTGACTCGGGCTGGGCCTCAGCAGGAGTTACACCGTCATTTGCTATATGGTAGGAATCATGTCCAAACTCCTTGGCAATGAACTTCTTAAACGAGGCACTATACCACCTATTCTTGATATGATTCTCTGATCGAGTGCCCTTGAAATACTTGGCACTAATTTCAACCCATCGTTTACCTGCGACGTTATGTCCATTCCACAACAGTAGGTCATCCTCTCTACTGAATGGTAAATGATTAATCGCTGGGTTTAAATGATTCACCCATCGATCACGTACCTGCTTCCCAACACGTCCGGGCAATCTTTGTGCCAAGTCACTCCATCGTGTGAAGGGATCCTCCATCGAGTTCTGGACCGTCTCAACAACTACCTGATCTTCTTCATCGGTCCATTGTCCCTTTCTACTACCAGGCTTTAAATATCGTGTCCACCGGTCGTGTATTTCACGTGCCGACTTACCACGTTCGAACTTCTTGGCAATAGGGTCCCAACTCTTCGGACTTTTAATCTTACGCATAAGATCCATTAATGCATTATCATCATCCTTCGACCAGCTCGATGCTGATATACCCCCAATGGCACTGGGGATACTACGAATATGACTATATTGTGAATTCATTGGCGTAAGATGATGATGATGACCACGATAACTGGATGGCGGTGGTGTGTGGACTGTGTAAATATTGGTCCCACGTCCTCCTCCTCCACGTCCAGTGCCACCAGGTGGTGGATGATGTGGTGGTCCATACTCGGCCCGAGGATGGGGGTGCCTATTACTGCTATTTGGTGGATGTCGCGAATGGGGTGGATATGCATACGGAGGCGGTCCATAGTACTGGTCATAATACGGATCATCATCCATGTAATGTCCTTGGTCGGGAGGATGACGATGATGAGATGATGGATGCGGAGGATGACGGCTACCACCACCACCATAATGATCATACGGAGGATACATGGCATGTCTTGGTGGATTCTCACCATAATAGTACTCATCGTGTAGATGGTGTGGTGGAGGAGGGTAAGCACCAGGGTGATGAACCGACGGCCTCATGCGCTTCCTTGGCTCAGCCCCCATGGACGTTGAAATTTCCAACCCTACTCCTGCATCACCATGATGATGATGATCTCTTGTGAACTGAACATGTGTCCCCGGAGCAATCTTACGCTTCTCACCCGACTTACTCAATATACTCTTTGGACTTGGATCATCCTCGTCCTTCTCCAAGCCTACGCCGCCAAAACTGTCCCCCAAATTTTTCTTGGTGTTGTTGGGAAGAGACGACTCCGAGAAGCTAAATGCACTACTAAACACCCCATCCTTGAGACTTTCCATCCCACCGAAAGTATTGCCACTACAAACACTCCACCCGCCCAATGGCTTACCAGCAGTCTCCCATGAGGGCATGGCACCCAGTTCAAGACTTTGTTGTGAATGCTGTGATTGAGAACTAACTCCACCGGCACTGGCGGCGGTAGGCGATTCGGCCATGGTGGTGGTAAGTAAACGCCCATCCAGGCCTGGGGGGGTAGGTGAGCGTCCCTCGGGGTTGGGCTTGTTGGTCTGTCCCACCTCCTTTTGCTGTACCAAGACTCCGTCTTCGTTGATGGTAGTAGTAGTAGCATTACCAGCTACTACTGCTACTCCCTCAATGCTTAACTTCTTATCATCATGAACTGGACGTTTAGGTTTCTGTTCGGATGATTCAGTATTATTATCGGACGAGAGTGATAATAGTTGATGAGCATACATCATACGATGTGGTGATGGAGAGTGCGACCCACTGCTCGTTCTCCTCCCATCTTCACCATTTTCTTCCACCTCTTTTTCTTCCGAAGATGGTAGCCGCCTTGTAGCACTAGTACTTCGGTCTTTATTATTAGACGAATCGTTTTTGCCGTGCTTGTTCTTGTGATAACTCACCCTGGTGGGTGTGGGAGGCGGATATGATGTACTGGTTCTACTTCGTTCCAATTGCGTAGTTCCTTTCACCACGGCAAGACTTGCCTTGGTAGATATTGTCGATGCCGATGGTGATGGGTCATTATCATCCCCTTCTGGTACCTCGTCCATAGCATCCGCCCCTATATCTTCTGGGTGATGATATAGTTGAAGATGTGGTGGTGGTGGAAATAGCGGTCGTTGTTGGTGAGGACGATAGTACGGATGACTCGGATGATGATGGTGGTGATATGGAGAATGTGGATTTGGATGAAGATGGTGCGGATGATGATGAGAATGTGGTGGTGGAGGGTAGGGTGGTGGCATCATCATGGCTCCACTAGCTCCTGGACCACGATGATATGGAACCAGACCATGCGGCGGAGGAGGTGCATAGCCATCCTCGAGATGATGATCATTATTATTACGAGTTGCAAGAACAACATCATCATCACTCACAGCGTCATTATTAACGACTAGAGCTGGATGATCTTCCGACGTGGGAGACGCGCTAAGACTTGAGGTATGTGATAGATTTGACGTGGTGGTATGTAACTCTCCGGGCGATTCACCACGTTGCTTGCTGTTGATGTTGTTGCCATCGGCAACATCTGCTACCACATCCTTCTTGCTGGAACAATTACCATCATCGGATCTTGTTATTTCTTGAGTTTCGGCAGTACCACCACAATCATTATCGCCGTCACTCGAAATGTTCTTGTTCTTTGCGGCGAAGTGATCTGTCGCAGCAGCGGTAGTAACAATCCCACTTGACTTATTCTTGGGAGTAGTAACAACTGCTGGTGGAGAAGACACATACTCATCTCCAACGACCACTTCGGACTTCTCAGTATTAACACTTTTACTGGATTGAGATTGCATCAATCGTAACATTTCCTCCCTGTCAACACTCGACATTTGATGTAGTTGACGCAATGACGAGTCATCAGAAGTCGTTGGCTGGATGTCATAATCTCCACTGGGTTGGTTGGGTAACAATAACATGGTCTCGACTGAATGTTGCAGGAAGGAATAGAATGTAATGAAAAATAAGATATTGATAGATGAATGTGAAACAGTAAGCATGTAGAATAAAGGTGATAAATCATCTACTACTTACCCGAGCTTCCAGTATTAGTCACAACACCGGGACTGTGCTTTGTCGCAATTACCTTTTGTTGCTTCTGCTGCTGTGTAGCCGTAGTATCATCGTCTCCTTCTCCCGCACCCTGTTGTCGTTGTTCCTTACTATTGGTAGTATTCTCCGTCACGCTGTGAGTACTTTCGGCGGAATAACTCGATGATACGGCATGTATACCACCGCCACCACTACTGCTATTACCACCCAAGCTTGATGTATTAGTATTATTATTGCCACCACCACTACCTCTATCTCCTCCCATCATACGACTGGTCGGTAAATGTAGACTTGGCACGGATGGTAAACTCGGTACCGATGATGATTCTTCTTCCCCCTTTCTTGTTGTTGATGCCGTCGTCCCAGAAGTAGTAGTAGTCGTGGGTGGAGGCTGATGATACTGTGGTGGTGGTGGTGATGTCGATACATCATATCCACCACCACGATGGGGAAAGTATGGCGTTGGTTCATATCGTGGTGGAGGAGCATGGTACATATCACTTCCACCAGCACCGCCTGCACTGCGAGAATGATGACGAGAAGTATAGTAATCTCCGCCATCGTCTTGATTTTGTGGAGGTGGAGGATGACCACGATGGCTCCAATAATCTGCCGTAGGAGGAGGAGGAGGAAGATGATTAGGGTAGCCTACCACTTGCTGTTCATATCGTAATCTTGGATCATGAAGTACCACTGCTCGAGGATGTGGATGAGTAGCATTGGCAGTAGTAGCAGCAGCAGTACTAGCAGCGTGATCATTATTACCAGTATGACGAGTAGTAGTAGGTTCAGCAGTAATATACTGTGGATAGTAGTAAGGGTCTACAGCAGCAGCAGCACCAGGTGGTGGTGAACCATAGGCATAGTCATTATAATAGTATGGATCTTCATAATAGTATCGTGAATCTACACCACGAGCAGCAGCAGCAGCCGCAGTAGCATACTGAGGATGTGGCGGATAATAGTAGTCGTGAGGCAGGGGAGGATGATGATGGTATGGTGAAGGTGAGGATGGTGGACCTCCGGTGGTAGAAGGAATAACACCAGCACCAGCACCACCAGCAGGAGCAGGACGACTGCCACTAGCTCTTGTTGCAAACGACTCCATACCCCATGAGATACTCTGTGACACTCCTGGTCTGTCTACTTCTCCTTGCAATTGTAAATTTTGATAATAGGACCAGTCATCGCCTGCTGAGGGTAGTTGGGATGGAAACAAGAGAGACAGAGAAATCAGTGAGAGAGAGAGTTCTACTCTGCGTGTACCAAACAAAAGATTTCGTCAATGCCTACACACACTCCTCATCCAACCAATCTAACACGCAAAACCAACACAGCATTCATAAATGAAAATAATTCTCACACAACAAAACCACCACACGTTCTACTCTCCCCTACCATTCACACAGGAAACCCGCTCTCCCCATGCAATGTATAATACCAAGACACAAAAATAAATCCTACTCACCCGCCAATGGCTGTTGCAAAGACTTGGCCGCGGTACTGCTAATATTCGTTGCATCATCATCATCATCATCTCCTCCCCCC
>Ga0247831_1005754_pt1 | contig 15201 bp, 11 predicted proteins | sample LaCruzMarch2015__9_FD_192406 | JGI IMG/M metagenome (GOLD analysis project Ga0247831, IMG submission 192406) | Freshwater microbial communities from meromictic Lake La Cruz, Castile-La Mancha, Spain - LaCruzMarch2015_1m | ecosystem: Environmental > Aquatic > Freshwater > Lake | place: Spain... | reverse complement strand
CTGTGCGTTCGCGCCGTCGAGGACTGCCAGCTGCTGCTGCTTCACCGAGATCTCGTCGCGCTGGCGGAGCCAGGCCTGCACCGGCAGCACGAACATCGCGGCGAGCAGGGCCAGGAGCACACCGCCGCCCAGCAGCATGAGCACGCGGCGATTCCAGCGGCGCGTGACGAGCTGGCGGTCAGCGCTGATGGGGCGCGTCAGGTCGCCGAGGAGCGTGTGGTCGCCACTCGCGGGATGCCCGGTTGTCGCTTCGGCGCGCATGCGCGGCGTGGACGGGCGGCGTGATGAGCGTGGGCGCGCGATGGAACTCGTGCGATGGCTGGTGCTCACGTGGTGCAGTCTCGCAGGTGCAGACGCGCTGGGGGTGGCACGCGGCGTGGCACGATCAGCGCGGAGCGAGGGCGCGTCGGCCGCGGAACGCGGCACCCTCGCCCAACTGCTCTTCGATGCGTAGGAGTTGGTTGTACTTGGCGACTCGGTCGCTGCGGGCCGGCGCGCCGGTCTTGATCTGGCCGCAGTTGGTCGCGACGGCGAGATCGGCGATGGTCGCGTCCTCGGTCTCGCCGCTGCGGTGGCTCATGACGCTGGTGTACGAGTTGGCGGTGGCGAGCTCGACGGTGTCGAGGGTCTCGGTGAGGCTGCCGATCTGGTTCACCTTCACGAGCACGCTGTTGGCGATGGTGCGGTCGATGCCCATGCGCAGTCGTTCGACATTGGTGACGAACAGATCGTCGCCCACGAGTTGGATGCGGTTGCGGAGCGCGCTCGACATGGCCGCCCAGCCCTCCCAGTCGTCCTCGGCCATGCCGTCTTCGATGCTGACGATCGGGTAGGTGTCGACGAGGCGCACCCAGTACTCGACCATCTCGTCCGGGCCGAGCACCTTGCCCTCGCCGGCCAGGTGGTAGCGGCCGTCCCTGTACAGCTCGCTCATGGCCGGGTCCATCGCGATCGCGATGTCGTCGCCGGGCGTGTAGCCGGCCTGTTCGATGGCTCGGATGAGGATCTGGATGGCCTCCTCGTTGGTCGCCAGGTTCGGGGCGAAGCCGCCCTCGTCGCCGACGGCGGTGCTGAGCGACCGGTCGTGGAGCACCTTCTTCAGCGTGTGGTACGTCTCGGTGCCCCAGCGCAGCGCCTCGCGGAAGCTCGGAGCGCCCACGGGCATGATCATGAACTCCTGCATGTCGATCGAGTTGTCGGCATGGACGCCGCCGTTCACGACGTTCATCATCGGCACGGGCAGGACATGGGCGTTGGGGCCGCCGATGTAGCGGTAGAGCGGCAGTTCGAGCTCGGCGGCAGCGGCCTTGGCAACGGCCATGCTCGTGCCGAGGATGGCGTTGGCGCCGAGACGGGCCTTGTTGGGGGTGCCGTCGAGTTCGCCGAGCGCCCGGTCGATGAGGCGCTGCTCGAGTGCGTCGACCCCTTCGAGCGCCTCGTCGATCTCGGAGTTCACGAAGTTGACCGCGGTCTGAACGCCCTTGCCGAGATACCGCTCGCCACCGTCGCGCAGCTCGACCGCCTCGTGCTCGCCGGTGGACGCACCGGACGGGACCGCCGCACGACCCCGGGCACCGCTGTCGAGCAGGACCTCGACCTCGATGGTGGGATTGCCACGCGAATCGAGGATCTCACGGCCGACGATGCTGACGATCTCGCTCATGACCCGGAAGGGTAGTGCTGCGCCTTCACCTCGTCCCACAACGCGTCGAGGGTCGGGAGGTCGGCTGCGAGGAGGTCGATGCCGCGAGCGCGTGCCAATGACTCGACGCCCTCGAAGCGGGCGCGGAACTTGCGTGTGGCGGCGCGCAGGGCGGCCTCGGGCTCGACACCCAGGTGGCGTGCGACGTTGACGACGGCGAAGAGCAGGTCACCGAGCTCGTCGGCGACGTCGTCGGTGGTGCCGTTCGTCATCGCGTCGACGATCTCGGCTGCCTCCTCGGCGATCTTCGGCAGGGCGCCTCCGACGTCGGGCCAGTCGAAGCCCACCTTCGAGGCCTTGCGTTGTACGGCGTACGCGTAGCTGAGCGACGGCTGCGACGTGGGCACGCCCTCGAACACGCTGCTGCGCTGCTTCTCGGTGCGCTTGATGGCGTCCCAGTTCGACACGACCTCGTCGGCGTCGGCCACATCGACGAGCTCGCCGCCTTCGGGCGGGAAGACGTGGGGATGGCGCCGCACGAGCTTGTCGTGCACCTGCTGGGCCACGTCGGCCATCGTGAAGCGGCCCTCCTGCTCGGCGATCGTGGCGTGGAACTCGATCTGGTAGAGCAGGTCGCCGAGCTCTTCGACGAGATGGTCGTCGGTGGCCGGATCGTCGGGGTCGAGGCCCTCGATCGCGTCGACCACCTCGTAGGTCTCTTCCAGCAGGTACTTCACGAGCGATCGGTGGGTCTGCTCCTGGTCCCACGGGCAGCGCTCGCGCAGCACGCGGGCGAGCTCGTGGAAGCGAACGAGCTCGGCGCCCACCGGAGCGCCGAGCGAGGGGACGTAGATGCTCGTGAGGTGGTCGGCCTCGACCGTGCGGTCGAGCTCGGCCCAGGTGGTGTGCACCACGGCTTCGTCGTGTGTGCCGAGCCGCTGCAGGATGACGACCGCTTCGTTGCCGGACGCGCTCTCGACGGCGAGCTTGATGTCGCTGAGCACCCAGTTGGCGTGCGTGTGCGCCACGAGCATCGGGCCGCCGTAACCAGCCGCGGCCTGCGCGAACTCGTGCCCGTCGACGAGCTTCACCGAGGCCTCGACCGGGTCGATACCGAGGCGTTCGTAGGCGAGGTCGAGGAACGAGATCGCCGGGGCGATCGTGCAGTCGATGCGCGCGTCGGCGCGCAGCCGGGCGACGGTGCGTTCGAGCACGAGGGGCGAGCCGGGCACGGCGTACAGCACGTGGCCGTGCTGGGTGGCCGCTGCGACCAGCCGCTCGACGATGGTGGCGTACACGTCGGTGAAGGTGTCGGCGGCGTCGTAGACGTCGTCGAAGCTCGTGGCGTGAGGGCCGACGAGATGAGCCGACGGGTGGCGGCTGGTTCGCACGAAGCGGACCGCAGCAGCATCGATGAGGCCGAGGGTGTGCGCGGTGACCCATCGGTCGTCGCCCGGCCCGAGGCCGACCACGGTGACGCGCGGGAGGTCAGCCGAGGGGCGTGACGGTGAAGGTCTCACGGTCCCACCAGCCGTATCGCGAATCGACGGTCGCGTCGGCGTCACTGACGACCGCCTGGAGGTCTTCGCTCGTGATGGTCCCGTCGGCGAGGAGCTGGCCGATGATCGCGTTGTCCACGGCGAGCTCCTGCATCGCCGGCGGCGCGGTCGTCCACGACGAGCCGTACTGCTCGGAGAGCGCCTGCTCGACGTCGGCGGTGTCAGTGTCGGCGCCGACCCCCGCTTGCCTGATCGCGTTGATGGAGATCCACGCACCGAGGAGGCTGCGGGCGCTGTTGCCGGCGATGAACCCGTTCACCGGTGCATCGTTGAGCAGCGTCTGGCCGAGTTCGCTCCCGAGCATCGACGAGAACTCGTCACGGGTCAGCTCGGCGCCGTTGACCGACGCGGCGTTCTGCTGCGACGAGAAGGTGGCGCAGGACGACAGGGTGAGCGCGGCCGCGAGCGCGGTGGCGGCGAGGAGTGAGCGACGGATCACGGCGGGGACGTTAGCGGCGGGGCAGCGGTGACGGGCAGGCGCGCCGTCAGCCCGCCGGGATGAGCTCGCGCAGGAAGCCGACCAGGAACGACGCCGGGGCTGCGCCGCGGGGGATCGGCAGCACGAGCTGCTCGGTGTCGTCCTTGTAGAGCGCCGTACGGCTGAGGCGCTTCAGACGCATCGACTCGCTGACCTTCAGCGGCAGCGGCGCCAGCCGGGCGGCATTCGACTGGATCGACACGTCCTTCAGCCCCAGGCGGTGGCACTCGGCGCGGAGGTGGCCGACGTCGAGCAGCGCGGCCGCCGGTGCGGGCACCGGGCCGTAGCGGTCCTCCCACTCGGCCCGGATGTCGTCGACCTCCTGCGCCGTGGTGACGCCGGCGAGTCGGCGGTAGGCCTCGAGGCGGAGCTCCTCCTTGGCGACGTAGTCGACCGGGAGGAAGGCGTCGGTGGGGACGTCGAGCTTGACCTCGCTCGGCTTCTTCACCGGCTCACCCTTCATCTCGCCCACCGCCTCGGTGACCATCTGGCAGTAGAGGTCGTAGCCGACGGCCGCGATGTGGCCGCTCTGTGACTCACCGAGCAGGTTGCCGGCGCCGCGGATCTCGAGGTCGCGCATCGCGATCTTGAAACCGCTGCCGAGGTCGGTGGCCTCGCCGATGGTGCGGAGGCGCTCGTAGGCCTCCTCGGTGAGGCGGGCGTCTTGCGGGTGGAACAGGTACGCGTAGGCGCGCGACCCGCTGCGCCCCACGCGCCCGCGGAGCTGGTGCATCTGGCCGAGGCCGAGCAGGTCGGCGCGCTCCACGACGAGTGTGTTCACCGTGGGCATGTCGATACCGCTCTCGATGATGGTGGTGCACACGAGGACGTCGAATCGCCCCTCCCAGAAGTCGACGACCACCTGCTCGAGCGAGCCCTCGTCCATCTGACCGTGGGCGATCGCGATGCGGGCCTCGGGCACCAGCTCGCGCAGGCGCTGCGCTGCCGTGTCGATCGAGGTGACGCGGTTGTGGACCCAGAACACCTGGCCCTCGCGGAGCAGCTCGCGCCGGATCGCCTCGACCGCGACTCGCTCGTCGTACTCGCCGACGAAGGTGAGGATCGGCTGGCGGTCGGCCGGCGGGGTCTGGAGGAGCGACAGATCGCGGATGCCGACGAGGCTCATCTCGAGCGTGCGCGGGATGGGGGTGGCGCTGAGAGTGAGCACGTCGACGTTGTGCTTCATCTTCTTCATCGCCTCCTTCGCCTGTACGCCGAAGCGCTGCTCCTCGTCGACGACGAGCAGGCCGAGGTCCTTGAACTCGATGCTGTCCTGCAACAGTCGGTGGGTGCCGATGACGCAGTCGATCTCGCCCGATTTCAGCCCCTCGATCACCTGCTTCGCCTCCTTCTGCGTGAGGAAGCGGCTGAGCACCTCGACGCGGATCGGGAAGCCGGCGAACCGATCGGCGAAGGTGTTGCCGTGCTGCGTGGCGAGCAGGGTGGTGGGCGCGAGAACGGCGACCTGCTTGCCGTCCTGGATGGCCTTGAATGCGGCGCGCACCGCGACCTCGGTCTTGCCGAAGCCGACGTCGCCGCACACGAGCCGGTCCATCGGGTAGGCGCGCTCCATGTCGGACTTGATGTCGTCGATCGCCTTGCGCTGGTCGGGGGTGGGTGCGAAGGGGAAGGCGTCCTCCATCTCGTGCTGCCAGGGCGTGTCCTGGCCGAACGAGTGGCCGGTGGCGTTGACGCGCTTCTGGTAGAGCACCACGAGCTCTTGCGCGATCTCGCGCACGGCGCTGCGGACCTTCGACTTGGCCTTCGCGAAGTCGGCGCCTCCGAGGCGGTGGAGGCTCGGCGCCTCGCCGCCCACGTACTGGCGGAGCATGTCGATCTGGTCGCTCGGGACGTAGAGCTTGTCGCCTCCCTTGTACGACAGCAGGAGGTAGTCGCGCTCGACGCCGCCGATGGTTCGCTTCACCATGCCGTCGTACTGGCCGACGCCGTGCTGGTGGTGCACGACGTAGTTGCCGGGCTTGAGGTCCTCGAAGAAGCCGGCGCTCTGGCGCTTGCGCGGCCGGGCCTGGCGGTGGGCGCGACGCCTGCCGGTGAGGTCGCCCTCGGCGACGACGGCCACCTTGGCGAGCGGGATGGTGAAGCCGCGGTGCAGCGGCGCAGTGACCACGTAGCCGCCGGGCCGGCCGAGGTCGACGTCGGCCCCGTGCGGTACGACGGTGAAGTCGAGGCCTCGGTCGCGCATGAGCGCGGCGAGCCGCTGGGCCGAGCCGTCGCCGTCGGCGGCGACCACGACGGTGAACCGGTCGACCAGCAGCTCCTTCAGGCGGGTGGTGAGGCCCTCGCCGTCGCCGACGACCGGCCCCCATCCGCTGGCCGAGACGATGGGGGCGTCTGGGCTCGTCGCGGTGGAACTGATGGTCCACATCTGCTGGTCGCCGGCGAGCAGTCGATCGGTCTCGGCGTGGAGTCGCGGGAACTGCCGCTCGGCGTCGCGGGCCCATGTGCTCGCGAGCGTGCGGGCGAGGTCGTCCTCCTCGGCGAGGAGGTCGTTGGCGCGGTCGCGCATACGGCGCGGCTCGACGAGCACGACCTTGGCCGACGCCGGCAACACGTTGGTGATGAGCCGCTCACCCTCATCTGCGGCGTCGACGAGCCAGGGCAGCCAGCTCTCCATGCCGTCGAACAGGGTGCCCTCGGCCAGTCGCTCCCACTGCTCGCGACCCCACGGCTCGGTAGCGATCAGCTCGGTGGCTCGGGCGCGCACGGCGTCGCTGGGGAGCAGTTCGCGAGCCGGGAAGATGAGGGCTTCGGTGAGGTCGCTGGTGCTGCGCTGGTCGTTCACCGTGAACTCGGTCAGCCGGTCGACCTCGTCGCCCCACAGGTCGATGCGGATGGGCGCCTCGGCGGTGCTCGGGAACACGTCGATGATGGCGCCGCGCCGAGCGACCTCGCCGCGGTGTTCGACCAGCTCCTCACGCCGATAGCCGAAGTGGATCAGCGTGGCGAGCAGTTCGTCGGCGTCGATGATGTCGGCGGGCCGCACCCTGACCGGGTCGACAGTCGTCGCGTCGGGGCCGAGCTTCTGCAGCAGGGCACGCACGCCGGTGACGACGACGGCGGGCATGCGGTCGAGTGTTCGGAGGCGCCACAGCACCTCGAGCCGACGGCCCATCGTCTCAACGCTGGGGCTGACGCGCTCGAACGGCAACGTCTCCCAGGCGGGGAACAGCACGACGTCGCCCGGCGGTAGGAACTGCGACAGGTCGTCGAACAGCTGACCCGCGTCGCTGCCGGTGGGGCACGCCACCACGAGCGGCTTGCGGCCGCCGAGGGTGCTGAGCGCTGCGATCGCGATCGGCCGGGCCGCCTCGGGCACCGCCACCAGCGCCTGTGGGTCACCGAAGGCGTGGGTCAGCCCCGGCTCGGACCTCAGCAGTGATGGCAGACCGGCGAGCGACATGGGGCAGTTCAGCGTAGCGACCGCATCCTCGGCCCCATCCGGCTGTCCTCGCACCAGAATGGGCGCTGTCATGACGTCGTCCCTCCACGCCCGCAACCTGAAGCTGACGATCGGGAAGGCGGTGATCCTCGCCGACGTCGAGCTCCAGGTCGCACCGGGGTGGCGGGTCGGGCTCGTCGGCCCGAACGGGGTCGGCAAGTCGACGCTGCTGCGCGTGCTCGCCGGCACCCAGCGGATCGACGCCGGGAAGGTGACGGTGGTGCCCGCATCGGCCACGATCGGGTACCTGCCCCAGGAACCCGACCGCAGCGAGCACGAGACGGTGCGTGACTTCCTCGCCCGTCGCACCGGGGTCGCCGAGGCCACGGCCGAGCTCGACGCGGCCACCACGGCGCTGTCGGTGGGTGAGGCTGGTTCGGACGACCGGTACTCCGATGCCCTCGACCGTTGGCTCGCCCTCGGTGGCGCCGACCTCGGCGTCCGCGTGGGTCCGGTCTGGGCCGAGCTCGGACTGGTCGAACGAGTCCTCGATCAGCCGATGTCGACGTTGTCGGGCGGTGAGGCGGCCCGCGTCGGTCTTGCGGCCCTGCTGCTCGCCCGCTTCGACGTCTTCCTGCTCGACGAGCCGACGAACGACCTCGACCTCGACGGCCTCGCCCGGCTCGAGCGATGGGTGACCGGCTTGTCGGCGCCGGTGGCGGTCGTCAGTCACGACCGTGAGTTCCTGCGCCGCACCGTCACCCATGTGGCCGAGCTCGACGAGTTCACCCATCGGCTGACGATGTTCTCTGGCGGGTGGGACGCCTTCCTGGCGGAACGGGAGCTCGCGGCGCGGCATGCCCGCGAGCGATACGAGGAGTACGCCGACAAGCGCGCCAACCTCGCCGGGAGAGCGCAGCGCGAGCGTGAATGGGCGACGCAGGGGGCGAGCAAGGCGAAGAAGAACCCGGCGGACAACGACAAGAACATCAAGGCGTTCAAGATCAACCAGAGCGAGCAGCTCGCCGGCAAGGCCGCCCGTACCGAGAAGGCGATGGAGCGGCTCGAGGTCGTCGACGAGCCGCGCGAGGCGTGGCAGTTGCGGCTCACCTTCGGCGAGACGGCGCGCAGCGGTGACGTGGTGGCCCGGCTGACCGGCGCCGTCGCATCGAACGGCTCGTTCGTGCTGGGGCCGGTCGATCTCACCATCGGCGCCGGTGACCGCATCGCGATCGTGGGTCACAACGGCAGCGGCAAGAGCACGCTGCTCGACGTCGTCCTCGGCCGCCGTGGGCTCGATGCGGGCGATCGCTGGTTCGGCCCGGGCGTGGTGGTGGGCGAGCTCGAGCAGCGACGCGAGCAGCTCAGCGACGATGCCACGGTGCTCGCAGCGTTCATGGCGGCCACCGGGATGCTCGTGCCGGAGGCTCGCACGCTGCTCGCCAAGTTCGGCATCGGCGCCGGTGAGGTCGATCGCCCGACTGCGTCGCTGTCGCCCGGCGAGCGCACCCGCCTCGTGCTCGCGTTGCTGATGGCCACCGGGACCAACTGCATCGTGCTCGACGAGCCGACCAACCACCTCGACCTGCCGGCCATCGAGCAGCTCGAACAGGCGCTCGATGCCTTCGGCGGGACGGTGCTGCTCGTGACCCACGACCGGGCACTGCTCGAGTCCGTACGACTCACTCGAACGATCCGGCTCGAGGGCGGCAAGGTGGTCGCCGACGTCCCTGTCGGCGCCTGACGGCCAGTAGGCAGCGAGCAGGCAACCGGCGTTGAGAGCGCCAACGCCGGCGTGGCGTATCCGGTCACGTCAGTTCGATTTCAGGCGACGATAGGCAGATCGCGGATCGCCGCCAACACCGGGCGGGTGGCGGGCGCCTCGGGCCGCTGGTCGGCGGGCGGTGCCGTGACGCGCGCAGTGCTCGCGGTCACGTCAGTTCGATTGCGATTGCGATTGCGATTGCGATTGCGATTGCGATTGCGATTGTGGCTGGTGGCCGGTGGCTGGTGGGCTGTGGTCGGTGGCTGTGGTCGGTGGCTGTGCAGTTGCGATCGTCGCGGCTGCGGCTGCGTCGGCGCGGCTCCGGTGGCGGGGTTCGGCGTCGAACTCGGCCGTGTCCTGGGCGACCGCAGGCCGGTCTGGGTGGCTGTCCCCGAATCGAAATCGAACTGACGTGACCGGACGTGGCGCCTCTGCTGTGTCGGCGCCGGGCACGACTGCCCGAGCGCCGACCACCTGAGCGCGGTCAGTCGAGCGGTGGGTCGAGCAGGGGCGAGTTGTACACCCGCTGCGCTGCCTCGACGCCCTCCGCGAGGATCACCTCGACGGCGTCGGCGGCGTGCTGCACGGCGACGTCGAGCAGGGTGCGCTCTCGTGGCGGCAGCTTCGACAGCACGTGCCCGGCACCGCGCTCTTTCGAGGGCGGTTTGCCGATGCCGATACGGACACGGAGGTAGTCCTGGGTGTGCAGGTGAGCAGTGATGCTGCGCAGGCCGTTGTTGCCCGCCAGGCCACCGCCGGCCTTCACGCGAACGACGCCCGGCAACAGGTCGAGCTCGTCGTGGACGACGATGAGCTGCTCGGGTTCGGCGAGCCCGTGGCGCTTCATCAGCGGCCGCACCGCCTCACCGCTGTCGTTCATGTACGTGGTGGGAAACGCCAGCACGACACGAATGCCACGCACGACGGCCTCGGCCGCCAGCGCCTTGTCGCGCCCAGACTTCAGGACAACGCCGCCACGACGAGCGAGCTCGTCGACCACCTCGGCGCCCACGTTGTGACGCGTGCGCTCGTACTGCTTGCCCGGGTTCCCCAGGCCGACGACGAGCGCGCTGACGGTCACTCGGCTTCGGAAGCCTCGGCGCCACCCTCGGCTGCGGCGGCGGGACCGCTGTTGCGGCCCATGATCACGGTGACGATCGGCATCTCGGGGTCGCCCGTGGCGGTGACGCCGGCGGGGAGCGGGAGATCGGCGAGGCGGATGACGTCGCCGGGCTTGAGGTCGGTGATGTCGATCACGAACTCGTTCGGCATGTTGTTCGGGGTGGTGAGTACGTCGACCGAGTCGACGGCCGGGTCGACCAGACCGCCCTCGGCCTGCACGGCCTTGGCCTCGCCCTCGAGGCGGATGCTCACCGAGACGGTGATCTCCTCGTTCATGTTCACCTGGAAGAAGTCGATGTGGTTCACCGTGCGACGGATCGGGTGACGCTGCATCTCCTTGATGACCGCCGGGTAGCTCGTGCCATCCACCTGCAGGTCGAGCACCGTGTTCGAGCCGGCCGGGCCGCTGAGGGCGAGCCGCAGGTCGCGACGGTCGACGGTGACGCTGACCGGGGACATGCCACGGCCGTAAAGGACCGCCGGGATCTGACCCTCGGCGCGAAGCCGGCGGGAGGACGAAGTGCCGGTGGTGCGACCGGTGGTGGCGACGAGCTTGGTTTGCGACATGGCGGGGCCTCGATCTAGCAGTACAGAACGGCTTGCGATGCTACCGGGTGGTCCGCCAGTTCGGCCACCGAGGCACGAACGGGCTGACCGGTCGGGTCAGGCCTGGTTCTCGCCGCCGAAGATCTCGCTGACGCTGGTGTCGTCGAACACGGCGTTGAGTGCGTCGGCGATGAGCGGCGCGATCGACAGCACCTCGATCTTGTCGATCTGCTTCTCGGGGGGCAGCGGCAGCGTGTTGGTGAGTACGACGCGGGTGATGTTGGCGTTCTTCAAACGGTCGGTGGCGGGTCCGCTGAGCACGCCGTGCGTCGCCATCGCCCACACCTCGGTGGCGCCCCTGGCGAGCAGCACATCGGCCGCAGCGCAGATCGTGCCGCCCGAGTCGATCATGTCGTCGGTGAGGATGCAGAGGCGGCCGGCGACGTCGCCGATGACCTCCTTCGCCTCGGCGACGTTGGTGGTGCCCTTCGGCCGGCGCTTGTAGATGAACGCCAGGTCGGCGCCCTTGTCGGTGAGGTGTTGCGCCATGCGCTCGGCCACCTTGATGCGGCCTGCGTCGGGCGACACGATGACCGGGTTCTCGGCGTGGGTGCGGATGTAACTCTCGAGCACCGGCATCGCCGTCAGGTGGTCGACCGGGCCGTCGAAGAAGCCCTGGATCTGGCCGCTGTGGAGGTCGATCGAGACCATCCGCTTGGCCCCCGCCGCCTTGAACAGGTCGGCGACGAGCTTGGCCGTGATCGGCTCGCGGCCTTCGGCCTTGCGGTCCTGGCGGGCGTAGCCGTAGAAGGGACACACGGCCGTGATGCGCTTCGCGGACGCCCGGTAGGCGGCGTCGATCATGATGAGCTGCTCCATGATCGAGTCGTTGATGCTGCGGCCGTCGCACCCGTAGTGGGTCTGCATGATGAACACGTCGGAGCCACGGATGCTCTCGCCGAAGCGGGGGCGGACCTCGCCGTTCGCGAACTCGACGAGGTTGGGGTGGCCCATCTCGACCCCGAGGTGCTCGGCCACCTCGAGCGCAAGCGCCGGATGTGTGCGCCCCGAGTAGAGCGACATGCGCTTGGTGGTGACCTTCTCCATCATCGGGGGCTCCATGCTCGGGGGACGCGTGCTGCTCATGCGACAGGGGCAGTGTAGAACGCGCCCGTCGTCGCGCCTGCAGCCACGGCGCTGCCCGCGGGCAGGTGCGCGAAGGGCCCGACGATCGCGCCGGCGCCGATCTCGCTGTCGGTGCCCACGGTGTTCTGCACGAGGCAGTCCGGGGCCACCCGGCAGTCGATGAGCCGCACGTCGGGGCCGATCTCGCAGCCGGCGCCGATGACCGTGTCGCCCTGGAGGATCGTGCCGGGGTAGAGCGTGACGTCACGGCCGAGGCGCACGGTGACGTCGAGGAAGGTCTGGCGCGGATCGAGCATCGTGACGCCGTTCAGCAGCCAGTGCCGGTTCGTGCGGGCGCGCAGCTCGCGCTCGGCGAGGGCAAGCTGCCAGCGGTCGTTCACGCCCTGGGTCTCGGCCGGATCGGCCTCGAAGCAGCCGACGCGATGGCCCATGCCGGCGAGCACGCCGATGACGTCGGTGAGGTAGTACTCGCCCTGGGCGTTGTCGGGTGACAGGTGACGCAGCGCGGGACCGAGCAGTTCGCGCCGGAACGCATACATGCCCATGTTCACCTCGCGGATCGCCCGTTCATCGGCCGACGCGTCGCGCTCTTCGACGATCCGGAGCACCCGGCCAGCGCCGTCCTTTGCCGTCGCCCGGACGATGCGGCCGTAGCCGGTGGGGTCGTCGAACACGCTCGAGGTGACCGTGGCGGCGTTGCCGCTCGAGAGGTGCGTGTGCACGAGCTGCTGCAGCGTCTCGGGGCGCAGCAGCGGCGTGTCGCCCGGCAGCAGCACCACGGTGGAGTCGTCGTCGAGGTCGTCGCCGGGGATGCCGGTCATGCCGACGGCGGCAGCGTCGCCCGTGCCGCGCTGGACCGTCTGCTCGACGAAGGCGACGTGGGCCCAATCGGGCGCCTGCTCCTGGACCTTCTTCGTGACGCGCTCGGCGCCGTGGCCGACCACCAGGACGGTGCGTTCGACCTGCAGCCCCTCGAGTGCGTGGATGACGTGCATCACCATGGCCCGCCCGCAGATCATGTGGAGGGGCTTCGGGCGAGACGAGCGCATGCGCGAGCCCTCACCGGCGGCGAGCACGATTGCGGAGACGACCATGTGCCCGTTCTAGCGCATCGGTTCCGGGGAGAGGACTCGAACCCCTATACGCGGCACCAAAAACCGCTGTCCTGCCATTGAACGACCCCGGATGGAACGTGGTCAGGCTAGCGACGGAGGCGGAAAGGACCGGCGATTTCCTGACGGCCGTGTGGTTCCCCCGATGCGCCCGATAGCGTCCTGCGAGCTATGGGTTCATTGATCAAGAAGCGCCGTAAGCGCATGCGGAAGAAGAAGCACAAGAAGATGCTGCGCCGTACGCGCCACCAGCGCCAACGCGGCAAGTAGTCAGCACCCATCCAGGTCTGCGACACGACCCTTCACGGTTCGCCGTGGGGGGTCGTTTCCGCGTCTAGGGCCTGGTGCGGGTGAACACCACCGTGGCGGTGGGCTCGAGTGAGCGCAGCGCCTCGTGGTGACCCTCGACGAACCACGTGGCTCCGCTGCCTGCGAGTACGGGCGCCACGCCGGCCAGATCGCCGATGCGATCACGCCACATCGCGAGTTCGGGCACCACGGCGATCGCGGCCGGCTCGAGGTCGTTCGGACCGTCGGCCGTCGGGCCACCGAGGTCGTCCCACGCCCGGTAGGCCGCCGGCGTGCTGACCGCGAGCGGGGGGATGACGAGCGTGAGGTCGAGCGCCACGAACGGCAGCGGGTCGATCACCTCGCCGATGCCGCGCACCCGGGCCCGGCCACCGACCAGGCAGAAGGGGATGTCGGCGCCCAGGCGCGACGCTGCGACGAGGTCGTCGAAGCCGGCCCACCTGAGCACGGCCGCGGCGTCGGCCGAGCCCCCGCCGAGCCCGCCGCCGTGGGGAACCTGCTTGTCGATGACCACACCGGCGGTTCGGCCGGCCAGCACGAGCGCCTTCGCGACGAGGTTCGAGCCGTCGAGTGGCATCCCGGCCGAGAACGGCCCGGTGCCGCGCAGGCCCTCGCCGTCGGCGTCGATGTCGAGGACGTCGCAGAGCTCGAGTGTGACCATCTCGGCATCGATCAGGTGGTAACCGTCGGAGCGGATGCCCGTCATGCGCAGGGATCGGGTGAGTTTCGCCGGGGCTTCAACGATCGGCATCTCGGTGTGCTTTCCAGGCCTGTGTGAGCCTGCCCCACTCGACCACGTCGAGCTCCTCCGGACGGCGCTGGGCGTCGATGCCGGCGGCGTCGAACACCTCGGGCGCCACCGTGCCGGCGAGTGAGCGGCGCAGCATCTTGCGACGCTGACCGAACGCCGTGCGCACGAGGGCGAACAACGCGTCGGGGTCGGCGTCGGTGGCCGGTGTAGGGCGCCGCGTGATCGACGCGAGGGCCGACTCGACGTTCGGTCTCGGCACGAAGACGCTGGCCGGCACGGTGCCGGCGATGCGAGCGGTCGCCCAGTACGCGACCTTCACCGACACTGCGCCGTACGCAGGGCTGCGGGGGGCGGCGCACAACCGGTCGGCAGCCTCGCGCTGGACCATGACGAGCATCCGCTCGACGGCGGGCACGCCGTCGAGGATGTCGCAGATCAATGGGGTGGCGACGTTGTAGGGGAGGTTGGCGACGAGCACCCATCCGGTCTCGCCGTCGAGCACCGCGTCCCAGTCGAGCTCCATCGCATCGGCTTCGATGACGTCGACGTTCGGGTGCTCGGCGACGACTTCGCGCAGCACGGGCACGATGCCGCGGTCGACCTCGATCGCCCTCACCCGGGCGCCGGTCTCGGCGAGGGCTAGGGTGAGCGAGCCGAGGCCGGGGCCGATCTCGATCACACGATCGCCCGGGCCCACATCTGCCAGTCGGGCGATGCGGCGCACGGTGTTCGGGTCGACGACGAAGTTCTGGCCGAGGTCGCGTCGTGGTGCCAGACCGTGGTCGGCGAGGAGTCGGTTGACGTCAGGGCGCGAGAGCACCGGTCACCAGTCGACGCGCACGGGGACCGGCGAGTCGACGAGGTCGGCGATCGTGACGTAGACGTCGGTGTCGATGGTGACGACGACACCGGCGAGGGTGGTGATGCCGAGGGTGTTGGTGCAGGTGAGCGACAGGCCGTTGTCGACGTTGGTCACCGTGATGAGTGCTCCACGGGGCGCCGTGGCAACGGTGCACGACGGCACGGTGGCGCCCTCGAAGCGCTTGAAGGTGCCCATGCCCGTGATCTCGTTCGAACCGGCAGGTTCGGCTGTTGCTGCGCTGGCCACCACGGGGGCGGCCTGCGCAGCGCCATCGGGGTCGAGGAACACCGGCGTCTCGGGCGACACGCTGACGGTGGGGGCGGCGGCGGTGACGTTCGGCGTGGGCATCCCGGCTGCCGCGACGTTGGGCGAGGCGGCCGGATCGTCGCGGTCGAGCAGCCAGATCGCTGGGAGCGCGACGAGTGTGAGCGCGCTCGCGAGCACGATCCGCCTCCGCTCGTGGACGTCCATCGGGAAAAGGCTACGAACAACCGTGCCGATTGGCAAGG
>Ga0247831_1005750_pt1 | contig 15213 bp, 10 predicted proteins | sample LaCruzMarch2015__9_FD_192406 | JGI IMG/M metagenome (GOLD analysis project Ga0247831, IMG submission 192406) | Freshwater microbial communities from meromictic Lake La Cruz, Castile-La Mancha, Spain - LaCruzMarch2015_1m | ecosystem: Environmental > Aquatic > Freshwater > Lake | place: Spain... | reverse complement strand
TAGATACTAAATTAAGAGACAATATATATATATATATATATATATCGTTAAAATGCGGTTGGATGAAGCATATGACTTTTCATGTGCCACTGCCAATGATGTGGCTTTTAAAATGTTTTACTTGCCAAGTTCTTTTAAAATACTTAAAGGCTTTTTCGCTTTTCAAATACATGCTTTTCTGGTGTCGCACTTTCGAAATACCATCTTTGGGATATAGCTTTTAAAATACTGTTTTATGAAGATAGTAGCTTTCTTTAAAATACTGTTTTGTCAAGTATCAAGTATAACGCTTTCTTATTACCTCGCCGTGGTATCAAAGTGCTTTTATAATACATACTATGTGACTGGTTCTATATGTAATCACTTTTATAATGCCTCTCTGGTGTTCTAATGTCTTTTTTATTACCTTTTTTCATTGTATGAAGCTTTTTTAATACCCCATTATTGAGACACTTGATAGTGGTACAAGGATATGCATATTACTGGGGTGTGAGGCGGCTTGTCCTAATCCTGGATATGCGATGTGCCTGTAATATAATAAATGTGATTGGCTTAATTCAATTATCACTATGATTATTCTAACATCAACTTCGCCCTACTTCTTCGGCAGAATGACTTCACACAATTCCAACCACCCACACTGCCCTTTCCCTGTCCCCGCATTGTTATGTTCCAACAACTTTCTGGTGCTTAATCGGCAGTATCAGTCTGCACCAACTCAGTACCAGTCTGCACCAACTCCTCTGACTCTTCTCCTTTGGATTGTTCCTCGTCACTTTCAACATTAACAGTGACTGTTCAGCGTCCAATACTGCAAATTGTGCTGGACGCTTGTGAGCGTTAGATGGAAGCAGGTGCGTATCTTGTGGATCAGATATCAAGCAATTGAAAAGCTCTCTGCTAAACAATTAGGTAGTTTAAAAGGTATGCACGCGTAACCAGTATTTTAGAAGCCTAATAACACGAGGTATTTTAAAAGCCATATAATTGAGCTATAACAAGTAATTTAAAAGGAGTATCATCACGCGGCACGGTAATTTAAAAGCGATACTCACCAACCGACACGGTAATTTAAAAGCAATATGCTGAAGGAACGGGCAGTTTGAAAGCAACTTACCCAAACAGAACAGGTATTTTAAATGGAACATGGGCACAGTACTCATGACTGGATCGCGAATTTTAGGAATCAGCGACAAAATATGGAACAGGTAAATTAAAAGTGATATAGCAATGCACGGTAATTTAAAAGGGATACTCTAAAAAAACAGATAACTAAAAGCCATATTATTCACACATAATGGCAATTTAAAAGAAATGGGCATAAAAACAAAAATCTTGGTGCTGCACTAGACGAAAGCCCAATAACTCGTTTTTGGGTACTTTAAAAGCCATTTGACAGCGGTCGTGGTAATTTAAAAGTCGAATCATCAGTAGTGGCACATGAAAAGTCCTTTGCTTAATCAAACAGTAGGATTATTTTTCACCCTAAAGTAAACGCGTCGGTATGAATGAGACAAACGCTGACATCTTCGTCTACACGGGGGACGGTGGAGCTGTTGTGTGTCCCCATATACTGTGGTCCGTGCTCGGGTTGATCCCTCTGTCATCTGTCACGTCGATCCCTGCTAAAGCATTTGAAGGACGGAAGAAGTTGACTGAGGTGGATGGAGCATTAACAACAACAACGACCTTTCCCCGACGAGAGTTAGGCCTCATGTGAAATTGGAGACCATCCCTTCGCGAATTGTGATCACTCTATTACAAAATCAACATTCCCAATTCAATCAAGAGGATTAACGATTTGGCTTTCTACGATTCTCTCCGAACTACTATTCGTCTTCGCGATGACATTGAAAGCATTGGACTTGAAACATTCTCTTGCTGCATCTTCACCAATTTTAGAGTTCCACCCCTCATCAGCGCGATCCCTGATCACATGTTATATAACTGCCAATCCATTTTCTCTGTGGAGATTCCAGAAGACGTCAGTGAGATTGGATATAATGCATTCCGCTATTGTTACTGCTTACGAAACATGGCCTTTCCGCCCGATGCTGTCTTTGGTGATGAGATCTTTATTTCAGAAGACGATGATGAGATGGAAATGCATACGGATCTTCGGTTGCTGTTTGATTCAGAATTACAGATTATGATAGATCTGCAGCATTGCTTAGATGGACTACCAATCCATAAATTAGTCTACTACCAGTCGTATCATCAGGGGGTGCTACATAACCTTGTTTTTGCGGTAAACAGTAGATCTGACCAGACATTACGCGGTAATCTGGATCGGACAGGAAATGAACAGGACTGTCTTGTGTCTTGGTATGACTCCGCTTCATATTTTGGCATGCTCGTCCGTCCATGATCTGGAGATGTACCGTGTAATTGTTGAGAAGTACCCTGCAAATCTTATCACCGAAGATAGATGGGGGGCGCTACCACTGCAGTATGCAATTTGGGGGGCTGCACCAGCTGAGATTATTGAGTTCTTACTTGAGAGCTATCAAGCACTTTACCCGGACTATGAGTTCGATTGGACAATGATGGTGGAGACAATTGGGAGGTATTATCCACCAAAGGAAAGTATTGAGAACGTACTTCATGTAAAGCAAAGACTTTTCCCTGAGCAGCCAATTGATTGGGAGTATCTACTCAATGAACTTGCTAGGTCTTCCAGATTTCATCTGAGTGTAGATCTATTTCAAGAACAGATGCGTTTTCTGTTTATGTGTGGTATATCAGAACGTATGGAAACCCTTGCATTCAAAGTTTGGCGTGATCACATCAGACATAAGATTCAGACTGCTGATTTCATATGTACGTCTAATGGGGAGAGGAACTTGGTTATTTTGCGCAGAATTCAAAGAAGAATTGCCCATTTTGAAGATGAGCTCCCTAAAGTGAAGGAAGTAACGACTATTCTTGAGCTTGCTTTGTGGAAGATTAAGATGACTATGCATGAGAATATTCACCAGGAGGTTATGTGTAGTTGGCAGAAGAAAGTCATAGTTGATCAATCCGAATTTCGAAGGCAAAGATGAGTTACCTGTGGAGCTGATGTCATCATCTGTCATGTACTGCCGTATCTAATTGCTGTCACTGTTGAAGAATCTGTCTCACACGTAGAAATAGACTCTTACGCCTCTTCCGATGACGAGAGCAGCGACAGTACGTCCCATGACGAGAGCAGCAACAGTACGTCCAATGACGAGAGCAGCAATAGTACGTAATATAAAAGATATCTGCATTGAGAGTCTAGTTGTTTAGTAAATGTATCAACAACTGGTAGTTAATTATAGTCTTGATGAGACTCTTGATAATAATGCTATTTGTCTTTGTCTTATCAGAAAATGATTATTCTATAGTCCTTGAGATTGTTCCGACAAAGTTCGAGTGATTGAGATTTTCCAAAGGAGTACATGTCTACCTTTAATGAGTTTCAATATTACGAGTGAGAACTATCTTTCCTTTTTTCGCAAAACACAGACCATACGAAAAGCCTCATCTTCATCATCAATGGATACATCCTCTGACAATGCACCAAACATGTCAACCATCTCAAACCCCGCACATCGTGCTAGTGCATCTATCTCCTGAAGTGTAAACAATCTAAGTGGAACGAATTCCCTAATGCTAAGTTTGGTACCACCATTGCTTGCTTTCTTCATTTGCGAAAACAATATCGATGTATCATCATCATCATCATTATTCTGTGATGGTATGTTGTTAATGTCATTCACTGTTAATTCGAATTCTATTGTAAAGTGACGTATTTGAGAAACTGGATCAAATTCATCCGAATCCTTGCCCCACACTATATTCAAGTGACCATATTCTCCATCTTGCTTTTTGTCGTCGTCGTCGTCGTCGTCGTCGTCATCGTCAACGTAATCATCATCATCATCATCATTGTCACCTTCCTCTACCAAAGGCACCGTCCATCCATTGGTTGTGCATTCCCCCATTTTAAAAACTTCACGTGGATGTGGCAGTTCGATGACAATTGTCGCATCATCTTTAATTACGGAATGTAGTGATGTGAATAATGATATTACATCATCATTCGTTAATAGATGCTGCATTGATCCTAGTAATAGCCAAACACCATCGAACGACATTGAGTCTGTTGGACAGTAATCACAAACCTGTCTCATATCGCCACATAGGTATACAAAGTCATCTCGTCGTCCTCCACCATTGCCAAGATCAACATTAGCATTCTTAATACCATACTCCACCATGTCGCTTGAGCTATCTAATGCCAAAACAGAATGGACAATTGTTTTTGAATGGCATGACAATGCTGATAAAGAGTGTCTTGCAGGTCCTGCTGCCAGTTCAAGTAGACGCATACCACCACCACCACCACTATTCGTAGAAGAATGTTTGGAATGCATCCGTAATAAGAAATCAACCTCCTCTTCATAATTACGATACCCAAATGCTAAATCATACAATGGTGGCATGGAGTATATACTATTGTTGTTGTTATCTAATGCTATTATTTCTCTCTTATTATTGTGTATGATCATTTCGCTCTCATCGTCGTTATCCTGTTCTTCTTCGATTCGAACGATTTGCTTCTTCCTGCGAGCCATTGCACCGCCACCGCGTGCACCATGCAGAGTTGTTGCGTATATTCCAGTACATGTGCATGCAGAAGGAGCAAATGGCGTGACGACCGCGGGCAGCGTTGTTAAGAGGATGAAGAGGAAGATACGCATCATTTCACACTCCGTGATTATTGTTGTTTTGGGGTGAGGGAAGAGAAGAGATGGATCGAGCGGGAACGGTGCGCCATTTCACTCCTCTTCCCACCTTCCTCACCCACCATGTCGGTCTACGCCAACCGCGCTGCCTCCAGCTACAGCAGCCGCTATGCCGATGACGACCTCGACTCAGACGAGGAGGAGGAACGTCGTTTGTCAGAGCAGTACGGTGAGGCGGGTGATGATTCCGGCGCTGCACGCAGCAACAAGAATAAACGCCAAGCCAATACTCACATGACCGAGGAGGATGCCGCCGCAGCCAAAGAATTTGAAGAACAGGTACGTGCCAAGAAGAAGAATAAGAAGCAGACGACACTCGAACCGATACATCTTAAAAGTGCTAAAGGATTGATATACATTCGTCGATCATTCCCTACACAAATTGTCAAGTATCGTCATCCCAAGAATGCGGTTTCGTCATTGAACAGCAAGATCGCAGGCGGAAGCGGCAGTAGTAGATCGGCCAAACTAGCACAAAAGATAGCAATCACATCACAAATCAATGCTGCCGCATCCTACTCACGTAGTTTAGTATCAGCCTATCATGACTTTGCACGTGAATTACTGCCAACATTAGCACCGGAGGATGTCTACTTAAAGATTGAAGACTTGGGGAGTAAGAAGGAGATTAAAGACTATTTACAATTAATGCGTGATGAATTCCGTAAAGAGTATTTAACAAAGATATATGGTGCAGAGAAGGCGGAAAGGATATTGAATGAGTTGGAGTATGGATTACGTTCATCAGCATTGATGTCGCAGCAGCAGCAAAAGTATGATGACTATGACGAGAGGGCAAATGTCGTGCCAAGGTTGGGATATGCCGTTACAAATGATGATGAGGAGGATACGGAGGCTGAATATTTTGGAAAAGGAGTGGCGGCCACTCATTCATCGACGACGACCACTGTCACAACAGCTCCTATGGCGAATCCATACAGAATTGCAACAAACGAAGTTACTGCGTCTTTTAACGACCAGACGACACCCACCTCTTCTTCTCTGGTACAGGAAGGGCTCGTCGAGTCGAATGATGATTTGGCAGCTTCCACCCGTGATGATTTGGATATGCCACGTACTGATGACATGGATAAGGAGGACGACGACGACGACGACGAAGAAGAAGCAACTTTCGAGGAAGATGACACAGTGACAGCCACTGCAAAGAACGCAATTGAAGTGTCTGGCAATAAAAAAGAAGTAGAAGAAAAAGCAACAGTTCCAGAGATTGATATGGATGATGCTATTCTTCCTGTCGAGGACATCGATATGCAAGTAGATAATGAAAACAAAAAACTCGAGGTATCTCAAACCGTTGTCGATTGTGGCAAGACTCAAGAGACACTTACACTGCTATTGGAATCCCAATTTGATGATTATTCACAAGATGATCCCTTTTCTCAAGTCGATGGAGATGAGGAGTCGAATAATGTGTTGGTTGTGGTGGCACCTACCCAGACGAATGTGACCGTCAACGACGACGGTTCTCAGCAGAGTCAGCAGAATTATGGATTCTCTCAGACTCAAGATAGTCGGTTCTCTCAGACTCAAGGAGTCATGTTCGAGGAAGATGTTATTGACATTAATAATGTTGATGAGGATGAGGGTGCAAACACCTGCTTTGAATTAGGGCAATCTGAAACCCAAGAGTATTAGAGATATGATACATCAATATCGTTTTCACTCTTAGTATTTACATAAAATTTAACATGTCATTATCTTTATGAGTATATTGTTCTATGAATTGATCCTTAATTCCAACCTATCAAACCTCCTTTATGTTGATGTGTTTGATGTCCCATACACTCTTGTTAGTTATCTTATGAAAGAAGTACCATCTTTTTTGACTCTTTGACCAAACACACACCCATCCTTCAGGTAGCTTGTTTGTCGGTTTTATGTCAGGATTTTCCAAATAAGTAGCAACGTCTTGATGTTGTTGTTGTGTGTTGTGACTTGTAGTTTGTATCTTGTCATCTTCCTTTGATACAGAACATGACGAGATGACAACCTCTTTGTCTTCTGTCCTCCTTTTTTTTCTTTGTGGCTCATCATTATCATTACCATCGATATCATCCTCGTTTAATTCCTCGACAGCATACCACCATGATGGCCGTCGTCCATCCAAACGTATCTCAACACGCCCGACGAACCTTGTTTGCAAGTCCTGCAAAAGCCGTGCATCACATAGTCCCCATTTACCCATTCCCTTTTCTCCATCAGAAATTGCTGTGTCCGATGGCTGAGGAGGAGTACCCTCCTTGAGTGCCTGAAATGCAGCATGGACAGGTGCTTTCATCATCTGACACATGTACCCCCCGACAAGGTAAGCGGCAGCGCCAAGTCCACCACGTGAATCGAAGATGGCGACATGTGAGATGGCATCTTTCCCACGTGACCTTTGTAGGAACTTCGATACGACGTTACAGAATTCTGGAAGTGCTTGTGGTGCAAGTAGTGTTTGCATTGTTGTTGATTCATCACTCCCATCCACACTCTTTGGAGGTATCAATCGATGGTACTCTACGTCGTAGTCGTCCCATTCACTAGGATTATGAAAATATCTCACCCTTGGGTCGACTGATGTCGATGATGAAGATGACAACGCTGCGGTAGGAAGAGTCTCAAAATCCTCAAGATCTAACGATGTGCAATCGATTACAAGTCCGACTCGTATACCACGTGCCATCATGCGTGTACAATACATGCTAACGTTAAACATGTTCCGATCACCGCCAAACTTCTCCTCATAAAGAGTACTAGCGGGCGCCTTTAGCAGTAGAAGGAGTGTACGAGGGACAGGAACGGAGGACAACCGACCCATGTCTGCCCATCGTGACCAAGTGGTTGCGGACCACGGTACAAGCGGTGGTCTGGCTAGCGACGCCATGATGGGTTGGGTCAAGGGAATAAGGGTGACAAAAACTTTAGATAGATAGGTATGTACTACTACCTACTACGTAGGGTTAGGGTTAGGGTTACAAGGGGATAGGTATGTACTACGTACTCATCCCGTTCGAATAACAAAGACACTGATACAAGAAGATGGTGGACAACAATACGGACACGCGATCACCTCCAGTATTCTCAATCCCACTGATTTCATTGCCATTACGACCATCTACACTGACGGCATTGCTTCGAGCTGGATTCTCCTCCTCGGGCGCTGTCATGGATGCCTGTCGGCAGACGTCTGATGAGGTATCTACCGACAATGGAAATGACAGAGTTGGCAAACCACAATCGACACGCGTTGAACATGTTATCCGAAATAGTTTAATAAATGCTGCTGCTCGTGTCTCGTTGTCTCCATTGGCGTCGATGGCGCCACATGCGACAAGTACGAACGATAATTCTGCTGCTCCATGTTATGAGGAGTTTGCAAACGACCTTGGATGTTCTCTATCGCAGGCTGCCGACTATGTCCATGAAATCGATGATGCATTAGTTTCTCTCGGTTTGCCTAAGGTGTCGCCTCCGATGGATGAATCATCTGATTCGACAATAGCAGCAAACGAGAATGCCAGTACGGACTACAATGATAGCATGGTAGGGCCTCACCCATGCCGTATGCCGGCCACGGCAGCATCGTTACTTCAATCGTCAACATCTAATCAACACGGTCAGATGCTAAAGACATATCATATCGTGTCATTCTCGCAGACCATTGACACTCTCCTTGGGGGTGGCTTCGCTCTATCTGAACTGACCGAAATTGTCGGCCTACCCGGCGTGGGTAAGACGCAGTTAGCAATGCAACTATGCGTCGATGCACGACTACCAATCAGTTATGGAGGAGTGGAGGGATGTGCCGTAGTCATTGATTCTGAAGGTAGCTGGTGTGGTGCATCGGGGGGTGACAGACTGTGGTCCATGGCCAATGCGATGGTCGAACATGTGAAGATATCGGCTGAGAAGCGTAAGAATAGACTCAAAGAGGGGGCGGTGTCAGCACCACAGGCAGGCAATAACGTCAATGAAGAAGGAGTGAATCTCGACTTGCCATCGTGGCTCACTCCTGAATCCGTGCTCGAGGGAATTCACATCTTTCGAGTTCACGATGAATCATCGCAGACGTGTACTTTGTACAATCTTCCCAAGTTTTTACTTGACCTAGAACAGAAGGGAACACCAGCAAGAATACTAGTTATCGACTCGATTGCTTTTCACTATCGTGTGGCATCATCGGCTAATTCCTTCAACACTACCAGCAGCAACAATAGCGGCAAAAACAAGAGCAATTCGTTGTCGAATACGCACAATTTGACACGTATGGCTGCATTCCTAATCGAGTTGGCTGATCAATTTGAAATTGCCGTGGTAGTTATGAATCATTTAACCACACGGCTGGAAAAGGGCGATGCCAGCAATCAGGGAGGGGGGATGAAGTTGGTACCTGCACTAGGTGAGTCATGGGCACACTCTATCACATCGAGGTTGATGATTGATCATTACCGTCACAATCCCACATCACCCATAATTGTGGCACCCGGGGAGCTTCGCACATGTACATTGATAAAGTCACCTCACAAACCGTGTGGGACGGCATTGTTTACAATTACCGACAAGGGCATACGTGGTGTGCCGCCTCCTAATACTCAAGCACAGGCGGCAAAACGCACCAAGCTTACTTGAATACATTGTTTCAACATAAAATTTACATTTTACAACAAAAATCGCCATTGACACCGAATATCGTCTTCGGCTACACATCCTTTTGCCTTTCATCTCGTCATTAAAAGGCTTTATCTCTCACTTATTCCATCCTCGGCGTTACTCATTACTGCAATGAGTAGATATATCTGATGATTGCGTTGCCTACCATCGAAATGCTTTTCTAAAGTTCCAATTCACCATTGAACAAAATATGTACGTGATCAATCCCCGGTAAACTTCTCAAGTGTGGTGGATTGATCCAATGTAGAAATACTTCGTCATCATTAATAATTCTTTCCATGGCATTACCTTTTAAGAGTCCCTGAGTAGGATCGTGTTGCAGGTGTGACGTTGATTCTTTCAATATTTCCTTCTTCGCATTGGCCAATTCCGTCGATGTTGGTAGTTCCCCTCCCAGCTTCCAAAGTATCCAATGCTGTATTCCGGGCAAGTAATAGTATGGAAAATCATTGATGCATAGTTTCAACGTGTCATATTCGTTGCCACTATCCACATTGTTCATATATTCTTGAAACGTTGGCTTTGACTGTTTTTTTCGTCTTGGTATCACACTGCCATCACTCGCGTTATTCGTATCGTCTTTTATCGGAGTATTTTTTGCATCAGACCATGCCCAGTCAAATCCAAACTTCTCGCATAGCAAATAGTCGTAGATGGACTCCCACTCGTCATTTATTTGTTCTCGAAATGCTCGATAAGTATTCTGCCGGTCTTTGTTACGGGCAAGCTTATACAATTCACCACCTGGTTCGTGCGAATTAACAATTGCCTTTAGTTCGGGCCACGTGAGTGGTGTGACACGGAGTCGATCTATCATCTCACCTATCTACTCGTTCGTATTCGCGACATGGCCGATGGAGCTTCGTCTTGCCCTGCTCCGGCATTTTATCGTATTTTTTTGTGTCATGATCAGTAGATATGTCAAATGACGGGGACAAGATATCTCTGAAGGAGGAGGAGGGCGAAGTGTCGAGGACTAATGTCGCGGTGCTACCTTCCTTTGATTCGATATTGACGAGGCTGTCACATCACGCCGACGTCTCTCCAGCTAAAACTGCGATTTCCTTCCTCCAAACGAATGGCAATTCAACTCCAACTATCTCATCGTCTATTACTTATCAAACGTTGAATTCTGCGGTGGAATACTTGGCATCTCGATTATTGTCCCTCGATGATACGAAGAATAATCGACTTATTCCGATATCGCTGACGAGAGGTGATCGTGTACTGCTTGTCTACCCACCATGTTCGCCATACTTCCTTCTTACTTTCCTCGCATGTATCCGTGCGGGGTTAGTTGCAGTACCGGTCTATCCACCCCATCCCGATCGTAAGGACTCCGTGTTAGCATTCGTTGGCATAGTACGTGGATGTGGGGCCAAGGTGGCATTAACTAATGGAGAATATTCACATGCGAAACGATTAGTCGGGATGAAGAATGTTTTCATGACCAAAAGTAGAAAGGCAAAGACATCAAGCTGGCCAGAGGAGTTGGTATGGGTTGTGACTGATAACGAGCCACTAAAAAATCCGCCATCAATTGACGTAGAGTTAGTTGGTAACCATCCGGAATCGCACGAGATTGCATTTATCCAATACACATCTGGATCGACATCGGCACCCAAGGGCGTGATTTTGACACATGGTAACCTTGCACATAATCTACACATTATTACCAACGAATTGAAGGCCGATACCGATACTGTAGTCGTGTCTTGGCTGCCACAATATCATGACATGGGTCTCATCGGCTCTCTTCTCGGTGTGCTCTACTGCGGCGGGAGCGGATACTACATGTCCCCCATTGCATTTCTACAACGACCTATGGGATGGTTAGAAGCCGTGTCAGAATACAGAGGTACACATCTACAGGCTCCCAACTTTGCCTTTGGACTTACAGCGCGGAAATTTGATCCTGATGAATATTGTAGTGTACTAGGAGGAGATGCAATTGTAACGCAGAGGAAAGGAAAAGTGGTCAAGACTCTGGACTTGAGCTGCACGAAGCATATTGTGAATGGTGCCGAACCGGTGACTGAGAAGTCAATGGAAGCATTTAGGAAAGCTTTTTCTCCGTATGGTTTGCCAGATGGTGTCATATATCCAACGTATGGATTAGCCGAACATACGGTCTTTGTGTGCTCGGGTGGGAACGGAGTAATAGCTGTCATGAAGAAGGAGCTCGAGGAAGAGAATCGAGTAGTCGTGGTGGATGATACCAAATCTACAAACAATCATGGTACTCTCCATTTTGCCGGTTGTGGATTCCCTTCAACTCAGAGTGTGGATGTTCGTATTGTTGATCCACCGAGGTCTCTTTCCTTGCCGGAAGGCCACGTGGGCGAGATCTGGATCAACTCACCATCAAAAGCACTTGGATATTATGGAAAAAGTGAACTAGAGACGAGGTTTGATTTTCATTCGTTCCTAGCAGATGAGATGGGAAACACGGATGAAATGTCGAGGAGTTCGGGTGGCTATCTTAAATCTGGAGACCTTGGTTTCCTCTATCAAAAACAGCTGTACATATGTGGTAGGATCAAAGACTTGATCATCGTTGGTGGACGCAATCATTACCCTCAGGACATTGAGGCTACAGCGGAAGATTTAGTTGCAGAACACGTTAGACCTGGATGTTCAGCGGCATTTTCACTCGATGTCAAGCCGGGTAAGATGGGAGACGACGCAACGATTGTGCTCGTGATGGAATTGAGAGAGCCTCTTCCAAAGAAGGATGCATACGAAGAAATTGTCGATGCTATTCAGACTGAAATTATCAGAGAACATTCTCTTTCACTTTCATGTATCATTTTTGTCAAGCAAAAGACTTTGCCGAAGACCACGAGTGGAAAGATAATGAGATCAAAGACACAACAAGCGTTCGTAGGTAAAGCATTGCAGGAGGTTTATCGAAAAGACTTTTCAACTAGAGGTGATAATTCAGAAAATGGTAGCGGGACCTGCCACACAGAAAATGGTACAATTGAAATGACACAGAAGAAACAGCCTGAGCCAAAACAAGGGACAGACTTGACACCTGCACAAATACGAGACCTTAGCAAGCCTGAAATTAGAAACATGATTCTTGATGCAATTTCTCAATTAACAAACGCTGATAAAGCCACAATCAAGGATACAGCTCCACTCATCTCCCTCATGGACTCAGTCACACTAGCTCAGTTGAAAGGTCTGCTTGAGGGACGATTTGCAGTAAAACCCATGTCTGATGCGTACTTGTTTCAAGATTCAACAACTGTGAAGAAGTTGGTGGAGATTGTCAAGGTTGGTGCAGTGAATGATGATTCTGGAGAAGGACAGGCTGGTGGAGCTTATAACGCAGTTGGAAGTAGCAGTGGGCCAGGTTGTTGTGGTTGCATAATTATGTAATAGAACAATTATTTCTTTGTCATGGTACTTTTACAATCATCTTTTGACACAATTCAAACAGGCAGATCAAACAGTGAACGACAAGATGAAACTTGGGATCAAGAGAGCCATCAATAGCTTGACGCAATCCCACTCATTGCTAGACACTCCTGATGATGAGTCGGTCCCTTTGCGAGGTCCCTATGGAATGGATGATCAAGTCTTCCATGTCCAGGATCTCACGGGTCGTTTGATTAAACACGTAAAAGGTAACGTCATAGTTCAAATCGTCATTGTGTTCCATGATAGCATATCCAAATTTGTTCATTGTATAACTGCGTTCGATCGTTGCCGAATAAATCTCTGGTTCGCCAACAACTAGTCGAATGTGTGGGTACAACTCCTCGTCGATTGAGCTATTGAATAGCTTCGTCCCACCATGACATGGGGGTGCATTGTCGTTGAACTCCAAAACTTGAAGCCATGCATGTGTCCATTGAAGATGGCAGACACTCGATCAAGTGTGGTCGGACTGAGAGAATTCTGCATTGTCCAATCCATCGTCATGATAGCCCCATTGAAACATCCAATATGAAGCAAAGGATGATGAGCAACTAGGAAGTTTGTGTCTTCTGTTCTTGACATGCCTTCCAACACCAACATTGCGGTTCATAAAGTAAGGCATTTGAAGCCCAATCTTGTCATCATCTTCTGCCGAAGGATTTCAGGCTCAGGTACGATGAACTCTCCGTCAGGGGGAATGCTGGGTCCTCCGCACCGGCATCCCCTCCATCACCAACGTCCGCGCTGTCCATGACAAGGAACTGCTCATGTAGAAAGTTGGCGGAGTATGGTGGATTATTGGAATGACATGCAGTGTCCAATGCCACTTTTCAATTGGGACAGAGCATGAAGGGGCTAAGGAAGAAGAAGTAGCCATAGCCTCCCCTATCACAAACCTCATGATTGCCACGCGTTGGAATGATCGGCGCTTTTTGAAGAAGTTTCATCGACGGCCAGAAAAAGTCTGCCCACCATCCGTACCAGTTATCACCAAATGCTCCTGGCACAAAGTTCATAGTGACGTCTTGTGGCCAATTCATATCCATCTCGAACCGTACGGCATTCATTCCTGAACAATTCTGTCCCTGCCCGTTGTCAATGGGGCAGGGACCCAGGCGATACATGTAGTCTCCAACATGTACGATCAAATCAATGTCCCTCGTCAATGCATCGTCTGAGCAACTTGGTCTGAGAGTTCCTTAAATGGCCAAGCTTCAGTGGCTTGGAAATCACCCGTAATATTAGGGTTGGGCAAGTTCTGAACGTTAAGATCCGCCTGCGTGAAATTCACCTCACATTGAGGAATGCCGTAGAACTTAGGACCTTTGCAGTCACCAAGTCCCACATTCTTTGGCTTGGAACGAAGGCCGGTGTCCGGTGTCACCGATGAGAAAAAATTGTTTAGGATCCAGCTTAACCCTGGGGACGGGAAAAGATTTGTTATGGAAGGAAAGGACGACAACGCCCTCATCCAAAGCTAGACGACATGTTGAGAGTGAGGCGATATTGATGGAGCATACCTTGACTGGAAACTTGTATGGGTAGGTGTCATTCCCTATATATCATCCATCGGCATGTACAACAGATGTTGCACCATCTTCTCTAGCGTAGACAAATTCGGAGAATTTGTGTTGAGGGATTGGGCAATCGTCTTCGTGACCGACAATGGAACGAATTATCGGCATTGCCGCCTCGCCGATGACCACATACGTGATAGGATAGTACTCTTCGTAATTGACCGGTGTACCATCCCAGGATGCTTCACCGCCGAGCCAGTAGGCCCAACCAGGGGAATACTTGAAAGATGTGTCACAATGAGAGGGAGATACGTACAAAACAGTTAAAGCACTGCGCCTATGACCCATACATCACACTCACCTCCGAGTAGACACAGGAAGCGGAAAGCTGAACGACGGCAGCTACGACGAGGAAGCGATTGGCGAGCTTCATTTAGACTATTGTTGTTTGGTGGACCTAGAATAACAATTTAGACAATTAGAGAGTGATGAGAAGATGGAATGTTGAAGATGGCATTAATAATCCAACAGCAGTAATAAAAATGATATAAGGCGATGAGGAAGAGTAAAAGGTGTATTATTCTTTTGGAGGTACTCCTAAAGCCCGGCAGCCCTTATTCTTTTGGAGGTACTCCTAAAGCCCAACAGCCCTTAGTGTCCTGTCTGTCTCTCTCTCGTCACGCTCTCACGTGCATGACATAGGCGCCATGGTATCGTAGATATTCACGTACCGCGATAGTAGGACGATTCGTATGCTATAAGATGTGATGTACATAACTAGGTAAGGCACCAACGTTATGGAGAAGATTCGATAATCT
>Ga0247831_1005749_pt1 | contig 15219 bp, 16 predicted proteins | sample LaCruzMarch2015__9_FD_192406 | JGI IMG/M metagenome (GOLD analysis project Ga0247831, IMG submission 192406) | Freshwater microbial communities from meromictic Lake La Cruz, Castile-La Mancha, Spain - LaCruzMarch2015_1m | ecosystem: Environmental > Aquatic > Freshwater > Lake | place: Spain... | reverse complement strand
CTTTAATCTCCCCCAGAAGCTAGGTCCGACTGGCTCAGTAAATGGTGCTTGTGCAACGAGATAACCCTCTTCATCAACTGTGATGGCCAATTGTGGCAGAGATCGAGCTGCCGGTCCAAAGATAACTTTGGCAGCACGGGTTACATCGAAAGTTGATTGATGGCATGGACAGAGCAGGTGCTTTGTTCCCTGCTCGTATAGCGCTACTGCGCAGCCCATATGTGAACAGATTTTCGAGAAAGCAATGATTCCTTGATATGTCCAAGAAAGTCGCTCAGCATCGAGGTTGAACTCTTCAGGGCGAAGACGAATAAGCAAGACCGCATCTTTTGCAATGTCATTGAGTGAGCGATGATCTTTTCCAGGTGCCATTTCGGGAAGTGTTTGAGCTACAGAACCAACTTCCAAATCTTCTGGACGAATAGGACGATCGCCGGGATCTGTAACAAGACGAGATCCAGCTTTCCAGCCAGTTGTCTTGAGTTCGTCCCCTGGTGTTGGGCCCAAGTCGCGGAGAAGGAAGATAGGGGAGAGACCGACGAGGCCAACTGCAAGACCCATGCTGCGTTTAATTAATGATCGACGACCAAGGCCGGCAGCAGCTGCACCATCTTTGGCAGTCTTAATAAAGTCTTCACGATCTGAATCAGAAGAGCGAAATTCATGGCGCTGGGCGATCACTTCAGTATCTGGCATCAACGTCTTCGCCCAATGCACTGCGCCCAGTCCAATGAACAAGAGCGAGAAGGCAAGACCAAGGCCTAAGAAGAGTTGATGAGCGTTCTGCTCGCCCATAAGAGGAATAAAGATGAAAGATTCTGTGGAGATAAAGAAGTACGAGAAGATAAAGAGAACTGTGCTTAGCGCTGAGAGTAAGAAGAGAATTGCTACTTGCCGCTCTGCGCGGTCTGCAGCTTTTGGATCGATATCAGTTTGACGCAACTTATGTGCGGGCAAACCTGGATCTTTGATCGCTTCTATTTCATTGCTCATATTTATTTATTTCGCCTTCGCTGCTAGCCAGACTGCAATACCAATCAGCAATCCAAGTCCGAGTGTCCATACAAGAAGTCCTTCAGTTACTGGGCCAACTCGACCGAGTGCGACTCCACCAAGCTGTGGCTCTTTCTCTGCTGCCTTAATCCACTTAATGATTGAAAGTTTCTCTTTAGGAGTAAGTGTTTTATCTGAGAAAACTGGCATTGATTGTGGGCCAGTAATCATCGCTTCGTAAATATGAACTGGCTCCACACCCATGAGAGTTGGTGCATATTTACCCTGAGTGAGTGCGCCACCTTGGCCAGCAAAGTTATGACACATCGCGCAGTTAGTGCGGAATAGTTCGCCACCTTCTGCAACTTCACCATCACGTTCGTAGTTGAGCATGTCCTCTGTTGGAATTTCTGGTCCTGGTGCAAGAGACGCGACATAGGCAGCAAGGGCCGCTACTTCTTCGTCGTTATAGACAGGTGCTTTGCGCATAGCTTGTTGGCTCATATCAGCCATAGGCATACGTCCGGTTGCAACTTGGAAGTCGACAGAGGCAGCACCAACGCCGATCAATGATGGCGCGATTGAACCGCCCTCAGCATTAAGTCCGTGGCAAGAGGAGCAACCTCTCAAGAAGATTTCTTTACCTTCTGCAATTGCGGCAGTTCTTTCTTCCGCAGTCATCGGGGAGCTCGTCGCCGCGCCTGCTACCTGAAATGTGGTTCCGATGCCGAGCAGGGCGAAGATCAGAAGTAGAGGCGCGACAGCTCTGTGTCGGCGATGGCGAGAAAGTCTCTTCACTTAATTCCCTATCTACTTAATCAGATAGATCGCAGCGAAAAGCGCGATCCATACAACGTCGACGAAGTGCCAGTAATACGAAACAACAATTGTCGTTGTCGCTTGCTGATGTGTGAAGCGACGAGCCTTTGCTACACGAATTAACACGATAAGGAAGGCAATCAAACCGCCTGTTACGTGAAGGCCGTGGAAACCTGTTGCTAAGTAGAAAACAGACCCATAAGCGTTAGAAGAAAGTGTCAGGCCTTCAGTGACTAGAACTGCGTACTCATAGATTTGGCCGGCGATGAAGAATGCGCCCATGAGGAAGGTGAGTGAAAACCACTCGCGCATTCCCCAACGACTAATCTGCCACAAGGAACCTTCACGCTTGTTTTGGAAACGTTCTGCGGCGAAGACACCGAACTGACACGTTACCGATGAAAGAACAAGAACTGTGGTGTTGATTGCGGCGAAAGGAATGCTGAGTAGCTCTGTTGATTCACCCCAAATAGTTGGACCCTGAACTGCTCGAGTCGTGAAGTACATTGCAAAAAGTGCTGCGAAGAACATCAGTTCGCTAGAAAGCCACACGATCGTTCCGACCGCAACAACGTTCGGCTTAGAGATCTTATGCATCGAGGCTGGCTCTGATGCCTGGCTTGAGACTGCACTTGTCATGGGGGTGATTATTCCCGATATCGCAGCCTTTCACCTCTTTCTATGGCTCTATCTGCCCCTTATTTACGCATCTTTGAGGTGAAACGGATCACCATCGCTGCGGCCATCTGTCGCGGTAGAGTGCGCCCATGTCGAAAGAAGAGTCTGGCCGCCTCAATATCGTTCTTTATTCAGACGATGTCACAGTGCGCGCCCATGTCGCAGCAGCCCTGGGCACTCGCGTAGCCCCAGATCTGGCACCTCATTCGATCACTGAATTCGCCACTGGCCCAGCTCTACGTCTTTATGTTGATGGCAAGGCACGTAGCGGCGATCACGGAATTGATCTCTTTATCCTTGATGGAGAAGCCGCCCCCGAAGGTGGAATGGGAGTTGCCCGTCAGCTCAAAGATGAGCTCTTTAACTGTCCACCAGTACTAGTGATGACAGCACGCAAGGAAGACGCATGGCTTGCAACATGGTCAAGAGCTGAAGCAAATGTTCTTCATCCAATCGACCCATTCACATTGGCCCACACGGTCGCTGATTTACTGCGCACATCTATAGCCCGTATCAAGGCATAATTTTCACAACCGCTTCTGCCGTAGAGAGTTGGTGAAGCCACAATGTGGAGTTCTTACATAGAGCGCTTGGTCAACGGCCTCGATCTTGAAGACCACGAAATCTCGTCAGTGATGGAGACGATTCTCCTTGGTAAAGCTGATGTCGCAGAGATTAAATCGTTTCTCATTGCACTTAAAAATAAGGGCGAAACAGCGGAAGAAGTTTCAGCTCTGGTCAATCAGATGTTCACACATAGCGCTCCGATCTCCATTACAGAAAGAGCTGTAGACACAGTGGGCACCGGCGGAGATGGAGCGCACACAATCAATATCTCTACAACTGCTGCGATTATTGCCGCCTCTGCGGGAGCGCGTGTTGTCAAACATGGAAATAGAGCAGCATCAAGTAAATCCGGATCTGGAGATCTTCTTGAAGCCCTCGGTGTTGCCATCACTCTCGATGGAAAAGGCGTTGAGCGAACGGTGAAAGAACTAGGAATTGGTTTCTGTTTCGCTCCGATTTTTCATCCAGCGATGCGTTTTGCAGCTCCTGCTAGAAAGGAACTAGGGATACCAACTGTCTTTAACATCTTGGGACCATTAGCAAATCCGGCTAAACCTCAGGCCGCAGCGATTGGCGTTGCAGATGATCGAATGCATTTGGTAATGGCGCAGGTTCTGGCTACCCGTGGTGTTGACGGGTTCGTTTTTCGAGGCGATGACGGACTTGATGAGATAACACTCTCTTCAACCACTTCGGTGTTGAGCATTGGTAATGGCGAGATTGGCAGTGATCTGATCGAGCCTTCGGACTTTGGAATTGTTCGTGCACCTGTTAGCGATCTTGTTGGGGGAGACGCGGAAGAAAATGCGCGCATTACGCTCGCAATTTTCGCTGGAGAAAAGGGTGCTCCGCGAGATGCTGTCATGCTCAATGCTGCCGCTGCGATCGCTGCCTTCGAAGGCGAGCAAGATCTGTCGGTACACGAGCGGATAACACGGGGTTTAAAGAAGGCTGAGGCAGCAGTTGATAGTGGAGCTACTACAGCTCTTCTACAGCGATGGATTTCTCTGACGCAATCTTTGGTCGTGACTGCTTAACTCCAGCATTGATCATTTGATTGATGGTGGTAATTCCAAAAGTACCCATCCTTTCGATGATCCCGTGTAGAACATCGACGGTCGCAAGAGCATCATCGAGCGCCCTATGGCTCGGAGCAATCTCTGTGCGGAAGTAGGCCGCAAGCGTTCCTAATTGATAATTTGCAACATCGTCTTTAGTGAGAACGAACCTTGCCGCCTTAACAGTATCGACCACTCGAAAATTCGGCCACGAATAACCATGTAGCGCCGCCGATGCCTTGAGAAAAGAGAGATCAAAGGGAGCGTTGTGGGCTACAAAAACCGTCGTTCGCTCGCTGCCTAGGAATTCAAAGAGAAGTGGCAGAACCGATTCAATGCGTGGTGCGTCAATAAGCATCTCATCGGTGATCCCCGTCAATTCTGTAATAAATGGAGGAAGTGGGGTACCTGGGTTAACAAAAGTTTTAAAAGTACCGAGGACTTGCCCACCGCAAACCTTCACAGCACCAATTTCAGTAATTGCACTTCCAGTTTTAGGTGAAGCACCGGAAGTCTCTAAATCGAGAACCACAAAAGTTGTCTGAAAGAAATCTTCGTCGACAACTGTTCTCTTCATAAGATCAGCCTAGATTATGCGGCCGACACGATGCATACGTTACTTACGCTTGAAAGCTTTCTTGGCTCGAGCTGTCAATTTATCCGTCTCTGCCATAATCCGGATGTAGACCACTTGAGCCCACGCAAACTCGGTTGCCAAGATGGCTACACCCAGGACTATTAGGGGAAGACCCGGACCAGGAATGAATACAAATACGATCCCAAGCAGGATGAGTGTCGATCCGACCGTTGCAACGATCACCCAACGAAAGGGGTGAGGCAGATGGCTCCAGACGTTACTGAATTTGCGCCTTATGTTATGAGCCATGCGGAAACATCCTTAAATTTTGCTGCTTGTGTAGTTAAGAATATAGCGTAATCTGCAGCGCATGGAATATAGACGCCTCGGCAGTACTGGAATGTATGTATCTGAAATTGCTTACGGAAACTGGATCACTCACGGTTCCCAGGTCGAACAAGAAGCGGCAATTAAGTGCGTAAAGACCGCCTTTGACTTGGGAATTACGACATTCGATACAGCAGATGTCTACGCCGGAACTCGCGCTGAGACAGTTCTAGGTAAAGCGCTAAAAGGGATTCGCCGGGAATCTTATGAGCTCTTTACTAAGGTATATTGGCCAACTGGTACTGGAAAGAACGATCGTGGTCTTTCACGAAAGCACATCATGGAATCGTGCCACGCTTCGCTCAAGCGCTTAAATGTTGATCACATCGATCTCTATCAGATGCATCGCTTTGATTTTGAAACACCCCTTGAAGAATCACTACAAGCCTTTGAAGACCTCATTCGCCAAGGCAAAGTAAATTACATCGGCTTCTCTGAGTGGACTGCAGAGCAAATCTCTTCTGCACTCAAAATCCAAGACGCACGCGGATATTCACGTTTTATTTCAAGCCAGCCACAGTATTCAGCGCTATGGCGCGTGATCGAGGCCGAGGTAGTTCCGTTATCTCGCAAAGAAGGAATTGGTCAGATCGTCTGGTCTCCAATTGCTCAAGGTGTATTAACTGGAAAGTACAAGCCAGGAGCAAAGCCACCTGCAGGTTCACGCGCGACTGACAAGAAGAGCGGCGCTGGCATGATCTCTCGCTGGATGCGCGATGAAGTTTTGGAAGCAGTGCAGAAATTGCAACCCGTTGCTGATTCTGTAGGTCTGACAATGTCACAACTTGCAATCGCATGGGTATTACAGAATGACAATGTTTCTTCAGCGATCATGGGAGCTACAAAGCCATCCCAGGTTAAAGAGAACGTCAAGGCATCTGGTGTAAAGCTTGATGCCTCAGTTATGAAGGCAATTGATAGCGCATTAGGAACACTTCCTGAACACGATCCAAAGCAGAACATCAGCCCTAATCCTCGCGCCTAGAAAGATTGCAGCCATGACGCTTAATCCATTCTTCTCACGATCAACCCTTGAATATGAGCTTCCGGATTTCGCATCTATTACAGAAGACCATTACAAGGAAGCTTTCTACGAAGGCACAAGAAATCAGTTGGCCGAAGTCGAAGCGATCATCGCCTCGGGGGAGCCAACTTTCGAAAATACGATCGTTGCCTTGGAAAAAAGTGGACAGATTCTCACAAGGATGCTCTTGGTTTTCTACAACAAGTCATCGAGTGATACCAATGACAATCTAGATGCAATTGAAGAAGAGATCGCACCGAAATTATCAGCTCACCAAGATGCGATTACCCTGAATCCAGCTCTCTTCTCTCGGATCAAAACACTCCACGAAAAGAAGGATTTCCTTTCTCTCACGTCAGAAGATGCTTGGTTGCTGGATAAGTACTATCGCGACTTCGTCTATGCAGGAGCTCACCTCACACAAGACCAGCGCAACGAGCTGACAAAGATTAATGAGCGTTTATCTTTTCTTGAGACTCAGTTCTCAAAGAATCTTCTTGCCGACACCAACGAGAGCGCTCTCATCGTTGATTCGAAGGACGAGCTTGCCGGTTTATCAGTAGGTGAGATTCAAGCAGCAGCAGATGCCGCCACTGCTCGTGGACTTTCGGGCAAGTACTTACTTGCGATGGTTAACTTCACGGGGAATCCAATGCTGGAAAGCCTTGAAGTTAGGGCGACCCGTGAGCGCATCATGCGGGCATCGCTATTGCGTGGCAATCGCGACAATGATTTCGACACTAAGGCGATCATCGTAGAGATGGCTCAGTTACGCGCAATTCGCGCAAAGCTCTTTGGTAAGAAGAATCATGCCGAGTACATCATTGCCGAGCAGACCGCAGGGAGTGTTGACAATGTCCACGCGATGTTGCAAAAAATTGCACCTGCTGCTGTTCGGAATGCTCGTGCCGAGGGCGCCGATATCCAAGCGATGATCAGAGAATCAGGCGAAAGCTTCGAATTAGCAAGCTGGGATTGGGATTTCTATACCGAGAAGGTGCGCAAGGCGAAACACAATGTCGATTCCAGTGCAATGCGACCTTATTTTGAACTCGAACGAGTTCTCCATGATGGTGTGTTTTTTGCAGCAACAAAACTTTTTGGAATCACTTTCAAGGAACGTCCAGATTTAACCACTTATCACTCTGAAGCTAGAGCTTTTGAAGTTTTCAATGAAGATGGAAGCATTTTAGGTCTATTCATCGGAGACTTCTACACACGGGACTCCAAGCGCGGTGGTGCTTGGATGAATAACTTAGTTGACCAAAGCTTTCTTTTGGGTCAGCTGCCAGTGGTCTGTAATAACCTCAACATTCCAAAGCCTGCGGCAGGTCAACCAACTCTTCTAACCTATGACGAAATCGTTACTTTATTCCACGAATTTGGTCACGCTCTTCACGGATTGCTATCAAGTGTCACCTACCCTCGTGTATCCGGCACAAGTGTTCAGCGCGATTTTGTTGAGTTTCCTTCACAAGTTAATGAGATGTGGATTTTATGGCCAGAGGTTGTTTCTAATTATGCAAAACATCACGAAACTGGCGAACAACTTCCTCAAGAGCTCATCGACCGACTCAAAGGTGCCTCAACATTTAATGAAGGTCACGCAACCACAAGCTACTTAGCTGCGGCTATCCTCGATTTGGCGTGGCACTCACTTGAGGCTGGTCAGCAAGTTTCCGATGTCATCGCTTTTGAATCACAGGCGATTAAGGACTATGGCCTTGACTATCACGCGGTTCCAACGAGATATCGCAGCACCTATTTTTCTCATATTTTCGGCGGAGGATATTCGGCCGGATATTACGGATATATTTGGAGTGAAGTTCTCGATGCTGAATCAGTCGATTGGTTTAAGGAGAATGGCGGCCTGACACGTAAAAACGGTGATCACTTTAGAGCTGAGTTGCTAAGCCGTGGCGGGTCTATTGATTCGATGCAGATGTTTAAAAACTTCCGCGGACGCGAAGCTACGATCACACCGTTGCTTAAGCGCCGTGGTCTTGAATAACTCGGTCTATAAATCCATCAACTGCTGATTCAATCATCGCGAGAACACTGCGGTATGCATCTTCCGATTGGTTGTAAGGATCTGGTACTTCAAGCTTGAAGTAATCACTGGATAGCGGATCAATGTGAGAGAGCGTTGGATCAAAACTACGTAGGTAGAAAACCTTTACGGTATCCTCTTGACTTGGCGCTAATGCAAGAACATTCTCGTAATTGCTCGAATCCATCACTAAGATGTAATCGTTGACGAAGTAATCATTGGCTTTGAATTGCGAAGCCTTGTGATCATGCAGATATCCAGCCTTCTCCCAGACCAATTTCGAAGTTGGATGTGGACCTTCTCCGATGTGCCAGCCACTTGTTCCCGAGCTCGTGACTTGTATTTCGATATCTTTTGGAGAACGCACTTTATTTGATAAAACGGCTGCGGCCATGGGGGAGCGGCAGATATTGCCAAGACAGACCATCGCCACGCTAAGAGAAGCCATGTCCTAAGCCTAATCTCATTTAGACTTTCGTCGTGAATAAAGACATCGTTCTCATTGCCGGCTTCGTAATCACCTTTGTCGTCCTTGCCTATCTGGTGCGGAGCATTCGTGCCTTGCATCGTAAAGAAAATCGTAACGCCGATCGAATCAGTAAAGAGTTGACGGCTCAGACTGGTCGAATTAAGAGCGAGCTTGGAAACGTCTATCACCAGTTCGAGGCTGTTGAACAGCTTCTCCCGCTTCTGAAATTGTCCGCGCCGCTTCCGCCTTCCCGTGGTTGGGCTGCCTCTCCAGATTTTCTCTTGACCCTTGCTCACGTAACTAAAAGAGTGAAGCCTCGCCTGACCGTAGAGTTGGGTTCAGGTATTTCTACTCTTGTCTTGGCTAAGAGTGGTGCAAAGAAAATTATCAGCCTCGATCATTCTATTGAATTTGGTACACAAACAAGAGAGATGTTGCTTGGTCATGGTGTACGCGGTGTTGATATTCGTATTCACGAATTAGAAAGTTACTCACGCGGATACAAGTGGTATGCCAGATCAATGTTCAAAGGGATTGCGAAGATCGATCTCTTGGTTATCGATGGTCCACCAAGCTCGACTAATCCAGATGCGCGTTACCCAGCGTTTGAGCATCTGATTCCGCTTCTTTCCCCGAAAGCAACTGTCATCTTGGACGATGTCTATCGCGATGAAGAACGCAAACTCGCAGATGCAATTGCGAAAGCGCTACCTGGCCACGTAATGACGATTCACTCCCATGAAAAGGGAACTGCAGTGATTTCTCCCAAACTTGGAAGAGCTCTTAAAGTCTAGCTAAGGTAATTCGTATATTGGGGAAGGGATATGAAAATCCTTAGGAGAGTCCTTTCCATACCAATAGCTTTTGTTTTATAATTGAACATGCGCTTCAAGAATATTTTCGTATTAAGCCCAGGGAGATCAGGCTCGAAAACTTTTGTAGAAGCCTCATCTCATTTAACTAACTACTCGGCGGCTCATGAATCTTTGAGCGCTCATCTTGGAGATAAACGATTCGCCTATCCCTCTCACCACATTGAGGCTGACAATCGACTCATCTGGTTCACCGGAGAGTTAGCAAAGCGCTTTTCTGATGACGTTCTCTATGTCAATCTCATCCGAGATTTTGATGCAACGGTAGACAGCTTTTATCATCGCTTGCAGAACAGCTCTTACAGAGCCTCGATTATGAACGCCTTCGCCCATGGAATATTGATGAAGCCAGGGGATTGGAGAGTTGATCAAGAGCGAGATCTCGCCGCTTTCTATGTTCAAACTGTGCAATCCAATATTGAGCTCTTTCTTAAAGATCGAGTCCACCACACCGTACATCTAGAAGACGGCGGTGAAAGCTTCAACGAATTCCTTCAGATGATCAGTGCTGAAGGAGAGTTGGAAAAAGTTCGCTCAACCTGGCTGACAGTTCATAACGCGCGCTAAGTGGACGATACTGGGATCGAACCAGTGACCCCCACAATGTCAATGTGGTGCTCTACCGCTGAGCCAATCGTCCGTACGGTGTGAATCTTCAGGCCTTATTGAGTTGTTGGGAAAGTATAGCCAGAAGACATTGCCTTCGAAAGTGGAGTTTATAAGCGGCCGAAATCGTCCTCAAGACGCTCAATATCGTCTTCTCCGAAATAGGTTCCAGTCTGAACTTCCGTGAAGATCAATTCGTCCGCCCCAATGTTTTCGATGCGGTGCGCCATTCCTATTTCAATATCAATTGAATCACCGGCTGACATTTCAAAGCTGTCGCCATCGAGAGTGATGCGGGCATCTCCAGTGACGATGAACCAATGTTCGGCTCGCTTTTCGTGACGCTGATAAGATAGACGCTTCCCTGGGAGAACGTAAATGTTCTTAACTTGATGCAGTTCAGATGAAGAGAGAACTTCATAGCGACCCCATGGACGTTCTGAATTGGTATCAGCCACGGTAGTCATCCTTTCGTTGCTAGCTTCAAACTTCGTGGAGGTGGAAACGGGATTTGAACCCGTGTAGAGGGATTTGCAGTCCCTTGCCTCGCCTCTCGGCCATTCCACCACGAACTTGTCGTACTTGTGCGGATAAAGAAACGCCGCCCATCAAAGTGAACGGCGCTCTATCCGAGCGGACGACGGGGTTCGAACCCGCGACCTGAACCTTGGCAAGGTTCCGCGCTACCAGCTGCGCTACGTCCGCATTTACTGCGGAGGTAAATCTAGCGCAGACGGGGGCGATGCGCCAAAGCGCAGCCTTTTCTGCGTAGCCTTACCCCATGTTCGGGCGAGATTATCAATTTTGGATGGGCAATCGTCATGCCACAAAGATGCAGAAATTCACCGACGATCCATCATATTTGGATGATGGTGGCTTCTGGGCGGTCTTAGTTACATTTGAAGGTCAATACCACTTTGCAAAGTTTAAGAAAGTGGAAGATGGACCATTCCCAGAGTCACCTTGGTCAGTATTAGAAAGACCTTGGCGAACTTCGCTGCAAGAGCTCGATTACATGAGTTATGTCCATGCAGTTCGCGAAGAGATTTCGGCAGGTTCTGTCTATCAAGTGAATGCTTGTAGAGAACTTTCACACATGATTGTTCAAAAGAAGCAGAATTTAGCTGGGCTTTTCGCACGTATGCAATATGCAAATCCCGCACCATTTGCAAGCTATCTCAAAATTCCTGGCTTTGAAATTGCCAGCGCATCACCTGAAAGATTTCTCTCACGTAACGGAGATCAGTTGATTACTTCTCCGATTAAGGGGACTATTCGATGGGATGAGGAAGATTTCGGCGAGAAAGATAAAGCCGAGAATCTGATGATTGTTGATTTGATGCGCAATGACTTGAGCAGGATTGCTCAAGAAGGTAGCGTCGAAGTGAGCGAGTTATTTAGACGCGAGAAACATCCTGGACTCACGCACCTTGTCTCTGATGTGCAGGCAAAGATTAAAGATGGAACATCGTGGGCAGAGATTCTTGCAGCGACAACGCCGCCAGGTTCTGTTAGTGGCGCCCCAAAGAGCGCTGCACTCTCAATAATTGCCGAACACGAAGTAGGACCACGCGGACCGTACTGCGGTGCTTTGGGTTGGATTCAAGGGGACCGCGCAGAGTTAGCGGTAGCGATTCGTACATTCTGGAATACCGGTGATGAATGGCTGCGATTTGGAACAGGTGCGGGAATTACATGGGGGAGTCAACCAGCACTTGAATGGGAGGAGACTCAACTCAAGGCGCGAAATTTAATCTCTATTGCAGGCGGCACTCTGTGAAGATTTGGGTTGACCGGCAGTTAGTTGAAGATTCATCTGCCTATTTAGACGATAAGAACTGGCCACTCGGCACAGGACTCTTTGAGACGCTGAGAACTGAGAATGGATCGGTGCAGTTCTTGGCAAGACATATGCGGCGGGTTGTCGCGAGTGCTCGGATACTCGAAATCCCTGTGCCCGATGAAGACTTGATTTCACAAGCGATAGATGCGTTATTGGATGCAACTCCACACGATGTTGGAAGACTTCGATTGTCTTTTTCGAGTCAGAGATTTATTGCCACTCATGAGGCTTACAGTTCTCACGACGAACCATTCAAGGTAATTGTTAGTCAAGAACCAAGCTCGACCGTTGGTCGCCAATATAAAGTTTTTCCTTACTCAGGACGGCTGGATTTGTTGAATGAAGCGACAGCTGCTGGATGCGATGAGGTGATTCTGATCGATCGAGATGATCGGGTCGGAGAAGGCGCTGTGTCCAATTATGCATTTCGTATTGAAGGTCAATGGAGAACTCCGCCGATCACGGTTGGAATCCTCCCCGGCGTCATTCGTGCAGTCGCAGTAGAAAAGTGTGGAGTGGTCGTAAAGGATCTATCTCGATCAGAAGTCATTTCATGCGAGGCTGCGATTGTTATGAGTTCTTTGAAGATAGCCCGCCCAATTACATCTATAGATGGGCGATCGCTGGCCATTGATTCGGATGTGAGCGATATCTGCAGCAAATTGCGTCAGTTCGCCACCGCTCATTAGGTAGTCTTGGCCCATGGCAACTATTGCGATTACGGTAGATGGGTCTGCGCGTAGCGTCGAATCAGATCAACGCCCGACCCATATTTTTGCCGAGGATAAGACAATTGTTGTCGCACGCGTTAACGGTGAACTCCGCGATCTATGGACCGAACTTGTCGATGGCGATGTTGTCGAAGGCGTATCTATCTCTTCACCTGATGGACTCAACGTTCTTCGCCACTCAACTGCGCACGTGATGGCTCAGGCTGTACAACAAGTATTCGCTCAAACTCGCTTAGGTATTGGTCCGCCAATCCGTGACGGTTTTTATTACGACTTCGAACCGGAGCGTCCATTTACTCCCGAAGATCTTGAGAAGATCGAATCAGCGATGCGCAAAATCGTCAAAGAGGGCCAGCGATTTAAGCGACGCGTCACCACTGAAAGTGATGCACTCAAAGAGCTAAGTCACGAACCTTATAAATGTGAACTGATTGGACTTAAGTCTGGTGCCACTGACGAGACAAACGTTGAGGTTGGCGGAGCTGAACTAACGATCTACGACAACCTCGGCCGCGATGGTGAACCAGTTTGGTCTGATTTATGTCGAGGTCCACATCTACCATCGACAAAACATATTCCTGCCTTCAAGTTGATGAGGGCAGCTGGTGCTTATTGGCGTGGATCCGAGAAGAATCCAATGCTGCAGCGAATTTACGGAACTGCCTGGCCGTCTCAAGATGAACTCAATGGTTATCTAGAAATGTTGGCAGAAGCTGAAAAGCGTGATCATAGAAAACTTGGGCAAGAACTCGATCTATTCTCATTCCCAGAAGTAATTGGATCTGGCCTTGCGGTCTTTCACCCTAAGGGCGGAATTATTCGCCGAGCGATGGAAGATTATTCGCGCAAGCGTCACGAAGAAGAAGGTTACGAATTTGTTTACTCGCCTCACATAACCAAGGCGGCGCTCTTTGAAACCTCCGGACACCTCGAGTGGTATGCCGAAGGTATGTATCCACCAATGATTCTTGATGAAGAACATCATGCAGATGGCACCGTCAAACGAGCGGGCCAGCAGTACTACATGAAGCCGATGAACTGCCCTTTTCATAACTTGATCTATCGCTCACGAGGGCGTTCTTACCGCGAGCTACCGTTGCGTCTTTTCGAGTTTGGAACTGTCTATCGCTATGAAAAATCGGGTGTTCTTCACGGCATCACTCGTGCTCGTGGATTCACACAGGACGATGCGCATATTTATTGCACCAAGGATCAGATGCCAGGTGAACTTGATTCACTACTGACATTCGTTCTCAATCTTTTGCGCGACTACGGACTTGAAGATTTCTACCTTGAACTTTCCACTCGCAACCCGGAAAAATCTGTGGGTTCTGATGAAGATTGGGAAGCGGCAACAGAGGCGCTACGAAAAGCAGCTCTCGCGCAGAACCTGGAACTTGTTAACGATGAAGGCGGCGCTGCGTTCTATGGCCCAAAGATTTCCGTACAGGCAAAGGATGCAATTGGTCGCACCTGGCAGATGTCGACGATCCAGGTAGATTTCCAATTACCGCAGCGCTTTGAACTTGAATACGCTGCAAGTGATGGATCACGTGCACGCCCAGTGATGATTCACCGTGCACTCTTTGGTTCGATCGAAAGATTCTTTGGAGTTCTCACCGAGCATTACTCAGGTGCGTTCCCGCCATGGTTGGCACCAGTTCAGGTAATGGCGATTCCTGTCGCTGAACCATTTACCGACTATCTCTTTGAAGTTGTAGCAGTACTCAAGGCATCTGGGATCCGTGCCGAGGTTGATGCATCCGATGACCGCATGCAGAAAAAGGTTCGCAACGCACAGATGCAGAAAATTCCTTTCATGCTTATTGCGGGCGAGGAAGATCAGAAAGCTGGAGCAGTCTCATTCCGCTACCGAAATGGTGAGCAGAAGAATGGTGTACCGCTTGCAGAAGCGATCGCCGAGATCTCAGCAACTGTTGCAGCTCGCCAGCAGGTGTAGTCATGGATTACATCGATTCAACTGGAATGCCTGATGCATGGGCCCGTTTGTGGGCTCCTCATCGCCTTGATTACTTACGTGGAGAAAATCGTCCCCTAGTCGGAAACGAAGCCACCTGCCCGTTCTGCGAAATCCCAACCATGGGTGATGAAGAGGGTCTTGTTGTGCATCGCGGAAACAATGCATACGTCGTGATGAATCTCTATCCATATAACCCAGGACATCTTCTGATTTGCGCCTATCGACATGTTGCAGATTTGACCGAACTAACGGCTGAAGAACGCGAAGAAATATTTGCTCTCACATCGCACGCTATGGCAACAATTCGTAAAGTTTCACAACCTGAAGGTTTCAATCTTGGAATGAATCAAGGGGCAATATCGGGGGCAGGCGTTGCCGCACATATTCACCAACACGTGGTCCCGCGTTGGTCGGGGGATGCAAACTTTATGCCGATCATCGGAAAGACAAAGGTGTTGCCACAACTTTTAACGGTTACTCGAAACGAGCTAGCTGCTGCTTGGTAGCTCTACTTTAACTGTCTTAAGTAAGAGACCAGCACATCAATGCCAATTCCGTTATCAA
>Ga0247831_1005745_pt1 | contig 15223 bp, 11 predicted proteins | sample LaCruzMarch2015__9_FD_192406 | JGI IMG/M metagenome (GOLD analysis project Ga0247831, IMG submission 192406) | Freshwater microbial communities from meromictic Lake La Cruz, Castile-La Mancha, Spain - LaCruzMarch2015_1m | ecosystem: Environmental > Aquatic > Freshwater > Lake | place: Spain... | reverse complement strand
CGGTGTAGGAGATGCCGCCCTTGAACAAGAAGTCGCGCAGCAATCCCTGGCCGTGGCCAAGGATCGCAAAGCAAAACGCCGTGACCACGGTGAACAAGGTGCTGCTCGCGAAGGAGGAAATCAGCAGCGCTAGCGAAGCCAGCACTGCCGCCTTCAGGAAGATCGCCCACACACCCAGGTGCAGGCTCCACGTCAGGCCTTGCTTCTGCACGCTCTCGGTGACAGCAGCAAGCGCATCCGGCGGCACCTGACCGCGATGATCGTGCTCCAGTCCCGCAATCGCATCTGCCAGCACCATGCCTTCCCGAATCCACAGCACGAGGCTGAAAGCGATGTCCATGATGATAAGGCCCGAGGCAATGACAATCAGCACGCCAAGCAGCTTGCCCACCAAGTAATCAAGACGCGTCACCGGCTTCGCCAGGATCGTGTAGAGCGTGCGATCCTCGACATCACGCGGCAAAAGCAGGGCCGTGGCCACGATGGCGATGATCACCGCGAACAACTGCAAAGCCCCAAAGGACACGTCCTTCAGCAGCTTCAACTGCTGCTCAGGATTCATCACCGGAAACGCGAATGCCGCCGCAACCACGATGACGCAGAACACCGCGAGGAAGACGATGATCTTCATGCGCAGCAACTGCGTCACAGTGCTCATCGCGAGGGTCCAGATACGGAAGGGAGTCATACGAAAAGTGGGAAGTCGGAATTGAAGAGTGAGAAGGATGAGAAGGGGCGAAGTGTCCGAACTTTCGACTTTTCACTTCCGACCTTCGACTTGCTCCGTTTCCTTCAAGAACAAGCGCTCCAAGGTCGTGTGCGGCTGGCCCATGCGCAGTAGTTGTTCTTGCGGGACGAGGGCTTTGATCTGGGCGAGCAGTTCGGGGGAGGCATTCTCGATGACGAACTCGGTTTGGTTCTCCACAGCGATGAGTTGGCTCAGCGGGCCTTCTTTGACCATCCGACCGTTGGCCATGATGCCGATACGATCACAGACTTCCTGCATCTGCTCCAGCAAGTGCGAGGTCACCAGCACCGTGATGCCGCGTGCCTTGCAATCGAGGATCAGATCGCGAATGCGGCGTGACCCAGCGGGGTCGACACCTGCCGTGGGCTCATCCAGCACCAGCAGCCTCGGCTCATGCACCAGTGCCTGTGCCAAACCGATGCGCTGCAACATGCCCTTTGAGTAGCCACCGAGCTTGCGATTAGCGGCGTCCTCCAGCCCCGTGAGTTTCAGAAGCTCATGCGCTTGATCCTTCAAGCGCTGTCCCTTCAAGCCACACAAGCGACCGAAAAACAGCATGGTCTCCAGGCCGGTGAGATGCTTGTAGAAATACGGGTTCTCAGGAAGGAAGCCGACGGCATTGCGGCTCTCCACCTTCTGACTATCGACACCGAAAATGCTCGCCATGCCTTGCGTCGGCGCAATCAAGCCGAGCAGTGCCTTCATCGTCGTGGACTTGCCCGAGCCATTGGGACCGATCAAGCCATAGACCTCGCCCGGCTGCACGGTGAAGGACACATCACGCACGGCGGTGAAGGCTTGCTGACCGATGCCGCGGCTGAAGACTTTGGAAAGGTGCTCAATGGTGACGGCGGACATATATTCAACGCACGATACTAAATCCCCGCAGACCTGTCAGCGGCGGAATGATGTGTTGCTCACGTTCCTTGATAAAGCCGGAAAGGTCACTGTCATCGATGGCAGCCAGGAAGTCTTGCAGCTCATCTGAATCATGAGACATGACCTGCATCTCCACGCGGCCATCCTGCCAGTTCTTGACCCAGCCCGTGACTTCATAACCCGAAGCAATGCGCTTCACGGCAGCCCGAAAGCCAACGCCTTGAACACGGCCTGAGTAGAGAAGCTGGCGGGAGGTCATCGAAAGGTTCTGGGTTACTTTGTTCCCGGTTCAAGGAGTTGCTTGACGGCAAGCTTGGCGAAGTCATCGCTCGAGGCATCAATAAGCAAAACCGAGTTCTCTGACTTGATGCGCAGCAAGCGCACACTGCGGCCGTGGGCCTGGAACTGCAAGGCCTCAGCAGTATCGGACTTCACGTCGTAGAACTGTTGCAGGCACTCCTGCATGGCCTGGTAAAACTTATCCATCTGAGCCCCACTCGTCCAACGTGTCTGCCAGACCGCATGGCCACGGCGCGCGAGGTCACCTTTCAAAGCATAGGCCAGGAAGCGGTCGGACATCCAGCCTTTGATCGCTTCGCCTGCGACCTCCTCGGCGTTGTAGCGCTTCAAGAAGGCCAGCGCCGCATACTGCCCAAGACGGTCATCCCAGAAGGGCTCCGTGTTATCGAGCTTGATCGAAGGCCAAGTGATTCGCGGGAGCGGCGTGGGCTGCTCCGCAAGGTAGCGCTCCGTATCCAGCACATCTGCCGTGCTTTCCGGCGGGCGGCCATAGGTGGTGCTCAGTTGCTTGAAGCCGCCCAGACTGTGCATGGCCTGCGCGAAGAAGAAGCCCTGTGTGAGCGGGAAGATTTCCAACTCACGCAAGAAGGCGGGCATGGGCACCTGGTTCAGTGGATGATCGGGGTCTTCAGCAGGCAGCTTGTTGGGATCAGGGCCTTTGAATTGCTTCAAGTCTCGCAGGAAGCGTTGCAGAGCAGCATCGCCACCGAGCAAGCCCAAACGGGCCATGCGTTCATCCGTGGTCAGCGGATTTGTGGGCTCGGGCAAGAGGCTCTTTTGGTAATGATGCAGCAGATTGCCATAGCCTATGCCCAGCACTGGATCACTCATGACAGGCATGCCATCGACGACGTCCTCGGGATCGACGAGGTAGAGCGTGCTCTTTTGGTTGTCATACCAACCGCCGATCAGCCGAACGAGCAAAGCCGCGCGCAAGGGCAGTGTGTCGATGGGATTCGGAATCGCGCCCAGGGCCACGAAAGCCGCACCTTCACGCGTGCCAAAATCGTCACTGTGCTGCTGCTTCAGCCAATCCAAGATCACCTTCTCAACATCGGCCTGAGGCGCGAGCACCGTAGGCATGGGCAATTCTTGAAGCTCGCGATCGGCAAGCATTTCAGCGCCCAGGCTCACGAAGTCGGTGGGAATGTTTGCGGGGGGCTCCTCCACCTTCATCGCCATCTTCGCCCCACCATCCTTCATGCCCAGCTTCGCCAACTGATCGACCAATTGCGAGTTCTCCTCGCGCAGGGCTCTCACTTGATCCTCCAGGTATTGCACCTGGGATTGCAGAATCTGAACCTGCGGATCATCAGCCTTGGGTGCACCAGGAATGACGGGCATGATCAGCAAAGGATTCTGATCCAGAATGTTCTGAAACGGCGGCGGGGCTTCTTTGGCGACGCCAACTTCAGGAGTCGGAGTCCACCAAAGCAAGCCAGCTGCCACGAGGCCAAGCAGGATCAAAACCGGAAGAAGAACGCTGGGACGAAGCATGATGGCAGTCGGTTCCTCAAGACCTAGCCGTCGGCCACGGTCACGCTGATGACTTCTTCCAGACTGGTCAGACCTTGCATGATCTTGCGAATGCCATACTCGCGCATGGGTCGATAGCCGTCTTTGATCGCCTGCTGCAACATGACGCCCTGGCCTGCACGTTGGGTGATCAGTTCACTCATGGCCGGGGTGATGCGGATCAACTCATAGATCGACATACGACCGCGATAGCCGGTGTGCCGGCACTGCTCACAGCCACCTTCACGAGCGTGATAAATGGTGCCCTCAATCGGACCGACATGCTTCAACTCGCGCAGCTTCTCGAGGGGGTTTGGTTCCTTCTCACGGCAAATCTGGCAGAGCGTGCGCACCAAGCGCTGCGCAAAGAAGGCACGCACGGAAGACGCGACCAGGAAGGGCTCCACGCCCATGTCGATCAGACGCGTGATGCCGCCCAGCGCATCATTGGTGTGTAGGGTGCTGAACACCAAGTGACCCGTCAATGCGGCACGAATAGCGATTTCCGCCGTCTCCACATCGCGCATTTCCCCGATCATCACAACGTTTGGATCACCTCGCAAAATGGAGCGAAGTCCGGTGGCGAATGTTAAATTGATCTCCGGCTTTACGGCGATCTGCACCACGCCGGGCAGCTTGTGCTCCACGGGGTCTTCGATGGTGACGATACGGCGGTGCTCCGTATTGAGCTGACTCAGGAAGGTGTAAAGCGTGGTCGATTTACCCGAACCAGTGGGACCCGTGATGAGCAAGATACCGTTGGGCTTCTTCAGCAGCAGTTCCACCTCACGACGAAGGTCGGCTTCCAGGCGCAGACGATCGAGTGTGAACTTCTCCTGGCCGAGCAAACGAAGGCTGATGCTTTCGCCTTCGACGGATGGAATGGTGGCGACACGGACATCCACGAACTGACTCCCGATCTGCAAGCTGATGCGACCATCCTGGGGCAGACGGCGCTCGGCGATGTCGAGCTTGGCCATAACCTTTAAGCGGGCGAGCACGGACTGTTGCAGCGCCTTGATGTTTTCCGGCACCGGCAGCTCGCGCAGACGGCCATCAATGCGATAGCGGAGGCGCAGTGTGTCCTCCATGGGCTCAACATGAATATCCGTCGCGTGCTGTTCCAGAGCCTCGCGAATGATCTGATTGACGAACTTCACGACCGTCGCGTCTTCATCATCGGCGTCGATCACGTTGGCCTCGTCCCGCTGATCCAGTTCCGCCGCATCGACCTCACGCCCTTTCAGAATCTCATCAAAGACATCGGCACCAATGCCGTAGAAATCGCGCAGTGCAGCCAGCAGTCGCTTGCGTGGAGCCACGCACCATCGAACCGAAGCATCGACCTCACGGGCGACTGCCTGCCTTGCCAGCAAATCAAAGGGGTCGCAGGTGGCGAGCACGATCTTCTTGCCGTCCTTTCCTTCCTCCGCGGGCACCAGTTGCAGCGGCAACAAGCGATGCTTCAAGGCGACACGCGCAGGCAGCAGACGCTTCAGTTCAGGGGCGTCTTCCGCGTCAGGGATCGGCATGGCCACCCAGGGAATCCGTAGCCCTGTGGCGAGATTTGAGAGGAAAGCTTCCTCATCGATCTGCCCGCCGTCGAGCACTGTATTGACCACCGAAGACGTGGCCGTGACCGAAGGAAGGCCAAGGCCTTGGCCCCCTGCCGCAGCCATGCACTGCATGACGAGTTGCCGAGCGTTTTTCATGCGCGTGAGAGACTACCGAAACTATTGCTGAACACGCTCCATCTCCTCGCGCGATCCTGCGGGGAATAGGCTGTTATCGGGTTGGCCTGCGACAGGCTGTTGGGGGATGGGGGCAGGCGCAGGTGCCACTGGCTGGGCCGTGGCAGCGTCCTCCGTCTGGTAGCCGTATTTTTCAAGCAGGCTCGAGATCTTGGACACCGCCGTGCCCATGGGCACTTCGACCTCGTTGACAATGCGGCACAAATCCACTCGCAGGCTGCCGTTCATAGAGGCCGAGCCGACTAAACCGATGCTCGCATCGGAGCCTGGCACCACCGCTTCGCTTTCATTGTCTGAAGCAAGCATGACACCCGCCAAGTCCAAGGGAACGCGCGCTCCACGACGCTCGCCACTCATGGTGTAGGACATACTGCTATTCAGCTCCCCACCGGCCTGATACATAACTTGCGTTGTGCCATTCTGCGACAAGGCAGAGATCACTGCGCGGCGTTTGATTGTGTTCGTAGCGATGAAGTAGCGAGCACTGTTCGCAGCCACAGTGTAGAAGCGTCCGCCTTCCTCGGTCACGAAGATCATGGATGCCGTTCCGCCTTCAATCGGCGCAATCAAATAGGCTCCCGAGTAGGGGCCGAAGTTGACACTGGTCTCTTGATCGACCTGGAAGCGCAGGTCATAGACCAGCCATTGGGCATGGGCGCAGGCGCTGGTCAGGAACAGCGCTGCGATGATCTTCAGAAAGGAGAGTCCAGAGGGCGGGGACATGGGCGGCTCTTGTAGCTCAACAGCACCTGCTTGTCGATGCCTCTTTGAACCCTCAGCGAGCCATCTGCTCAATATCGCGGGCGGCTGCTGAAGTTATGCTTCCTTGGACCCGTGCCCACATCCACGTCATTCAGGAAATTCAGGTTAGTGCTACCGTTGGTGAAGTTGCCATGGCTGCCACCGTTGTAGTTATGGTTGTCGGCGTGAATGTGCAGGCTGTTGGGTGTCGTTATGGTCACCGCGACCCCCGTGTCGACCTGCACCGTCTTGCCTGCGATGATAGCAGGGCCGTTGAGCGTCGAATTGGCGGTAAATCGAACCCCACCGCTGGCCCCTTCCGCATACAGCTTCATGCCGCTCGTCGCTGTCAGGGTGCTATTCCCGATCAAAAGCTGGCCACTCGAGCTCAACGTGCGAGCCCGCAGGACATCGGCGCTAATGGAAGCATAGTTGAGGTTCACATTGCCACCTGCGCTCTCGATACCCACTTTATTCCCGTTGATCACCACTGATCCGCCCGACAGACCGTTGACTTCCACATCACCCATCTCCGCAGCCAAGACAATGTCCAGAGGGTCCGCGTTCGCCAAGCGCCGAAGCTGCGATGAGTCGCCAATCGTGAGGGTGTTGCCCGCGCGAACGTGCAGCGTATTCTTTGCCTGAATCGTCGTCCCCGAGGCGACATTCAGATTCCGCTTCGCAGACAGCTTCACATCGGCGGCGGCAATGGCGGTCGACGAATTCTGTGGGAGGACCTGCGTTTCTCCCGGAGTTGCGATCTCTGACTGCTCGTATTCTGAACTCACCGTTAGATCACGGGCGGCACTCGCTATGAAAACCCCGCTCTCCAGATAGACAGCAGGCGAGAAGCCTGCGTTGATGATGATGTCCCCAGACACTGCTGGCCCTTCAGAGATACTCGATTCACCCTGTGAGCCACGGCTGCCTTGTTGCGTGTAAAGCAGCACCGTTTGATCGGTGCCGGCCAAGGTGAAGCTTGGATCCCAATAGATGTTATTGTAGGCGACCAGAGCGAGGCTGTTCAATCGCCCCTGTTCCATGTCCCAGAAACCGTTGTGGGTGAAGTTATACGGGTCGGTAGAGTCCATGTCCGACAAGGAAATGTTGCTTGCCGAAGCCAGTAGCAGGTTCGTCGGGCCACCCGTCGTATTGACGCCGGGCTGATCTACGATCACCAAGTCATCAAATTTGAAAGTGCCCCAAGACCCCAGCTTGCGGAACCCGCGATCCATATTCGGCACCGAGCCAACGTCCGCCGAGTCCGTGCGGTTGGTCGTCTCATTGAATACGTAGCCGCCCAAGCCGCCGTCCACGCTAGGGCGGTAGATCTTGCCCTGGCCCGTCGCGAAAGTGCCGCTGAAGCGAGTGTTGATGGTCGGGTCGGTCACGATCTCTGTGGCGGCCGAAATGACGGCCAATCCACCCAGCGTTCCCGGCTTGCCAAACTTGCCGGATGAGGTGCCAGGGGGGGAGACACCAGGCGGGGGGGGAGGCGTCGTGCCGCCGCGTGCCAGCCTGACGCCACCGGGCACTAGGTCACGCACCCGGTCGATGTCCAAGACCACCTCGGTGCCACGGCCAGGAATGACCAGTGCCGTCTCGATCAGCTGTCCGTCCTTCTTCAACTCAGACTGCTGTTGATCGGCTTGGTTCAGCTCATTTTTGTTGCCCAGGTCGCCAAACTCCTCGTCGTTGGTAAGTCTGGACGTCTTCTTCAGTCGCTCCAAGTCCACCTGCACCGGCTCAGGAATGTAGTTCGAGTTCGGCTTCATGATGATCATGTCTCCGGCCTTGATCGTTTTGAAGGTGCTGGGTTGATCGTTCAGATACACATCCATCTCCCCTTCCAGCACGATCATCTTCACGTAACCATCAGGCTGATACTCGATCATGATCGTGGTGCCGGTGACGGCGGCTGTCACCGCAGCTGTGCGGATCTTGGCACCGCCCATTTGCTTCGGCACCTGCATGAGCATGACTCCCTGCTTCAGATCCACGTTCCGGGTCCCCTGCTCCATGTTGAAGACCGAGTTGGAGCCCAGGCGAGTCAGCGTGTTATCCGGGAACCGCAGCTCTGCGCGGGACTGGGCACCGGTCGTCACAGCGGTCCGGCCAGCGATGATATCCCCGATCTTGGCGCTCTTGGGTTGCTGCTGTTCGGGCAGCGTCTTCACATCGTTCACCACGCGGGTGAACTCAGCCTGCTTGAGCGGTCCGGCTTGCAGCGTGACTGCCACGCTGAACGCTAGGGCGAGGATGTTTATCGTTTTCATAGGCGGCCTTTTGGACAGGAAACAATGGACAAAGTTCAGAACTTCACGCGCATCCCCAGACCCGCCCCCACGTTGGCGGCTTCATAGTCATAGACGGCAATGTCGGAATCATTGAAGACATACGAGGCGCTGGCATACAGCTCCATCCACCGCCATGGCGTGTAGCTGATCCCGAATGCGAGGCTCTGATAACAATCCTGGCGAGCCACCTCCTGGTAGTCGAAGAACGTGTAGCGATAGTTCAGACTGAGCTGCGTCTTGCGCGTGAGGCGATAGCGGTAGCCAATGTCGAAGATGTATTCGTGGCGCTTCATCTCATCCACATCCGTCTCCAGGTCCCAGTCAGCCATCAGCACCGTGTGGAAGCTGTTTTTGCGATTGATGAGAAAGAGCTTCTGCATCCCTGCCCGGACCGAGTGGGCGTTCAGCAAGTCCTCGAAGTCACTGGTCAGTCGGCCATACTGATACTGGGCAAAGAACAGAATGTTCGCCAGCTGGGGCTCAATGTAGATCACACCCGCGCTCGTCTCGAAGCTCTCAAAGTTCAGCGCCTCCAGCTTGTCGTAGATATACCAGTCCTGCGACACACTGACATCGCCAAAGAGCTTGTTCGTGATACGCGGCTGCCAGCCCGCCGCGACCCGCCAGCCATAGAACACATCTTCAATCTCACCCGCCGAGGCGTGCGCCGCATTGTCGGTCCAGAAAACAAAAGCATCCGCCTGCGCCCGGAACTCCTCATTCTTCGGAATCTCCTTCAAGATCAGCTGGTCGCCCAGGTCGTTGTCACCGGCTGATGTCGGCGCATAGGAGCTCTGTTCGTCCAGGCTCTGGGCACTCATCGTGACATCATCACGCAGAGGCGTCACGGCAGGGCGAGCGATAGTGCTTTCGGCTCGGCGAGAGGCGTCCTGGGCTGTGGGTGCGGTCTGGGCGAACGCAGATGCGCAGAGGCCTAGCAGAGAGCCAGTGAAGAAAAGCCGACGACAGGAGAGGAGGAGCATGTGCATTACTTTCCGGAGAAATAACATCAGAGTTACAGATAATCTCACCCACAACTCATGATTGGACGCCACAAAGCTATCGGTCGGAACCGACAGCGTCAATGCCCATCCTACGACAAAGCAGGGCTTTTTAGGAACCCGAAGCCCTCCTCCAGGCCTCACGCCACGAAGCTCGCGATGGCCGCCACCACCTCCACACGCTGTGCCTCCCCCAGCTCCGGGTAGATCGGAATGCTCAGCACCTCCGCCGCCAATTGGTTAGACACCACGCAGCCCGTGCGCGCCGACTCCGGCAGATCAGCGAAGCACTTCTGCTGATCCATCGTCACCGGGTAGTAGATGTCGCAGCCGATCTTGTTCGCCTGCAAGTGATCGCGCAGCGCATCCCTCTGCCCATTGAGCACGCGCAGGGTGAATTGGTTCCAGATGTGGTAGTTATGCTCGTAGCCCACGGGCAGCACGATTTTCGCCCCCACCAGCGCCGCGTTCTGGGCCGTCACACACTTGCAGTGCGCCGGGTCCGCCTTCACCACGCCCGGCAGTTTGGCCAAGTGCTCATGGTAGTAGGCCGCATTCGCCTGTCGCCGCTCTGTGTAGGCCCCGTAGTGCTTCAGCTTCACACTCAGGAAGGCCGCCTGCAGCGCATCAATGCGGAAGTTCGCCCCCACATGATGATGATAATACTTCGGTGCCATCCCATGCACGCGCAGGATGCGCGCATACTCGCCCAGCTTGTCATCATTCGTCACCAAAAGGCCCGAGTCCCCCAGCCCGCCCAGGTTCTTGGACGGGAAGAAGCTGTAAGCGCCAAACTCGCCCATCGTGCCGCATTGGTGGCCCTTATACTTCGCGCCGAAAGCCTGCGCCGTATCCTCGATCACCTTCAGCCCATGCTCCTGCGCCAGGGCCAGGATGGCATCCATATCCGCGCTCTGACCGAACAGATGCACCGGCATGATCGCCTTCGTCTTCGCCGTGATCTTCCGGCGCGCATCATTCACGTCCAGATTGAAGCAGATCGGGCACACATCCACCATCACCGGCACCGCGCCCAGACGAGCGACACTGCCACCCGTGGCGAAGAAGGTGAAGGCTGGGCAGAGCACCTCATCCCCCGGCTTCACATCCAGCGCCATCAGCGCCAGCACTAGCGCATCTGTGCCCGAGGACACCCCGATCGCGTGCTTCACGCCCAGGAACTCCCGCGCCTCCGCCTCGAACGTGTCCACCTCCTTGCCCAGGATGAACATCCCGTGCCGCAACACCCGCCGAAAGGCAGCAGTCAGTTCAGCTTCAAGGGGCAGGTTCTGGGCATTGACGTCGAGAAGAGGGACAGGCATGGCGAAAGAGGTTCCAGGTTGCAGGGATCAGGTTCCAGGCAGCCCTTGGGTTACTCTGAGACAGTGGCCCCAGGCAAGAAGTTTGTTTCTGGCAGCGGCCTTGTGATGAGTGTCCCTCCGCGCTTCCAACAGGTGTTCTGAATGTCCAAAGAGACCCCCGTCGGCATCGGCAAGCCACTCTGAGTTTTCGGAATACCCGTCCCGACGGTAGGAAAGCAACCCCGAGTTTTCGGAACATCCTACTTGAGATGCCAGCCCTTTTTGGACCGGAGGATGATTTAGTTAGCGAGAGCGATTTCTGACTCGAAGAGGGAGGGTGACTTGTAGCTGAGGGATGAGTGCTAGCGGCGGATGTTGTAGTAGCCGTCGATGAAGGCAAAGAGTTCGTGAGCGGTGGCACGCTGCATTTCACCTTCGACATTCCGCAGGGACAGGAAGGGCTGCCCGGCCCCGCAGGTCCGCCCTTTGCGAATGCGGTGGTGGATAGCGTGAGAACTCTGAACCCCGGTGACTCCGCCACGGTGGACGTGCGCTTCACCTTCGGCATCCCACGCGGCAGCGACGCCTCCCAAGGCCCGCCCAGCGAGATCAGCCAAGCCCAACTCAACAGCGCCATCAGCGGCACGAGCAACAACACCAACGGCGTGGGCACACTGGACTCCAGCTTTGCCGGACCTGACGTAGAGGCGCTGAGGCAGAAGTTGAATGGGATGATTCTGAACGGTCGGAGGTAAGAGGCGCACCCGATCACAGTGACGGGGCTTGGGTTGATGAAGGCATGGGCTCACTCGTGCCCGCGGGGGGGGCAGAAAAATGTGACCGTTGGGGGCGCTTGTGGAATGACACGGAGCAACGAACGCGGCGACACGCCTTCGCTGTGGCCTTCACCATGAAACACACACTCACTTTTATCACCACACTACTGCTCGCATCGTTCACCACGCTGCATGCCGCCAAGCCCGCCTCAAACCTCCACCCCTACGTCACGGCCGGTGATCCAAACATTGGCAGGGCTTTCCGCATCGCAAGCGGTGACCTAGTGAGTAATATTCTGCCTTTGACGGCCCCCTACTCGCCCAAAAAATGGAAGGATCTATCGGCGCGCCTTGTGGAAATCGCGGGGACCGCGGATGTCATTCCTGAAAGAGTGGCATTCCTGACGGGTGGTATAGATTACCCTGGCAACGTCTTTCTTTTTGACGCTGCAATGTATGCCTGGGACGGCGCTGGTTTCCTGCAGTCCGATGCGGTGACCAGCTCTTTGTTCGCCACACTGACCATGGAGAAGGACCGAAGCATTCGGTGTTATGACCCCATAGGCGGCATGTCCTGGTCCGTGGGAGCCTGGGAGAACTACCTTCATACCGGCAGCATTCCATTCCTGAAGATCGCGTTGGCGGCCACTTTGGGTGGTTTGGAGTATGGCGAGCGCACCGAGTTCGACTCAGAACTGAATCTGTTTCGGGGTCCAGCCTTCATGGCCGATGGCATTTCGCACCATCCTGACTTCTGGACAAAATCGATGCCGGGCGTCGGGCACATCATCAAGTGGCCACAGTATAATCCGGACAAGAAGGTCGCGGTAGGTCTTGGGCTGCCCATGCACGCGCTTTCCATTCAATGCATCAACTATCAGGCCTATGTGCTTGCAGCACGCATGCAGCAGGAACTCGGCTTGCCGGTAGATAAGACCTTGCTGGAAAAAGCTGCACGACTCAAGGCTGCGATCAACAAGCATTTCTGGAGAGATGATGCGGGCATCTACCGCTACATGGTGGATCCTTTTGGCGGCAGTGATCAGCAGGAAGGCTGGGGCAACACACTGGCCATTCTTTTTGGCATCGCCAGTCCCGAGCAGGCAAAACGTGTGTTTGCCAACATCCACATCACGCCGCAGGGAATTCCGGTGATCTGGCCGAACTGGCCCCGTTATGCCTCATCGGATCCCATGACCTTTGGCCACCGGAACTCCATCTGGCCCCCCGTCAATGGAGTGTGGTCTGAAGTGGCAGCCGCAGCAGGACATGCGGATCGCTTCACCCTGGAACTGAAAAACACAGCCGACCGGGCGTGTCGCGATAACCAGTTCGCTGAGATGTATCATCCCATCACCGGCGAAATTTATGGCGGGGTGCAGGAAGGCATGACCGGACGAAAAGGCGCAGCCATGCAGGCCTTTATTGCAGCACGCCTGGGTGGCACCGGGGAGCCAACTCCGGAAGCCATCGCAAAACTCTTTCCACCCATGAAAGGCAAAGAAGGTATCAACCTTTGGCAGTCATGCGGGCGGAACACCATGAGCTCGACCGCCTATGTGCGCATGGTGATCCAAGGCCTCTGCGGCCTGCAACTGGGCACCGAAGGCATCACCTTCAAACCAACGATTCCAAAAGGCATGAGCCCGGTGGCAGCCTATGAACTGCCGTATCGCCAAGCCGAGCTGGAAATCCACATCACCGGTGAAGGCAACGTGGTGAAGAAGCTCACCATCAACGGCCAGGAAGCTCGCACCATTCCGACAACGGCCACCGGCAAGCAGGTGGTCAGGATCGAGATGGCCGATGCGAACAAATGAATCATCAACTATGAAACACACACCCACACTCCTAACCGTCCTGCTGCTCGCGCCGTTAATCTCACTGCACGCCGCCGAGCCCAAGGTCTTCGACATCACGGCCCATGGTGCGAAAGGCGACGGGACGACCATGAACACCCAGGCGATCCAGCAGGCGGTGGATGCCTGTCATGAGGCAGGCGGTGGAGTTGTGAGCGTGCCTAAGGGAGTCTTCATCACGGGTTCGTTGCGATTGAAGAGCGGCGTGGTCTTGCGCATCGAGAAGGACGCCATCCTGCGCGGCAGTCCGAAGATCGCTGATTACGCGGTCGAGACGGCGGAGTTGCATTGGTTCGATGCCCAAGACCGTCTAAACATGTTTAAGACGACCAACATCCAATTCCGCCCGGCGCTGATTTATGCGGAAGACGCCGAGCGGATCGGGCTGGAAGGTTCGGGTGTCATCGACGGTCAAGGCGGAGTAGCCAGCAAGATTTTCCCCAACAAAGACGATGCCCAGCGACGCATCCCGATGTTGATCCGCTTTGAGCGCTGCCGCGACGTGAAGCTCAGCGGACTCACGCTGATCGACCCCGGGATGGTGACGACGTTCTTCGTGCGCAGCACGGATATCCAGATCGAGCGCGTCACGGTGCGGAGCCGGAATTCCGCCAAGTTCGGCAATGCACTGGTCTTCGCCGGTTCACGTCGCGTCCGCATCAAGGACTGCGACGCCGACTGCAAGGACGACTGCGTTACATTCATGAACTTCCACCCCGACTGGCCCAACGAGGACATCGAGATCAGCGGCTGCCGCCTGACCACCCGCTGGTGCGCCATCCGTATCGGGTGCGAGTCGTTTGGGGCGACGCGCCGCCTGAAGATGCGCGACTGCAAGTTCACGGACTGCCAGGGCGGCATCAAGATCGAGTCTTCCGGCGGTCAGACACACGAAGACCTTTCCTTCTCGAACATCGAGATGACGAAAGTCTGCCAGCCCATCATGGTGCTGGCCTCGCGCTTTGCCTTCAGCAAGCTCCACCAGACTCGGCGCCCCCCGATAGGGCACATACGGAACGTCCGCTTCGAGCACATCAAGGCGGTCGTGGGTGACGGCGGGATCCGGCGGAGCAAGAGCGGGTGGGAAGCCCCCTGGAAACGGCCCTGTTCGGCCGTGGTGTCGGGACCGGACGGTCGCATCGAGGACATTTCTTTTTCCGACGTCGACATCACCTTCCCCGGCGGCGGCACCACCGAGCAAGCGGCGCGTCTCGACGTGGGCGAGCTACTCGAAGCCTTTGAGTATCTCAAATGGGCGGTTCCCTTCGACGGCGAACTCCCCGCCTCCGCGCTCTACCTGCGCCACGTCAAAGGCGTGCGCCTGGAGAACGTGCGATACGCCGTGGAGCAGCCCGACGCCCGCGCCTTCATCGCCGGAGACGACGTGCAAGGCCTGACGCTGCAAGGCGTCGTCGCCCGTGCCCCCGCACCGGTGCCCGGCCTCGCAAAACTCGCCGATGCCAAGGACGTGACCGATAAGGACTGCCGCGTGGAATGTGGCCCATCAGTGCCGGTGCTCGTCGCTCCGACGACGGAAGAACTGCGCCGCCTCGCTGAGCTACGCACGCGTTCCGCCGCACTCGATCGCGAAATCCAACAGAAGGCCGATCAATTTGATGCGGAAGCCAGGAAGGATTCCAAAACCAAGTGACAACACCTCACCGCATGAAACATACCCTCACCGTTGCCTGCTTCGGTTTGAAATCAGCTCGGCAGGCTGTTGGCCGGGCCACTTTCAGAAGCTCTGGGATGCGATGGGAATGAAAGCCGAAAATAATTTGTCCCCATTTCGTCGTTTCATCGGACGAGTTGCCGTCCCATGTCCACAGAATCCCATGCCATCCAGCAAGCTGCTGCCGAGTTCATCCGCGACCGGCATCTGCTGGGAGCGTTTGTGACGGGTCTGCTGCGGGATGTTCATGCGGCGGAGGATGTGTTGCAGGAGGTGTGGGTGCTGCTGGCCGCAGAACTGGAGAAAGGCACTGGAATCGAGAATCAGGCGGCGTGGTGTCGAGGCGTGGCGCGGAATCTCATTCGGCGGCATTGGGAGAAGCG
>Ga0247831_1005743_pt1 | contig 15224 bp, 10 predicted proteins | sample LaCruzMarch2015__9_FD_192406 | JGI IMG/M metagenome (GOLD analysis project Ga0247831, IMG submission 192406) | Freshwater microbial communities from meromictic Lake La Cruz, Castile-La Mancha, Spain - LaCruzMarch2015_1m | ecosystem: Environmental > Aquatic > Freshwater > Lake | place: Spain... | reverse complement strand
CGTCACTCAGACAGAAATACAATTGTCTTACCAATAAGACATACACATAGGTCCTTTTTTCAGAAGTCAGAAATAAAATTGTTGGTCCTTTAGCGAACGGCTAAAAAAAGGAGGTGGCAGCAAGTTTCGTAATGTCACCCTCACCATTGGAATAAACCGTCGTGGCACCCTTATGACCACTAGCCAGGAGAGTAGAAGGTAAACTCACAACATATGTATAATGACAATTTGCTTGAGTATGAAGTGGATGGGGTGGCATCATACCTACATCACATTTAGAATGTGTCCGTTCAAAGTTCTAGCTCCGAGGTCATTTGGTCATTTTGTGCACCCGCTGCCAATCTGAATCACTCTGGCTTGCTTGTCGAGACAAGCTGAAAGGCAACCATAGGATGACGACTTTGTCACGTGCTCAGGGTATGATTGTCCACGTAAATAGAAGACAAAGAAATAATCAGTGGTGTTTTGATTGGTAAGTCAATACTCTCTCTTTCCAAACTGTTCTCTTTTGCTTACAAGTGTTCTTCGGTGGTGTAAAGAATCCCCTGCCACTTCCCGCCGACCAAGTTGTTCAGGGTGAATCAGCTAAAAATTCAGCAAAGAATCTCGATCTCCTCTTATTACTGTTATTATTCTTGCGGCGCGGCGCGATGGCTGATGGGTCTAGTAGAGGTGATATCGCGTGCCAGGATATCGTTGTCCTCGTTAACCTGAAGACAAGGCAAACAAATAATCAGTGACGACGTGGGGGGGGGGGTAAGAAGGAGGCATACATAGGAGGAGATGACGTCGGATACCGGTCGCAGTGATAGCCGGAATAGCCGGAGTAGCCGGACGTTATCCACGTCAACGACAACGTCATCGTCGAAATTTAGCAATCTCCTCGCTGCTAAATTAGTACTGGGCATAGATGACAGTGTCAATAGTAATAGCCGACTTAGCAATAGTGCCTCGACTGTGCAGAGCGCGTCGTCCTCGTTGGTGGGTGGTGAAAGAAATATACGAGCTCCTGATGGACAATCACACATGGAGCGAAAGGGATTGGGTCCACCGAAGATGTCGCCCTCACATTATTCACGCAGCGCTGGCTCTTCCCGTGGCAGCGGTCGTGGCAATACCAATGTCGAACAACAATTGACATTGTATTCGGCAAGGGAGGATAAGAGCTCGGTAGCATCATCGGCAAAAAGAGAAATGGGACGAGGATCTTACAACTCAACAACGAGGGGATCAATTGCATCGAATACGAGTAGCGCTGCTTATTCTCGATCATCATCGGCACGAAGAGAAATGGCACGAGGAGGATACTCAACAAGCGGATCGATTGTATCAAATACTACGACGTTGGATGTAGGATCCGAACAGGATTCATTGACTGGTTCGGGTGGTTCACCTACTCGGCGTAGTCACGATAACAATAGCAGCATGAGAAGTAATTTGGATTCGTTGTCTAGTTCTCCTCCATCTCGACGGAACGATCATAATAATAGCAGTATGAAAAGCAATTTAAGCATGAGTAGTAAAATGGTCAGTTCAACATATGAAAAGAAGACGAATTTATCAATTGGGGGAGGAGTAGGAGAAAACTTGTTACTAAACAACTCGACAACTACTCGGTCAGGGATTAGCAAGAAACAATTTCGTCATGGAGCTAATGGTAGTGATAATGGCACAGGACAGCAGACATTAATGTCACTGCATGAAAATGAGGATGGAGTGTCACAGTCGTCAACCAATAATGATGATTCACTATATGCATCATCATTATCCAAAATATCCATCAATGATGATAATACTTCATATCAAACATCAACGACCTCTTCCTTTGCACGGTTTAGTGAAATGCAATCCCTATTAATGGCCATAACACCTATGCAACTTGAGTCATTAATAATACAAATACTTGAAAGTAATAATGATAGTAACAATAGCGATTCATCCTCTCTCATTTCAATCGTACAAAGATGGGAGGGCACGAATGATGCATCGCGTCGACTTAAATTCCGTAAGGATGCACAATTAATAGATATGAGTTTGGCCGAGTTGAAACGCTATGCATCTAATAAGGAAATTACGGGTATTCAGGAATGTTCATCAATGGAGGAGGCAATGGATTTGTTCACGTTGGAATTTGAACGTTTAGTTAGCAATAATGGTAGATCCGCGAATGGCCGAAGCATTACTAATGGCGACGATGATGGAAAAAGTAGCCACAATGATAATGACGAGAACGACACCGTCAATGACATGCAGGAATTATGCACAAGTGTAACAGATCGGTCAACTAGAAGCAATTGTACACACCTCATCGAGGGATGGGATACATTACAAAGTTCATTAAGTGCATGTACTCTCCCAGAACTACGACTAATTGCTGAACGATTGAATTTACAGTACGATGGTAGTGACAAGGCTGAACTGATATTACTTATTGAGAATTCTATGCTGCCCGATGATGACGTGGACGAGTCTCAACAATCCAGTAGTAATGGAATAGACAACTCACAATCATCCGAGTTTTCAAGGCAGTCATCATCAGTACAGCAACGTCCTCGACAACAATCATCCCCACCTCGTGGGAAAAAGCGGAATAAGAAATTAATGATAGATGATTATTCATCAACTGATAGCCGTGATATGACTGACGCCGAGTATTACGCCAAGTATGGCCCCGGCGAGGAGGATGATGGCTTTGGCGATAGTAGTGGTGATAACAACTACTACCCACGTCAGAATAATTCGGCCGTAGAAGATGAAAACACATCGAATCATCGCAAGGTTAAGTTTGCACGAGATACGAAGAAGGACAAATCCCATTTAGCACCAAAGCGTGAGAAGGAGGGTGGATGGCGAAGTTTTGTGGTTGGTAGTAATGTTGTTTCTGATGATGCTGATACTGATGATGATGGTGATGAAAGAGCATTGGTTCCTCGTAATCGTTATGGTGCAAAACGGTCATATAATGATGACGACCATGATGACTATGACGATATGTTTGAGACGAATCGAACAAAGTATAGGCCACGTATCGGCGTACCGTCGTTACCAAAATGTTTACGTGGACAAAAGGTTCGAGAATTATTCTCCATCTTCCTTTTGATTGCATTGGTTGTTGGCCTAAGCGTCGGTTTGACTTTGAAGAATAAGCGCCAAGATACCGAACCGGATTATGATTCTATTCGTGCTGATCCGGACGATCCAATCTATCAAAGCTTCTTAATTACAAAATCCCCATCCACGACACCTTCTTTGGCTGTGAAACCGTCGTTACGACCGGTTGTGGCTTCCGACGTGGTGGGTTTCTCCATTTCTACTCCAGTGCCAGGCCAGTATAGTACGAAGTCTCCATCACAAGAGCTAGTATTTTCAAAACAACCAACACAGCAACCGGCTTTGTCTATCGATGTTTCGCAGCCAGATGACGAAGTGCAACAATTATTCTGTGCTGCATCTGAGGCAGAGTTAGAGTTGTCATGTGCAACAGCAGAAAGTTGCATCAGTAATCCATGCCCACCGAAAAAGTTTTGCTTTCCATTTACGTGCACAGAGGCGACATCCTCGCTAGAAAATATCGCACCAAAAGAGAACGCTGCCAATAGTCCATCATCATTAGCTGTCATCGCAACGAGTGAGCCCAGCACAATTGGTGTCGTCTCAACTTATCAACCTACGGAGGCACTAAGTATAGACGAGGTATATCCTCTGATAGGACCAGTGGACGAACCCGGTATGAGAATGATACTCTATGGAGTATCACCATTTGATCATATGGGACGCACGCAATATGCAATGTTGACAGCCGCTTATGTTGAACAGTTTTACAATAGTGAGACAAAAGGCGAGGATTCTGTTCAAAACATTGTTTATGACGTTGCTACCAGTATTTCTCTCGAGGACGGAGAGTTACTTGGTGGGGATAGCAGCCGGAGAGTACTTCAGGTCGAGCCGGGAATAATCGTGACATTTACCATGACAATAAGCTACCATACGTTTAGCGCATCAATCGACTTGAAGACCATTACGAATCGTCCTTTCTATGACGAGGACATGAGGGCAAGCTACTTAAAGTACATGGTTGACGCCGGTGCTGTCAAGCACATGGGAATTATTTTGAACGTTTCTCCAATCTTTTATGGAGACGAGCTTCCTGAACCCCCCTCGGAGACAATAGATTTAACACCAGCTCCCAGCCCTACATTGGATATGGATATTGAAGAAATTCCGTCCTTGCCTGAGTTATTAGTACCTGAAGTAACGACCTATGAACCGTCACCCTCTACAACTTTGGAAATAATAACAACAACGCTTGTGGAAGATATCATTACACCTGATCCGAGCCCTTTGCCCGTCATGACAGTTGAACCATCCCCCGCAACAACGCCGATGGATACTACAATGCCGACAACAACAACAAGACCGAGCTCTACGCCGTCAGGGAAAGTAATGGACTCATCATCTGAATCTGAAACGCCAACCTATCAGCCCATCGAAATTATAACGGCGCAAGACTCAGACCCATGACCTGAACGATCGGATGAATGAACGAAAACGAAACATTTCAGTTACATACTTAAGCATAGAATGTTGTTTAATTCTTACATAATGATCCATTTTACTTTTGAGACGCTTGTCGACGAGTCTTCGTGGTCGTCTTCGCTTTGGTTTCCCCAATTGAGAGAAGGGTCCAGAATGTTAATCGAAGAACAAAGTACCAGAAGAATAGAAGCGTTCGGAGCGCCAATTGGAGCGCCATCTTATTGCCGGTTGTTGTAGGAGAATTGGATCATCAACCAGGTCGGGATATCATGCAGACAAGAGAACCCCTTCATACGGTTAATGACAGGCGCAATAGCAGCGAACAACTCTGTATACTTTGCCCGTGGACATTGTCGAACTGGAAACTCCTGTCACTATTCCCACAAACTACCTGCTGATGACAGCATTGCCAGTGGTAGGCGCAGCTTGGCCTCCAAGTCGTCGCCGCAAGTTGGCAATCGTCTTGCGTCAACTCGAGATCCGAACATGCAACAATGCAACACGATAGAAGATCTAGTTTAATCGGCGTATAGTAATCTAGATCACCTATCTCCTAGCAGCAAGTCGGCGTTTTGGGCAGCACTCCCAAAGCAGCTCCTTCATCAGAGGATGAACAAAGTGCTGGAAAATATGAAGGGGTATGATTGCAATCAGCTACAAGTTGAATCTTGTGGTCACAGAGCCGATACTATTAGTTTGCACCGCATTCTACACAATCTTCTGATCGGTGGAGTCAACTCTGAAAAGAAACAATTCATATACAACGAAATTGCAACACTTGCTATTCCCATTCTTTCCAAGTTTGACGCGAGATGTCTATCGAATCTAATCTATTCGTTTGGCCTCGCAGAATTCATACCCAAGGGTCGAGGTTGGAAGGACAATCTTTGATGTTGTTGCCCTTGAGGCGGTGTCCAAGTTGCAGTAGTTCAATTCTCAAGAGCTCTCCAACATGCTCTGGTCGTATGCAAAATTGGAGTCATCAAACTCTGTGCTATTCAAGGCAACAGCAAACTCATTTGTGGGTATGAATGATTTGAACAAATTCAAGCCACAAGAAGTATCCAACATCATGTGGTCATATGCAACTGCAGGCGAGGCACATCCAAAGCTATTCAGCAAACTGGGTGATCATATTGTGGCGATGAAAGACTTGAGTGGATTCTTGCCACAGAATTTCTCCAAAAGTTGGCAGACATGGCAATCGCAAGAAGCAATGACTTCACCTCGCAAGGCATTGCCAACCTCCTTTGGGCATATGCCACCGCCGGAATAATTGACTTGCATTATTTGTTCGCATCATTTGCGCCAGCTGTGAAGTCAATCTTGGTCAAATCGAATAGCCAAGAGTTAGCAAACATAGCTTGGGCTTATGCTGTAGCCAACGTCAATGATCCTCTGCCATTCGACAAAGATTTCATTGATACACTTCAATCAAAGGCACATGATTTTAGTTCAGACGGATAACTACATGGCAGTTGTGGCAGGACGAGCTAAAGTCTGGCATCAATCTGCCTCCAGCACTTGGCGAGAAGTGTCGCCAGGCATTTATCGCCCAATCACCTCGGCCACCAAGATTTCAAGATGATGTTATATCTGAGCTTTCATCCATCAGACTACGTCCCGAAGAAGAAGAACTCACCAGTGGCTATTGCCTGGATGCACTTATAGACGTGAATGAAATGAAAGTAGGCATTGAAGTGGATGGACCATCACACTTTATTTAATCGAGAGGCAACGGGCAGTACCCTTCTCAAACGCAGACAAGAGAATAATCTGAATGATATTCGAATTGTATCAGTGCCGTATTGGGAGTGGAGCGGGCTTGGAAAGGATCATACGAAGAAGGAGATATATTTGCAGTCTGAATTGGGCTTTACCCCATTGTAAGGTAGCATTAAATGCTGGCATCTCACACGTGATCTTATTCTGCCTCTGAGCCTCACACAATTCTGGCTAGGCATGTTATTTATACAGTAACAACTGATTGCATTTGTAAATGGGTCTTTACCCACTGTGGCCTTGACATTCTTGCAGTAAAATCGTTCTTGAACAGCCTCACCAATGAAAAGATTGGCTTAATTATTGTGCAGTACTTTTACTTTGCCCTTTCCTCTCTAATATGAAACAATAATTTCCCGTTAATCACTAGAACCTTTACTAATGAATTCAAGTAAATCAATACGCGTTACAATTCCGCTAACAACAGACTTTTTTATTACTGTCATGGTTTCCTTCTCGTGCTCGGAACTCTCGGCACCTGAATGATGATGACCACTATTGTCACCATCACCACCACTGGTCCTCTTCTTTTTCCTCCCAGCAAAACATCTCTGCTCTGTGATTATCAACGCATACGGCTCAAAGTCTAGTGCACCGGCAAGATCTGCCAGTGTGGCATTCATATTTAGTTTCCGAAATGTTTTGTAGATCACACCGGCATCCGAGACGGTTTGATTCGGCAATGCACGGCCACTGATAATCTTATTCGATATATTCCCTTCGGTCACAACCCCGATAATATTACCATCATCATCAGTCACAGGGACCATATCAAATCCTTCACTCTTTAATAATGTAATGGCATCCTTGCAATTGACACCGCTTGCTATTGTTAGTGGCGTATTTAATTCTAAATCACAAACACGCTTTGTGGCCCACCAACTTTCATACTGCTTCTTACGTATAACATCATCATCGACGAATTCGTGATTAATCATCCATTCATCACTTAATGCCTTGGTCATGTAATTCCGTACCGAGTCGGGTAATATGACCACACAATTCTGTCCTTCGGTCAAGGTCGATGCTGCCTTGATGGCAGCACTTACGGCAGCACCGGATGAGCCTCCACATAATAGTCCCTCATCACGTATTAATCGACGCATCATTACGAGACTATCAGTATCATTAGACTTTATCCACATATCGACAAGCGATCGATGACAGACGCCTGGGATGAAGTCATATCCTATACCTTCCACATGATAACTTTGTAATCGTCCTTCGTCATTTAAATGGTCAGGTACGGCAAGGATGGACCCCACCGGATCCACACCGACTATTTTACAATTCGGATTCGTCTCCTTGATACGCGCCGATATTCCCGAGATAGTCCCGCCGGTCCCAGCGCCAGCCACGACCATGTCAATCTTACCATTTAGTTGAGTTAGTAATTCATTGGCAGTACCGTCATAATGTGCTAGAGGATTGGCAGTGTTGGTATATTGATCCAGGATATGACTATTCGGCGTTTCCTTTTGTAATTTTCGCGCCATGGATATGTGCGAATCGGGCGCATCCCACGCCGCCTCGGTCGGGGTACGCACGATTTGTGCCCCGAGCGCTTTTAATACATCGACCTTTTCCTTGCTCATCTTCTCGGGCAGAACGATGATGCATTTGTATCCCTTGACCGCCGCGGCCAACGCCATGCCTATGCCGGTATTCCCACTCGTGGGTTCGATCAATGTGTCGCCGGGCGTAATTCGTCCTTCCGTTTCGGCCGTCTCGATCATGCGTAATCCAATCCGATCTTTCACGGACCCACCGGCATTGAAATATTCGCATTTGGCATAGACGTTGCATCTCAAATGGGACGAGACCTTGCGTAGTTTCACGAGCGGCGTGTTCCCAATGGCGCTGAGGATGGTGTCACATGGCGGAGGACAGTAGGATAGATGTGGCGATGGACCAGTCGACGAGCCAACGAAGGGCGGCGTCGTCGTAGTGGGCTTCTTGCTGTGCGACTTCATCCTTCTCCTCTCTCTTTATGTTGTTGTCAATGCTATCCAAAATTCTGATCGATTTTCTTGATTGTTGTCGTTATGATACCAATCGATGAACGAACAACAACAACTTTATGACGATCTATCGAGGCAAACGGTGCGATGTTATGAAGAAGCTTTGACGCTGCAATAAGGATGCCGGTCATCACGGCGTGATGTGACACGACAAAAAATTCCCAAGCCGGTGAGGGGCTCCGCCGGCAAGAGTCAACATTCAACGCAACCACTTTTTAGAGCCAGCTAGCCGTTGATCACGACACCCTCCTCTGCACACAACCTGAGAATATGGGGCCTCCACCATCTGCACCGCCTTACGAAGAAAATGACGATCATATTCCAGTGGTTACGGCCATGCCCATCACGTCAGCATCGACGTCGACGCCGATTGCTACTGCGAGGGTTGTAAGTAGTACAGAATACGAAGATGGACGGCTTGCGGCAGTTATCCAACAACAACAACAGCAGCAACAACAACAACAGCAGCAACAACAACAACAACAACAACAACAGCAGCAGCAGCAGCAATCGAGGGTACAGTCGTCAAATACAGCCACCAATAACAATGCCGCAGTGAGACCATCACCACCTACTGCCCCGACGACGATGATGATGAGCACGGGCGGGGCATTACTTTGTCGACCTGGCATACGTCGACAAGACCTCGGTGCACGACCAGTGAATATAACGTGTGGTAGTTGTCACTGTACTGGCAAAACGAAGGCATATCAACAATTTGGCATATGTACATTTATTAGCTTTTTCGTACTATTGTTATTATTCTTTCCGCTATTTTGGATACCATTCATTTGTCCCAGCGTGAGTAGATTGTGGTGTTTTGTACGATTCGTTTTTTTTTCCATGACAACATTTTTGATATTAACACAGATAAGGTATATATATCATTCACCTCAACTCAACTTACATGATTTGATCTTGAATGTTTAATATAGTGCAAAGATACAGTACACTCATGTCGAAATTGTGGTAGACAAGTCGGTAAATCAGAAGCAGCGTGTTGCAACTAACATTACATGTAAATGCTGTTTTGTAGGAGTTTAGTAGTAGAAGAAGTAAAGATCTGTATTTTTATTATCATCTATCACTATTGTGGCCATTGACAAATTAGGAACTGACTCCACCAAGGAATTCGCTTCCAGGATGTTTAGTCTTACATCCACGTACTTTTTTTACGCCATGCTTTTTAGTTGTTCGTGGGTGCTTCGCCTCGAGTGCACGACACAACATCGAACTCTTTCCACCTTCCACACACTTTCAACGTTGCACTTTCAACACCCCGACCGAGTCGAACACTTCAATCGATTTATCACAACCACCATGACCGTAAATACCTTCGAGACTACTAATAAGACGGACGAAGAAGCAGTCGTAGTCACGGCCGAGCCTGTCACGACCTCTTATGTCCAGCAATCCTCGACGCCCGTCCGATCCTCTGCTAATGCAACCACCGCTGGGGCACGGGCAATTGTATGTGAAGCCGGTGTTCCTCGAGTTGATTTGGGACCTACTCCTGTAAAAATCACTTGTGGTGGATGCAATCATACTGGTCCTTCAAAGACGGATGGACAGATCGGGACTTGTGCTATAGTTGGCATCGTTGTGTTGGTTATCTGTTTCTGGCCACTTTTTTGGCTTCCACTCGTTATGAACGACGTGAGTGTGACAACAATATTTGAATAATTTCCATGATCATTTACATTAAATCTCAATTTTCTCACTCTAACGTAATTTATTGTTTAATCATCTCTCGGTTTGCATTAGTGCAAGGACACGGAACATAGCTGCCCAAATTGTGGAAGGACTCTTGGTAAATCGCAGGCGGTTTGTTGCAAATAAATCAACAAGGCAAGTAACCTGGTATGTGGAAGAGTAGAAAAATTCATTTTGTGTGCAGAAGGATTGAATATTATCGGTTATTAGTTAATGTGTTTGAAATTGTGAAGTGTAATTAGAAACATGTGTATCAATAATAACGTTTAGATTACAACTATTTTATTGACGAGACGCTTTATGCTATCTCTTTCCTAACTTCGCCAAGAAAAAACCACTTCCTGGATGAATGCGGTCATGTGAATCATCACATGCATCCTTTGCATCATACAATAAAGGATTGAACCTAATTGTGCCAGGTATGGATCCTTGTTCAATAAATGGAGTCTCTTGATTTGATTTATCGCATGTACAAAAAGAAAGAGGAATTATGAATGAATCGTGATATTCATGCAACAAAGACAAAACGACTTGCTCGTTTTGCTTTGAAGAGAGTGAACATGTCGAGTACACCAATATACCTCCACTTTTAAGTAGCCGGAAACCAGAACGAATGAGACGGTTTTGTAAATCTACAAGCTCATCCATATTTCCATCATCCCATACTGGTCTTCGCAATGTTTGACACGATGACTGTTGCTTTTCAATGTGATGCCTTGTTGCTCCATCAGTGCTGCACTCTGCATCCACAAGGACACGGTCAAATTGTGGCACAGTAAAAGAGGTGCGTTCAGTATCCAATTGACATTCATTCTTCGATACCGATTCCATACACTTCCCAACCAAATCGTCCCCGATTACATTGGTATTTGCGTCGGCGCAAACATCTCTCCGTTGGAGCTCTGATAAATTCCGTTTTTCGCGTGCCCTTGCACTTTTATTCGTTCGCTTTCTCTTGCCTCTGCTTTGAATATCATCCAATGCTGCAGTACTATCAAATACCAATCCATCATGGATATTATGTGAGTTTGAATCATTTGTTCCAAATCTAGTACCATCTGCGTGATATAAGCGAATTGTTACTCGGGATTGGCAATTACGGTCTGTAATATGATGACATTTGTTGTCAACATCAAATGATAAAGGCATTGATGATGCTGAAGTGATGCTATCAATATGATACTTCTTGACAATATTCTTGCATAAGGATAAACGCTGAGAAGATATATCAACCCCCACGACAATTGACGATGGAGGAGATAAATCAGCCATCATGCACAATTTGAGACCTGGGGCACAGCATAGATCCAACACACGTATAGGTGCACCATCGACGAAGCATTGTTTTTGTTGTTGTTGACTCATTTCATTCTGAACATCACGATCGAAAATGTCAAATAACAAGGCTGCTACAGCCGCACCAGATGTAACATCTAGACCGTATACTCGGCCAGATTGAAATGAAGTTGATCGATTTAGACAAAATTCTCCTGGGATGGCAAAGAATTCCAATTGAAGCTGTTTCGAATTGAACCAAGATACGGGTTGAGGCTGCTGCTTTATTTCAGACTGCAGAAGACCTAGTGTCTCGTCGCGATCGAATCTAGGATTGAGGCGAACAAACCTGTACCGCATAACGGACGCTCTCTAGAACAACATGAACATAAAACATATTATGATGTGATGTTTTGTGTTGCTCTTGATTTTTGCGGGATCATGTCGCCCCACCATTCCCCGTATGCCGAAGAAACAAGGCCGTCGAGATGGCGGCGTCCACGACAAGAATCCTCTCTCCTCCGCACGTAAGGGAGGAGTTGACGGGCGAAGTAATAGTAGTGGTGTTAGCAGTAATAATATAAGCAAGGCCGATCGCGAGGCTCGAGCTTTGTGGCTGCGTAAGAGTGGTGCTGGATTTCGACTATTTCTATCGTATTACGGCTCACAACCACTCGGGGTCATCACATCTGACGACGACCTCGAAGATAGTATTAAGAAGTGTGATGATTCTTCTACTGCCAGCCCAAATGGCGTCGATGTTCGAATTGCCTCTTCCCACCGAGGTATGTCACGTGCCGCTAAGAAGAGGAGACAAAAGAAGAGCTTGGGAGGACCGAGTCCGAGTAGCCACGATAATACTCTCGAAGATAAGCACATGGTAGTGAAAGATATCGGTGATTCGTCATCCAACGTGAAATCTCAGACACAACAATCTATGGATGCAATGCATCCCCTAATACAAGCGTTTGCCACGACAAACGGGCAGTATCCACACCTGAGACGATTTGTACATGCGTTGTCGCGTCCACTTCCTCTCACGTTGAGGTTGCGAGATTGTAGAAGTCGATCACCTTGTATTGAAAACGAAGACCGTAATCATCGTCAGTCGTTAGAGTGTGATCTGCAACGAAGAATGCACGTGGACTTTCAAAACCTCATCATGCCAGTATCTTTCGATCCAACCATGTCGATATATCAATCGACGCCGAATTCGTCACTTTGCAAATCCAATCTCGGCAAGGTATCACCGGAGTTAAAAGCGATGATAGTCGAAGGCAGTATGAACGGATGCCTTGCAAGGCAGGAATTAGGTTCCATGCTTCCAGTCATATGCTTACGTGCAGTCGGGGCGATGACAAAAGGGTCTAAGGTCTTGGATCTTTGTGCCAGTCCTGGATCAAAAACTTTGCAAGCTCTGGAGGTCACGTGTTTCGGATGTGATAATGGTGTAAAGATAGGGAGAGTAATCGCAAACGATGTGCATTCTGGTAGATTGGACTCTCTCCGTGATGCAGTTCTCCGATCGGGCATGTCAGACAGTCTAACATCCAGAGTCACGTACACGAATTACGATGCGAGTGTTTTCCCATCTCCCAAGTCAGGTAAGCTATTCGAAGCGGTCATATGCGACGTGCCCTGCGGTGGCGATGGGACAATACGCAAGGATATTCATATCCTACCCATGTGGACACCAAATATAAGTAATTCGATGCACGACTTGCAGCTGAGGATACTGCGTCGAGCGCTCGAACTCGTAACAGTTGGTGGAGTTGTTTGCTACAGTACATGCAGCATGAATCCTATCGAGGATGAGGCGGTGGTAGCGGCGGCCTTGACTAGGAATTATGGAGCTGATGGCGCCACATATGAACTATTGGCCTGGCCGAAGGGCCTGCTTCCAGGATTCATTCGACGGCCGGGCGTGAACGAATGGAGAGTGGCATTTTTCGATCAGGATGGAGCAAATAGTGAGCACGAGGAGAGTGACGATGACTTTGGGAGCCTATCATTCTTTGATAACTATGACAGTGCATTGGCAAAGGGAGTGAGTGGGGACATGTCACCAACATTATGGTCAAACGCTGTAGTGAATAAGAATTTGTGTTTGAATCGATGTATGCGACTCCTTCCACAAGATAACAACTCGGGTGGATTTTTTCTCGGCTTGATTAAGAGATTGAAGTGATGATATCTGAATCAATATGGAATATGTATTATCTCGCTTCTATATCAGCTATCGAGACCTCAACGCGATGTTCCATTGTTGATCTGTCTTCGGCCTATCATCATCGCTTCCATGACAATGCTGGGAAAAAACAAAAAAGTCCTCAGTAGTCGCTGCTGCTCCCCTCAGTAGCAGGTGAGTATTCAAAACAGCTCCCTTCCCACAGATGATAATAAATATCTAGGTTGTCGTCAAAGCTTTTGTCAATATCATGGCCGCCAATGAACGCATCGGCAGTTTTGACTGTGCACCAGAATGCGTTTCTCAAATCCTGGAAGTCAAGAATGTACTCCCTGGAGGCAATACGGAATCCATCAACATTACCATGCCGAAGAAGATCATGAGCCACATCCCCACACAACTTCACTTTATAACTTCCATCATAGAACTGATGACTTAATTCGGACATGTACACCTTTGTTACCTGTCTACATGCTTTTCGAATGTCTCCTCGAGATAAAGTGCTAAATTCGCCCTCGAGTCCAAAATAAAAGCAATCGGGCAGCACATTCAGAGACTGGAGGACACCTATTTCATCTTGGAAGAGGTGCTTACTTTCAACAGCTCGAAGATTCTGACGAATTTTGATATTGCAATTCTCGGCCTGTTGATAACCCTTCCATCCACTGGCACAACTGACACCGCCCGCAGCCTGATCGTTCAAGTACCTAGCACGTTGTGCATCGTACACGCCAGGAGCGCTTTTGATGATCTTTACGAACGCCTTTTTCCCCACACCGCCTGCCTCGGCTATTGCGCTGTGATACTCAACCTCATTATATCCCTTCCCAAAGTGCTTCTTAGCAAAATTTTGCGCGTGACCAAGGTTCTTAAAGGCCGCATATGTCATAGTATTTTGGTCACTTCGGAGGAAAGAAGTCACCTGTGGATGCTCTGGAACATTAGCCTGCGGCTGTTGGTACGATTGGGTTCTGGATGTAGCAAGACTTGCCGATTTTACCGCCTTATGGAGAAAGTATGTTTCGTCATCAATAAATCGTATCCCTTGATACAACATTTTTTTGGCAGCAATGACGTCAATACGAGTAGGGTTAGAAACCAGTACTATTTCTCCATCACGTGATGCATTGTCACGGGGGTCTTCTTGACCACGGAACATCCCGAGACCGATACCAGCATGGCCCTCTTCATCAAATCCCACCGCACTGCCCCCATTCCTTGTAATGTACTCATTTAATTCTACAGACTGCTTCTGATTCGCCAACAATCGCTTCACCTCGACTGCAATCTGCATAATGCATGCCTTCCTACGCAATACTTCCCCCGCAACCACTTCCCGATGAGACTTACACGTGGCTCCAAAGTTGAGTAGACTGCGAACCCCAATAAATTGAGCAAGTTCAGAGGAGATAACCGCAAGGACAGAGGAAGCGTCGTCAGTCCGAGATCTCTTATTTTGACGATCGTTGACATTTGCGGCGGCATTGATCATCATCATGGACCCGTGCATGCCTTCTCATGCTCACATGCATCCTCAAAGGTATCAAATTGTGCCTCATGGCACAAATCACAGGTCCAAACTGTTGTATATTCACCCGTCCTCCTTTGGGTGGTCGGAGGTGCTGGTACAGCCACATCCGTCATGTTGGAGTTGCTAGTTTTGTGCGGGAAAGAGTGGGGGGACATCTCACGGTTGGGGCAGGGGAAGG
>Ga0247831_1005742_pt1 | contig 15231 bp, 11 predicted proteins | sample LaCruzMarch2015__9_FD_192406 | JGI IMG/M metagenome (GOLD analysis project Ga0247831, IMG submission 192406) | Freshwater microbial communities from meromictic Lake La Cruz, Castile-La Mancha, Spain - LaCruzMarch2015_1m | ecosystem: Environmental > Aquatic > Freshwater > Lake | place: Spain... | reverse complement strand
GATGAGAGTGCGGTCGCTCTTGTCCCCCGGGTCGAGATTGGCGCAAGCCAAACAGAAATTGTTCAGCAACGTTATCCGCGCTCCGGCGCAACCAATGCCAGCGTTGCCTTATTTATTCGGGACCTTGCGACTGGCACCGTGGTTCCCGCTGATTTGGGCGATAATGACGACATTTATGTCGCCCGGGTCAATTGGTCGAAAGACGGCCAAACCCTGTATGTGCAGCGGCAAAATCGGGCCCAAACGCGGCTGGACCTTCTCATGGTTGACCCTGCAACAGGCCAATCGAAAGTCATCCTCACCGAAGCGGATTTAGTTTGGCTAAACCTGACCAATGACTTTACGCCATTGGCGAATGGCGATTTCTTATGGACCAGTGAGCGGACAGGCTGGCGTCATATTGAACGGCGCAAGCGCGATGGGACGGGCGTCCAAGTTCTCACCACTGGTACATGGGCCGTTTCACAGATTGCTGGTGTAGATGAAGCGGCAGGCCGTGTCTTCTTCATGTCGAATAAGGACGATAGCCTAGAGCAGCGCCTCTACTCCGCCCCGTTGGCCAAGCGCCGCGCACCCAGTGCCGTGACAGCCAGTGGCGGCAGTTGGGGTGTGGCTATGGCTACCACTGGCAAAGCCTTTCTCGGCACCTATTCAGATCCTAGGACCCCCCCTCGCCTTGGACTTTATGAAGCCAATGGGAAGCTCGTTCGGTGGATCGAAGAAAACAAGCTCGACGATAAGCATCCTTGGGCACCCTACCTCGCGAAACGCGCAAACGTGCGGTTTGGGACGTTGAATGGTCCTTCGGGCGATGTTCTCAATTGGTCATTGCAATTGCCAGCCAATTTCGACCCCAGCAAGAAATGGCCAGTCATCGTCTATGTCTATGGCGGACCTGGTGTGCAAGTTGTCCGGCGAGGGTGGGGCAGCAATACCGATCAACTCCATGCTGCGCGCGGCTACATCGTGTTTTCCATCGACAATCGCGGAACGCCTAACCGGGGCCGTAGCTTTGAGCGCGCCATTAGTCGAAAGTTAGGTGGGCCAGAAGTTGAAGACCAATTGGCAGGCCTCGCGTTTCTAAAGGCGCAAACCTATGTCGACCCATCGCGCATTGGCGTCTGGGGATGGTCGTATGGCGGTTACATGGCCCTGCGGCTCGCTACCGAAGCGCCTGAAGCCTACTCGGCCTATGTATCTGGTGCGCCTGTTACAGACTGGTCTTTATACGATACCCATTACACAGAACGATTCATGGGCAAGCCTCAAGATGAGGCGGACGCCTATACTAAGGCATCGGTTCTGCCACGTTTGAAAAACGTCAAACGTCCATTGCTGATCCTGCACGGCATGGCCGACGACAATGTAACGTTTGACAATTCGACCGCAGCGTTTGACGCCTTGCAGGCGGCTTCGATCCCGTTTGAGACCATGGTCTATCCGGGGCAGAAGCACGGCATTCGCGAAAAAGCGCGGGCCAAGCACGTCCAACTTACGATCTTAAACTTCTTTGATCGGACGTTGGGGCCGGGACCGCGCTGATAGGCTCGGCTTAAGCGAAGCGGTACGGGCCGCCTTTTTCAAGGGCGGTTTGCCATTGAGGACGGGCGTGAAGGCCTTCGAGCCAAGCTTTCATGTTCGGCAGCATGCCCAAAGCGCCTTGGCCTTTGGCGATCTCGCCGACAAAGCTCATTTGGACATCAGCACCCGTCAGGCGATCGCCAACGAGGAATTGTTTTCCTGCCAATGCCCTTTCGACATAAGACAAATGGTTCATGATCTCTCCCGTGATGCGCGGCATCAAAGGTGCAGCAGCATCTCCTAAACGACCCGTGTAAAGGGCCAAGAGGAAGGGCAGCATGGCAGAACCTTCAGCAAAGTGTAGCCAGTGGGCATAGGTCGGATAGAGTGGCGAAGCAAAATCAACTGCGAGATCAGGGCCATAGCGTCGCGACAAGACATCAATAATCATCCCAGATTCTGCCAAAACTTCCCCATCATCGGTCACGACAGGCGACTTGCCCAAGGGATGGATTTCTTTCAATTCTGGCGGGGCAAGATTGGTCACGGCATCGCGCTGATACTTCTTGATCTCATAGGGTGTTCCCATTTCTTCCAGCAGCCACAAAATCCGCTGCGAACGAGAATCGTTAAGGTGATGCACGATGATCATAAAAAACCCCCTAGAATTAGCCGTAGTCCATCCACAGCCATTAGATGCGATCTGCCTCGACCCAAAAGCCACGATTGGCAAGGCCTGTAAGAACAAAATTTTTCCCTGCTTCGGCGGCTGGCTCGTCGTCATACAGAGCAAAGCAGGTTGCACCCGAACCCGACATTCGGACAAGGCGAACCTTCGGGCTGGCAGCTAGGAGCTCCATCGCCTCGCCAATTTCAGGCACTAGCCTGATAGCGGCCCGTTCGAGGTCATTGGGCACCTCACGAAGATAGGCCAACAAGCTCTCACGGTCCGACACATCGGGTACTGGCTGGATGACAAGCTCGGGCCCCGCCCCTAAATCGTCATAAGCACGATAGACAGGCCCAGTTGGGCAAGGCACCCCCGGATTAACAAGAACAACCCCCATGGCAGCCAGCGGCCCAGCAGGGCTCAACGTCTCCCCCGTCCCAGTCATGTGCACCGACTGCCCCGTCAGACAGGCTGGCACATCAGCGCCTAATTGGGCACCTAAGGCCAAGAGGTCTGGCAGCGGGAGGTTGAGCCCCCAGAAATTATTTAGAGCGTGCATGGCCGCTGCAGCATCGGCAGAGCCCCCACCGATCCCAGACGCAATCGGCAAATTCTTGATCAAGCGAATGTTTGCTTTGGCGGGTATCCCTCCCGCATCGGCAAGGATTTGTGCGGCGCGGCAGATCAAATTGTCCTTGCCAGCACTCAAGCCCTCGCCAAACGCCCCAGAAATCTCCAGTTCCAGTTCAGCCGCGGTTGCCACTGAGAGGTAATCGCCGAGTCTTTTCGTAAAGCACACAAGGCTGTCGAGAGGGTGACGCCCATCGGCCTGTGGCGGCCCGACCCTCAAAGTCAGATTGAGTTTAGCGGGGGCAAACCAAGCGGTCATCTTCGGCTCAGTTAGACTTGTTCTGAGCCAAAATGGCAGCATCCGCCGCCCGACTTGGATCGGGTGGCAAACCATCGCTCAACTTGATTTCCAGTGCTTTGGTTTGTTCTGCTGTTGGCGTTAGCGTCAAAGCACGTCGCCATTCCAGACGTGCCTCTTCAAGCCGCTCGGTTCGCCAATAGACGTCACCCAAGTGGTCAGCCACTTCGGCAAGATTGGGTGCAAGCCCGGCAGCGCGCTCGAGCATGGTGGCAGCTTCTTCATGGCGACCACTTTTGAACAAAGCCCAGCCATAAGAATCCAAAATCGCCCCTGACCTTGGGCGCAGCCGCATCGCATTGCGCAACATGACCAGCGCTTCGTCTAGATTTTCGCCGCGATCTGCCATGGCATAGCCTAGGTAGTTCAAGACATTGGGCTGATTGGGCGCTGCAGCTTTTGCCAAGCGTAAATCTGCCAAAGCCTCGGGCCAACGGCCGAGACGCTCGCGCGCGCCACCTCGCCCGAAATAGAGTGGCCACGTTTCAGTTGGCGACCAAGAGGCCGCTTCACTCTGTTCAATTAGGCTGTGGTAGGCAGCCTCAGCTTCGGTATTGAGCCGGTTTGCTGACAACATATCGGCCAACAGCGTCTTTGCTGCAAAGCTTGAAGGATACTTTGCCGCAAGCCCTCGCGCTTCCAGCAAGGCTTGGTTTGGGTCACGCGCATAGACCAGCCACGCTAATTCCGTGCGGCTGGCAACAAAATCGGGACTGACGCTAGAAACACGCGCCAGATAGGGTTCGGCGAGCTCATCATAGCCGTGGCTGGCCAGATGTTGCCCCAAAGCCGCAGACACTTCATCGGAAGTTGGATGCAGGAAAGCTAAAAGAAACAGCAAGTCTGAGGTTTCGGTTGGCGGCCGGCTATCCTGCATGGCCTCAACCAAGGTCAGTAGGCCGATGGCAACATGGTCCTGCACATTGATGGCCACATTGCCCTTTTCGCCTGCTCGCACCCGTGCCAAGGCCCCTGTAAAGGCTGAGGCTTTCACAGTCCCGCGGCCAGCTAAAGGTGCCAAAAGGGCCTCTGCCTTATCCCGCTGGCCCACTGATAGCAGAAGCTCACTATAAAAACGTAAGCCCACGGGGGAGTTTTGCTCGAGGCTGCGCGCTTTTTCAAACAAAACAATCGCTTCTTGCTGGCGTTTGGCACGCACCAAAATCAGCGCTCGCGACATGAGGCCAGCATCTTCCAGTTCGGAAATGCCTGTGACTTGGCTTGCCAAATTATAGGCTTTTGACCCTTGCCCTTGCACTAAGAGCGCATAAGCGCGGAGGTGGTTGGCAAATTGGGTCAAACTCGGACTGAATTTCTGCCCTTCCAGCGTACGAACGACATCTTGATATCGTCCCTGACCCAAGGCCTCGATTGCCAAAGCCAAAACCGCCTTTGGGGGACGCTGATTAGGTGCGACCAATTTAGCCATACGCACTACCGTGCCTAGATTACCCACCTCGAGGTTTGCAGCGGTCGCGCGGTCATAAAGTTCTAGATCGGATGTGCGGCGAAAGAAGGCCCGCGCCCACGCTTGTGCCGCCAATTTAGGATTATCGACCCCTTGAGCATATCGCCCAGCCAAAGTTGCAGCGAAGATATCTGCATCTGATCGTTGCAGCAGAACGGGCGCACCCGGTTTGGCAGCAGATAGGCCCACTTGCACAGAGTTTTGAGCAGAAGCCTGCGGCACGCTGCAACACAAGATAACCGTTGCTACCGCCAGTGCGCGCACCACAAGAATTGGCCTCCGTCTAAACACTACCGGGTTCCGCAATAATTGGTGCCATTCTTTGCACGGGTGCGGGCCCTTTAAGGCCATTCTTTAGTTTTTCTTCCACCTCACCATTCTTGAAATAATGACCGCCAAAGTCCTTCACCATTTGCCACATGCGGCGCGCTTCACTTTTTTTGCCTTGATGCCAATAGACGTCGCCCAGATTGTCATAAATCTCTGGGTCTGGCGCGTCCTTGCGCATGTCAACCGCTTTTTCGATCAAGCGTTGCGCTTCATCTAGCTGGCCAAGCCTATAATGCGCACGGCCCAGTGAGTCCGTTATCGCCCCAGAATAGGGGCGAAGCTCATAAGCTTTCTGTAGTAACTGAAAGCCTTCGTCCACGTCGATATCATACTCAACCAGCGTATAGCCCAAAGCATTCATAAAGAGCGGAGAGCGGGGCATTTCCTCCAAAGCATCGCGCAAGAGCTGCACGCCTTCAGCACGTGTTCCAGGGAATTGCGCGAGGACGCCTCCCAAGGAAAGCTTGGCGCGGCCATCTGCTCCGAGCATTTTCAAACTTTCGCGCGCAGCAGGCAGACCTTCGCTATGTGTCGAGGGTTCGCGTGCAAGGAAGAGCCCGGCCGAACCACGGACAGGATTCTCTGGCTTCAGTTTCTTTACCAGCGCGCGTGCTATCTCAATCGCGTCGGCTTTTTGGCCCAAATCATAATGCGCGCGCATCAAGCTCAATCGGGCCAAGTCCTCATCCCACTCACCCGTGCCGCGTGCGGCAGCCGCACTCTTGCTGGCACTGTCAAAGGCGCCCTTGAAGTCCCCTCGAGCGCCCCGAATACTGGCGTGCAAGTCCCACCAACGCCTGTCGCGAAGGTTTTGCGGAATTTGATCCAATAGCGCTGCCGCACTGGAAGCGTCTTCAAGGCTGAGATGCAGGACCGCTTTTTCGCGACGCACTTCGTTCAGTCGATCACCGGCCACAATCGGGGCTAACGTCTCTAAAGCAGCCTTGTCTTCGTCAATTTCCGCAAGGGCTTCGGACAAAGAAAACCGTGCAGATTGATTGGATGGATCAATCTTCAGAGCCGTCCGCAGCAGCAAGGCATCTCCGACGAACAGGGCATCTGCGTCAGGCTTTTCAACAACCTTATCTGGCTTCGCGCCGTCTGCGTCTTTTTGCTGTTGATTGGCTTGAAAAATCCGGACGAGCATCATCGCCGAGGCATAATTGCTCATCAAGGAGCTAAGACTTGCCTGCGGCAACATCGCGGCTAACGGCTCTGGCTTTCCAGCGGCAATTGTCTCACGGAATTGGGTTTCGAGCGGATCAAGCCCTTTTGGTTCGCCAAAAATCTCGTCATGGGCCTTTAGCGCGTCACTCTTCCGGCCAGCTTGGACCAACAAAGTCACGTAGCGCTTGCTCAAATCGCGCACAAAGTGCAGTTCGCCAGCCTTTTGCGCCTGCGCATAATAGCCTAGGGCAGCATTTGCTTGGCCATTTTGCTCAGCCAAGAGGCCACGATAGGCGTTGAAGAATGGCCGATTTCCATCGCCACCATAGACTTCCCACGCATTGATTGCCTGATCTAGCTTGCCCCGGCCAACATGGGCCCAAGTCACCAGACCTGCGGTCAACATGTCATCCTTATCGCTGTTGCGCAGCGTGTCGGTGACATCTTGATAACTTTGCTGACTGAAAGCCCGCACGCCGGTGTAATAAAGGGTTGTGCTCGTATCCCCTCCTGCCCGGCCGAGCGCGGCGATCGATTTAAAGGCGAAATCCAGATCGTCGTCGATCAGGGCTTGGCGGATTGCATCCCCGAGAGTGAGGCCGGCATAGGCCTGCTCTCGCGCAATAGCGCCTGACGTATCTGCGTCTGGCGTTCGCTCGGTAACAGGCGGCGCCGAAGCCCACGCCATCGGTGCCATAAGCGAAGAGCCCATTAGGATGGTGGTGGTCGCAAATAGGACTGCTCTGATGCGCATGGCAACATCCTGCTGGTAACTTGGATAGAGAGGTCGACCAAGAATTGGCCCGAGACTAAACTGGCGCTGATTGGATGAGCAAACAAGGGCTAGACCAAGGCAAGCCTGTGAAATGTGATCGCAACCAGCGCCAGTGTTCAGACCAACTCTACATATTCTGGTAGATTGGCCCTTCCCCACCCTGCGGGGTGGTCCAAGTTATGTTTTGGTTCGGATCTTTAATGTCGCAAGTTTTGCAATGGACACAGTTCTGCGCATTGATTTGAAAGCGCTTTCCAGCCCCATCCTCAACCCACTCATAAACCCCGGCTGGGCAATAGCGGTTTGAGGGCCCAGCGAAGACGTCCAACTCACTCGACTTTTGAAGTGCAAGGTCTTTGACCTTTAAGTGAATAGGCTGATTTTCTTCATGGTTGGTATTGGACAGGAAGACCGACGAGAGTTTGTCAAAACTGACGATGCCATCGGGCTTTGGATAGTCAATCTTGGAAAATTGATCGGCTGGCAACAGACTTGCCGCGTCGGATTTGCCATGCTTTTGGGTCCCAAATGGCGACCAACCACCAAACACGGTGGTGCACCACATATCGATGCCGCCGAGGCCCAAGCCCATGATTGTGCCAAACTTTGACAAAAGTGGCTTCACGTTGCGCACAAGCTGTAAGTCCTTAAAGACCCAACTGGTTTCATAGGCAGTTTGGTATTCTTCCAGCACATCGCCGGACCGGCCCGCTGCAATCGCTGCTGCAACCGTCTCCGCGGCGATCATGCCCGTCTTCATGGCATTGTGGCTGCCCTTGATACGCGGCAGGTTCACAAAGCCCGCCGAGCAGCCGATCAAAGCCCCACCGGGGAACGGCAATTTGGGCACGGATTGCAGACCGCCTTCGGTGATGGCGCGGGCACCGTATGACAAGCGCTTGCCACCTTCAAATGTTGGGCGGACATCTGGATGCTGTTTGAAGCGTTGGAACTCATCAAACGGGCTTAGCCAAGGGTTCTTATAGTTCAAATGCACCACATAACCGACTGAGACTAAACCGTCGCCCCAATGATAGAGAAACGAGCCGCCGCCCGTATTCCAGTCCAACGGCCAGCCAAAGGCATGCTGAACCAGACCGGGCTTGTGCTTTTCAGGGGCGACCTGCCAAACTTCCTTCAGGCCGATGCCGTATTTCTGCGGTTCTTTGCCTTCATCAAGGCTGTATTTTGCGATGATCTCTTTCGCGAGCGAGCCGCGGACGCCTTCACCAATCAAAGTGTACTTGGCAAAGATGTTAATCCCGGGCGTAAAGTCCGGTCCCATTTCGCCTTCGCGCGTGATGCCCATGTCGCCAACTTGTGCGCCTTTAACGGCACCAGCTTCATCGTAAACCACGGCTGCGGCAGCAAAGCCTGGATATATCTCAACACCCAATTCTTCAGCTTTTGCGCCCAACCAGCGGCAGACATTGCCTAAAGAGCCAATGAAGTTTCCATGGTTATTCATTAGAGGAGGCATAATGAAATTAGGAAGCGGCAAGCTGCCCGCTTGACCCAAAAGCTTCAACTCATCTTTTTCCACTTGTGTGGTCAAAGGCCGGTCTGGGGCATCGCGCCACTCTGGCAAAAGCTCGTCCAAAGCCTTAGGGTCAACCACAACGCCAGACAGAATATGGGCGCCAACCTCCCCGCCTTTTTCCAACACAGCGACGGCCAAGTCTGCATTGACTTGTTTCAAACGGATCGCAGCTGCCAAGCCAGCGGGCCCAGCACCTATGATCAGGACATCATACTCCATCGATTCACGCTCAATTGCGTCAAAAGCCATCGTCACTCCCCTTTTCGCCTAGGCCCTGCATGGAACAGTTAGACTGTTATCCCATGAGGACAAATTCCAGATTGCCTTTGTCATCAGCCTCACGAATGCTTATCGAGGTCTTAAAGGACGAAGGTCAAGACCAGTTAGGCGCCCAAACCGCCGCAAAATCTGCCATAGGAATGCTGAACGCATGCATGCGCGCCCAAGTTTAACCGTTGAAGCCGCCGCCCAAGCCCTAGCTCACTGGTGGGAACTGGCGGGCTTGGAGCCGTTTGATTTAGGCCCAGCCCAGCGGGCACGCGCCCAAGCTTTGCAACAACAATCAAGCGAACCCTCTACGCCAGAGGCAAAGATTGTTCCGGCTCGCGTCAATATGACTAAAAAGCCAGTCGATGCGCTGGCGGAAGCCCATCGCCTCGCCCAATCCTGCACGAGCTTGGATGCCCTCTTTAAGGCCCTCGAGAGCTTTGATGGCTGTGGGCTAAAAGCCAATGCACGGGCGACCGTTTTCGCCGATGGCCGAGCAGAGGCTGACATAATGGTGATTGGTGAAACGGCGGGCCGCGAAGATGATGAAATCGGCAAGCCATTTCAGGGCCCCGAGGGCGATTTACTCACGAAAATGTTAGCAAGCGTTGGCTTGGATCGGCAGCAAGATTGTTATCTGACCTGCCTTATCCCATGGCGGCCACCAGGCAACCGTAATCCTACCGCCGAAGAAGTAGCACTTTGCCGCCCATTTCTGGCGCGCCACGTCCAACTTGCCGCCCCCAAGGCGATTTTGATGGTTGGAGGTCTAACCGCTCAGACCCTATTGAACACGGCGGACGGCATCATGAAGCTACGCACTCGGTCTTTTGACTATGGCCTCGGCACCGATGAGACAGGGCCGAAAGCCTATGCGCAATGCCTTTTTTCACCTGCCTATCTATTGAACAGACCGCGCGACAAAGCACTCGCTTGGCAAGACCTACTCAGGTTTGAACAGAAATTTTCATCGCTTGGCGTTGCCACGCGGGGCAGAAACAAGGCAAAAGGCTCTTAAATCTGCCCAACGAGTCCTTTTCTGGAGGGTTGGGCGCAAAGGACCTCTGACTGAATGGGTCGAGGTAAGCAGGCAAGTGGGTTTGATAAACTTGTGGAGTTCCAAGCTTATCAAACACTTCGGCGAAGGGCCCAGATGGTTTGACCCAATGTGACATCACCCAGATTGGCTTGCAAAGGCGGCCCATATTGGCACCGATCGTGGCGATGGGGTGCTTTGTACTTGCTGTTTCGTCGACGGCAACTCTGGCACAAACAGCTCCAGCTGTTTCGACGTTGCGTGGCACAGTCGCTGGCCCGGATGTCCTGACGAGTTCCGATGAAGCAAGTTACCGCAAAGCCTTTGCTGCTGCGACCACCAATCAAAAAGCTGTCTTAGAGGAGGTTTTGCCATCCATTTCTGACGGTATTTTGAAGCCTCATGTTGAACGGGCACGCTTAATCTCAAGCGCCACAGCACCAGATTTGCCTGCCATGGCAGCTTGGCTGGAGCGTTGGGGTGATGTTGCCGGCGCAGGTGCGGTCTATGAGCGCGCACAAGATGCGCAGGAAGATGCTTTTCAGGCCGCGCGTATTATGGGCGTGGTGCCCACACCGTTCCGGCTAAAGCGGCCCGATCCTGTGCCCAGCCGCCGCTCGATGGGTACTGTGCTTGAGCCCAGTTTTATTCCCGTTCCAATTGGGCAAGGTGCGACGCGGGCAGATCGTGCCCAGATTGATGTTTTGGCTGCACGGTTTTATGCGGGCGATGACGAAGCAGCTTTGGCGATGGCGCGTGAAGCGGTGAATGGTCCGCAATCGGGTCAAGCGGGCTGGATCGGCGGTCTGGCCGCCTATCGCATGGGTGATTTTGCCACCGCGCAAACCTTGTTTACAGCAGCGGCGAACTGGAATGCGAGTGACGATTGGGCGCGTTCATCTGGGGCGTTCTGGGCGGCCCGCGCATCAGAAAAGCTAGGCGATAAAGCCAAGACGCAATCCTTTTTAGAGCAAGCTGCTTCAAGTCCGCTGACTTTTTACGGGCAATTGGCACTGGCGCGGCTTGGGCGTTGGGAGACGCTAAAAGTCCCGCAAGCTCAAGATGAAAAAGATCGTGCGGCGCGATTGATGCGCGTGGACCCCGGTGTTCGCCGTGCTGTGGCTTTAAAAGAAATTGGTCGCGTATCCGATGCAGAAGCCGAACTATTCAATAGCTGGAGCCGAGCGCGAGCTGAGGATGATCTAGGCTTTTTGGCCGTGGCCCGCAGCCTAGACCTCGACCCAGTTGCTGAGCGTATTGCACAATCTTCCTCTGCTGCTGCCTTGGCCGCTCTTTATCCCATTCCCGACCAATTCCGCCCTGTGGGTGGTGAATTTGTTCTAGACCGCGCAGTTGTTCTGGCTGTGATGCGCCAAGAATCAAAGTTCGACACCAATGCGAAATCCTACGCTGGTGCGCGCGGCCTGATGCAGGTGATGCCAAGAACGGCTGCTTGGATGACGGGCCGGCGCGATTTGGCGAGCAATCCTGGATTGCTCAACGACACCACCTTAAACGTAACATTGGGTGAAGCTTATCTGGAAAAGATGATGGCCATGGGCGTGATATCCAACTGCCTCACGCGAACCTTCATGGCCTATAATGCAGGTCCAGGTAACGTCACGCGCTGGAGTGCGAGCGTCAAGGGTTCTGAAGACACATTGATGTTCATGGAAGCCGCCCCCAACGGACAAGCCCGTGTCTATGCAGAGCGGGTGATGAGCAATATGTGGATCTACCATCGCCGCTTTGGCCAACGCGCGCCCAGCCTTGAAAAGCTGGCTCGTGGCCTTATCCCAACTTATGAGCCACAGGATAACCCGCGTCTGGCAAGCACGAGTGTCAGGTTCAGTCCTGTCACGTTAACGAGCGCAACTGGGTCAACTGGGATTATTGATTCCGGTGCCTTGTCACAGCGTTGAACGTTTGAGGCTGGCCGCATCGTCGACATCCTCGAGCTCACGTAAGAAGTTAACCCGCCAATTTGACGGTAGGCAGGCTAAGGTGTCGGATAATGTATGACTGCTCGACCAGCGAACGGGGGCAAGTTGGGCGCGGCGGGCCGCACGTGGCGACATCCCAATTAGCCAATAGCCACCATCGGTGGCAGGGCCCAGAACAACGTCTGCGCGCTTTAGGGCCTTAAAGGCCTGCACCAAATCTAGCCTCCGAAGGTCTGGCAAATCCGAGCCAATGATACACACAGGCGCGCGGCCAAAAGCTACCAGTGCGCGCGCCATACGTTGACCCAAGTCGCCCTCCCCCTGTCCTATCCGACGCAGGCCGGAAGGCCAGACATCACGGAATTGTGCCTTTAGGTCCTTTTGAGGTGCAACCGCCAATAGGGTTTCCCACCCCGCAGAACGAGCCACCCGGCAGGTGTAGGCGTCCAAGCGTCGTTTTGTGCGCCAAGCTGCCACAACGCCTACCCCACGGGCTAGTCGCGTCTTGGCAAGGCCCATTCGGGGAGATTTTGCAAAGATTATGAGCTTAGGTCTCACCGGTACCAGCTTTTAATCCGGTCGGGTGAGACCCCGCACAAAAAGGCAACCAAAAGCGTCAAGTTACGTAAGGGCACAAACCACCAACCGCCCTTCCGGTATCGCTCTGCGCTCGTCTCGACCACAGCAGGTAGAGCGCGCAAACGTGACTTGCCCAACTTCCGCACCAGAGCGACGTCTTCCATTAAGGCAATCGGCTGAAACCCACCCACAGCCTCATACAAAGCGCGGGAAATCAAAAGTCCCTGGTCCCCATAGGGCAGACCAAATAAGCGTGCCCGCCAATTAGCCCAGAAGGCGATCCGAAGGGCTGAGGGCTCTTGATCATCAAACCCCAATTGGAAATAGGCAGCTTGGTGCGGGGCCGTCGCTATATGGGCTTTACAAGCGGAAATCCACCCCTCCAAAGGCACGGAATCGCCATGCAGAAACAACAGCCAATCGCCCTTGGCGGCTTTAGCCCCCGCTGCCATTTGTTGTCCGCGACCCCGGCCAATTTCGCCAACTTGGATCACTCGACAGCCCATATCGAGCGCAAGCGCCGCACTTTGATCGACAGATCCTGCGTCCACCACCACTACATCTCGGATAAGGCCAGCACTCAAGCCTGCCACCAAAGTAGCCAAACAATCGGCTAATCTGGGCATCGCGTTCAAGGTTGGAATCACGATGGAAAGCGGGGCTGAAGTCATAGATCCTCTTCAAGGGCTTGCGCGAGCCACTGGCAAGGGGGTTAAGTGTAAGCCGATGGCAGAATGAGGCCAAGTGATTAGAAGGGGCGCGCCATGCGTTTGGATGACATCCGCCGATCCAGCAATATAGAGGATCGCCGAGGCGGTGGTGGTGGTGGGTCGAGCGGTGGTGGCGGTGGTCCGCGCTTACCCTTACGGGGTCGCGGTGGGATCGCCATGATCGTCGTCGTCTTATTGCTTGTCTTCTTTGGTGGTGGCGACACCATGGGCACTTTGATGTCGATACTAGGGGCGGGTTCGGGCCCGTCCAGCCAGTCAGGCGGCTTCCAAGCAGATACCACCTCACCTAAGGGGCTCGATCAACCAGCTAATTCCAGTCGCGGCGAAGCAGAAACCGCCGATCGCGTGGCGGCGGTCTTGGGATCCAATGAGGACTTCTGGACAGCCCATTTTGCAAAGAATGGGGCAACCTACACCCCGGCAACATTGGTGCTGTTTGATAATCAAACAAGCTCGCCTTGTGGTACGGCCAGCGCCTCGACGGGGCCTTTTTACTGCCCTAGTGACAAGAAAATTTATTTAGATATGAGCTTTTTTGAAGAAATGGATCGAGGATTAGGTGCAAAGGGTGACTTCGCACAGGCCTATGTGATTGCCCACGAAGTTGCCCATCATGTGCAAGACGTCACTGGGATCTTACCGAAGGCCAGTCGCGCGATGCGCCAACAAGGGCAAAGCAAAGGGGCTGATTCCATCTCCGTTCGCCTAGAGCTGCAAGCCGATTGCTATGCGGGCCTTTGGGCTGGACAGTCTAACATAACCGCGGCTCTGGAATCCGGAGATATAGAAGAGGCTTTAGGTGCAGCCAGTGCCGTGGGTGATGATCGTCTACAAAAGCGCGCGCAAGGCTTTGCGGTACCCGATAGCTTCACCCATGGTACCAGCGCCCAACGTATGACCTGGTTCAAAAAGGGCCTTGGAAGTGGCGATCTGCGCGGCTGTGACACTTTTTCCGCCCGCGACTTGTAAGTGCTCAGGCGTATTCCTCGCCGGGCCAGATTTTGATCCGGCGAACGAGATGTCGCACCTTGACCTTGCCTTCTGGCACCGTCTGGTTCCGCACACTCATCCCCACCTTATGTACGCTGTCAGGATCGCCGCTTACTAAGGGATGCCAATCAAACAAAGGCTGGCCTTCTTGAACTAAGCGATAGGCACACGTCATGGGCAACCACGTCAGTTCGCCGAGCGTTTCAGGCGTCAGCTTTACACAATCAGGCACATGGGCTTTTCGCGCGGCATAATTGCTGCAGCGGCAAGAACCGGAATCAAACAATTTGCAATGCACATCTGTCGTATGAATGTCGCCGGTATCTTCATCTTCCAGACGGATCAGGCAGCATTTGCCACAGCCATCGCACAGGCTTTCCCATTGGGCTTCGGTCATATCTGCAAGTTTGGTGTCGGTCCAAAATGGCATCTGGCTTACCGCACAAACTTTGCCGCAATTTCTACATGCGACGTGAAACGGAATTGATCGAAGGTTTCAATTTCAGCGAGGCGATAACCCCCATCAATCAAAATGCGTGCATCTCGAGCAAAGCTTGCTGGATCACAGGAGATCGCTACCACCAGATCAATCTTCGACCGGGCAATCTGGGCACTTTGTGATTCTGCGCCAGCGCGCGGTGGATCAAAGACGATAGCATCCAAGCCCTTCATCTCTAAGGGGGCCAGAGGTGCCCGATAGAGGTCGCGCGCTTCTGCGATCAATGTCTTGCCGCCGGCCAATCCATCTGCAGCCTTTTTCATCGCAGCAACAGCCTGCACATCGGATTCAATGGCACGAACCAACGCCTTTTCCTTCAAGCGAAGCGCAAATGTGCCAATACCTGCAAATAGATCGGCGACATGCTTGCGACCTGCAGTCCACGCCAGCACGCGGGCGGCCAAGGCCTCTTCCCCCGCTCGTGTTGCTTGGAGAAAAGCCCCGGCTGGTAACTCGACAATAGCTTGGCCCATTTTCACACGGGGCGTAACGCGGGTCAGAGCGGTCTGGCCATGCAGTGTCAAACGACCGATTTCTGCGACTTCTGCCAGCGCCGCTAAACGCTCTAGTCCCTTGCGCTCAAACTTATCAATCCGACCGGCATTGCGTACATCGACATCCAAGCCAACAGGGGTTTCAGTGACAAGAAGGTCAATTGTTTCCTGCTTGGGTGCCAATGCTTCGGCTAAAACTGCTAATCGGGGGAGAGCTGCATTCAAACCGGCGGTCAAAACCGGGCAAGCAGTGATCGTCTCAATCTGATGGCTTTTAGCTTGCGCGAACCCGA